>MTLC01003006.1_pt2 | contig 25067 bp, 19 predicted proteins | sample 1982451 | NCBI WGS metagenome assembly MTLC01 (sample SAMN05710165, study PRJNA340218) | biofilm metagenome | isolation source: sample SPH anode biofilm adapted to +100 mV | place: USA | collected 2012-02-03 | reverse complement strand
CTGCAATGTCGTCCTGGCTCATTTGGGCGTTCGGATCGGCTGGAGGTGCGGCTGGAGGCGTTTCGGGCGCTGTTTCTGCAACAGGCGGTTCCTCTTCCTTCTCCGGTTCGCCTTGCATAGAGGCCAAGAGAGCCGCGATGTCATCCTGGCTCATTTGGGCGTTCGGATCGGCTGGCGGTGCGACAGGAGGTTCTTCCGCTTTTTCCGGTTCGCCTTGCATAGAGGCCAAGAGCGCCGCGATGTCGTCTTGGCTCATTTGAGCGTTCGGATCAGCTGGAGGTGCGGCAGGAGGCGCTTCGGGCGCAGCTTCTGCAACAGCCGGTTCTACTGCTTTTTCCGGTTCGCCTTGCATAGAGGCCAAGAGCGCCGCGATGTCGTCCTGGCTCATTTGTGCGTTCGGATCGGCTGCTGGTTCAGCAGGAGGCGCTTCCGGCGCAGCTTCTGCGACAGGAGGTTCTTCCGCTTTCTCCGGCTCGCCTTGCATGGAGGCCAAGAGCGCTGCAATGTCGTCCTGGCTCATTTGGGTTCTACTGCTTTTTCCGGTTCGCCTTGCATAGAGGCCAAGAGCGCCGCGATGTCGTCCTGGCTCATTTGTGCGTTCGGATCGGCTGCTGGTTCAGCAGGAGGCGCTTCCGGCGCAACTTCTGCAACAGGCGGTTCCTCTGCCTTCTCCGGTTCGCCTTGCATAGAGGCCAAGAGCGCCGCGATGTCGTCCTGGCTCATTTGGGCGTTCGGATCGGCTGCTGGTTCAGCAGGAGGAGCTTCCGGCGCAGCTTCTACGACAGGAGGTTCTTCCGCTTTTTCTGGTTCGCCTTGCATGGACGCAAAGAGAGCGGCAATATCGTCTGGACTCATCTTGGCATTGGGATCGGTGGCCGGTGGAACCGCCGGTTCTGCGGCTTTTTCTGGTTCCGTTTGCATAGAAGCAAGTAACGCAGCAATGTCATCCTGACTCATTTGTGCGTTTGGATCTTGGCTGGACACGCCAACAGGCCCTGCTGGAATTGCGTCTGCCGGAGTTTCATCTGGCGGCAGCGTTTTCAGCAGGGCTTCAATTTCTTCTTGTGTTAATGTTGCGTGAGGCGCCTTGTCATTCATTGGCATCGTTCCTTCGATTGTTCTGAGTGGGCAAGGCGATTAGGAAGCAGGCGCTTCCTCCCAAATGGCTTGCGGCATAGCTGCAGCCAGAACTTACCTTGCAAAATGACCGGAGTATGGTATCATTACTTAATAACTAGCACAGGAACTTGAGAATAAGTAACAAGTTTATGTGCTACGCTCCCTAAGAGCAGGGAACCGATTTCGCCTAAACCGCGTGTGCCGCACAAAATTAGATCAATTGGGTTGGCGGCGGCATAGCTTATGATTTCATCGGCGGGATTTCCGTCGAGAAGAACGGTTTCAATCGTAAGGCCTTCCTTTAAAAAAGCCTCTTTGGCCTCGTTTTGCAAGTCTTCCAGATATTGCTTGGCGGACATTTCAAACTGCAGCAAGTTAGCTGCCTTGCCGATGGGATATTGCGCCAACGGTTCAAACACGCTTAGTAAAACGGTGGCTGCACCGCTTTCTTTGGCGAAGCGGATCGCCCAGGGCAGGGCCTTGAGGCTGGTTTCTGAACCGTCGAATGAAAAGACAATGCGACGAACACTCATCCAAAACACCTCCCAGCGAAAATGGATTTATTGCTATTCTTACTAGGTTACCTGTTTTATTCGCTGTTTATTTAGGGAATCCTGTTGGCTGTTGAAAATTAAGCCCTTTGGCCCCTTCAGGCCCAAAGGGGAAAAAGTTCTATGGCTTGAACAAGAGTCACGGGAGTCAAGGGCGGGTATGCATGAGGGAATGGTTGAAGTCGCTGATTCTCTTGTTCAATTATTTTTAAACGATAACTCTTGGCAGGAAAGAGCCAAGAGGACTGCGAATCTAATACAAGATATACTTCTTATTTTTGGAAACGAGGTTGTTGAATGACGCAGACACGAATTCGGCCGCTGGTAGAAGGCGGTATTTTATCGGCGATTGCCATTGTTTTTGCTTTGATGAGCGCGTATTTGCCCATCTTGGGGCCTTTTGTCAATATGCTCTGGCCGGTGCCGATTATTCTGTTGGGGGTTCGCCATGGGTTTCGCTGGAGCGTGATGGCGACGCTGTCGGCTGGCGTACTGATTGCTGTATTAATGCATCCGCTGCACGCATTGAGCGTGGTGGTAGGGTTTGGTTTGATCGGTATTGTTCTGGGGCATGCGATTCGGGAAGCCTACTCGCCAGGAAAGGCGCTGGTTTGGGGCTCGCTGGCTTCACTCCTTTCCAAGGTGGCCGTTTTGGGCTTGAGCGCCTTCATTTTAGGTATCAATCCTTTAGAAATGCAAATTGATGTTATGGCCAAAGGCACGGAAGAGGCGCTGGCCATGTATCGTTCCATGGGGATGCAAGAAGAGGAATTGCAGCGGTTGGCGGCGACGATGGGCCAACTGGTGGATGTATTGCGTATTATCCTGCCTGCCGGGTTTGCTATGGCGGCCGTGGTGGACACGTATCTCAATTTCATTGTGGCGCGGTTGGTGTTGCGCCGCTTGGGCATGGAAGTGCCGGCGTTCCCGCCGTTTCGGGAGTGGCGCTTTCACGGCGGTCTTGCTTATGCGTACGCCTTGGCGCTGGTGGGAGCCTATTGGGGCTCCAGCCGCGAGTGGTTATGGCTGCGGGACATCGCTATGAATGTGCAAGTTATTGCTAGTTTGTTTTTGTTTGTACAAGGCTTGTCGTTAGTGGTATTTCTGACGGACAAGTATCGTTTGCCTAAATTTGTGCGTGGTTTGATTTTGTTGTTACTTGTAACTAATGGTTTTTTGACGCAAATGGTGATTTATGCCGGTGTGGCCGAAGCCTGGGTAGATGTGCGTCGGCTGCGTAAACCGGGGGAACCATCGTAGGAGGCGACTGTCATGAAACTCATTCCCGACTTTTGGCGGGAGGCCCGTCTCTATTTGATTGTGGCGCTGTGCCTGTTGGCGCTGGTTGGTTTTTACAATTTATATCTTACGTTGTTGGGCGCATTTTTCTTAGGAGCGTTGTATCTATACGGGCGAGAGCAGCGATACGAGAATCAGCGTGAACTGGAAGCGTACATAAAGAAATTGGCGGTACAAGTGGGAGCCGCAGAAAATTATGCGTTGGAAGAGCTGCCCTTGGCGATTGCGGTAATTGATCAAGAGGGCTTGGTTTGTTGGCACAATGATCGTCTGTTGGAATGGTCGGAAGGCCGTCTGCATACGGGAACGCGCATTGATTTGCTTTGGCCGGAACTGCTGCCTAACGGTTGGTGGGGGCAGGCGGGGGAATTTACCTTTATGGCTGGCGCCCATTATTATCTGGTATTGCACCGGCCAGCGGAAGAACGCATGATTTTGTACATCCAAGACATGACCGAAGAGGAAGGGCGTCGCTTGGCTCTTAAGGCGGCGTTGCCCGCCGTGGCCTATGTCCAGATTGACAACTTTGACGATGTCCTCCAGGGGCTGACAGAGAGTAAGCGTGCAGAGCTTCTGGCGGCGGTGAATAAGGAAATTGTCGACTGGGTAGCCGGACTAAAAGGATTTTCCAAAAAATATACTCGTGATATTTACTTGGTGATGTTGGGGCGCGGCCAGTTGGAAAAAGCCATGCGCGAGAAGTTTGACGTTCTGGATCGGGTGCGGGAGCTTCATGCAGGCAATCGCATCCCGGTGACTCTCAGCGTGGGCGTAGCTACCGGTGAACCGTCGCTGGCGGCGCTGGGGGAACGGGCGCAAATCGGCTTGGACGTGGCTTTGGGACGCGGCGGCGATCAGGTTGCGGCGTACTGTGACGGCAAGGTGCAGTTTTTTGGCGGCAAATCCAAGGCGGTGGAAAAGAATACCCGTGTTAAGGCGCGGACGGTGGCGCAGGCGGTGCGAAAAAGCATGCTGGATGCGTCCAACGTTTTGGTTATGGGCCATGTAGGGGAGGATTTCGACAGCTTGGGCGCTGCCATTGGCGTGGCTCGCATGGCGAGACACCTCAAAAAAGAAGTTCGCGTCATTGTTAGTCAGCCGGGCACAGCCAGCCGCAAGCTGGAAGAGCTTTTATCCGACTATAGCGAGTACGAGGGGCTCTTGGTCCCGGCGGACCAGGCGCAAGCTTTGGTCGAACCAGGCGTTTTGCTGGTGGTAGTGGATACGCATCGGCCGGGGCTGGTGGCGGCTCCGGAACTGCTGAGTCTGATTGAACGTACGATTGTCATTGATCATCATCGGCGCAGTGAAGATTTTATTTTAAATCCCTTTTTGGTATATTTGGAGCCGTCCGCTTCTTCGACTAGCGAAATGGTAGCGGAGCTTTTGATGTACTTTGATGAATCGGTGGAGTTGACTCGTTCGGACGCTACGGCGCTGTATGCCGGCATTGTAGTAGATACGAAAAGCTTTACCGTGCAGGCGGGAGTGCGCACGTTTGAGGCGGCGTCTTTTTTGCGGCGCGCTGGCGCCGATCCGGTGCTTGTGCGCTACTTGTTCCGTACGGATTTTGCCACTACCCAAGCCAAAGCGCGCATGATGGTGGATACGGAAATGCTGCCTGGCGGGGCGGCCGTATCGGTTTGTCCGTCGGACGTGCGGGACGCTCAGGTGGTGGCCTCGCAAGTGGCGGACGGGCTTTTAATGGTGGAAGGCGTGCATATGAGTTTTGTGCTCTTTCCTTATGAAGACGGCGTAGGCATTAGCGCTCGCTGTCAAGGGGATTGCAATGTACATGTGATTATGGAGCGCTTCGGCGGCGGCGGTCATCAGACGGTGGCCGGGGCGCAAATCCGCGGCGTTACGGCAGCGGACATAAAAATGCAGCTGGAGGAAATCCTCCGCGAGATAGCAAAGGAGAGTGCAGCAGATGAAAGTAATTCTGACGCAAGAAGTTAAAAAATTAGGTAAAAAAGGCGATATTATCGAAGTGGCGGAAGCTTATGCGCGCAATGTGCTGTTTCGGCAGCAGTTGGCTATTGAAGCTACCGCGTCGAATGTGAATACCGCCAAGCAGCAGTCGGCTGCTAAAGAGCATAAAGAACAACGCGCCCATGACGAAGCGAAAGTATTGGCTTCACAAATGACGAAGGTTAAAGTGAAGTTGGAAGTTAAAGTAGGCGAAGGCGGCAAGGTTTTTGGCGCGATTACGTCCAAGGACGTGGCGGATGCTTTGGTTAAGCAGCATGAGTTGGATGTGGACAAGCGCAAAATTGAAATTAAAGAGGCCATAAAAACAGTGGGGATCTATCCGGTGACTATCAAACTTCACCCCGAAGTCAGCACGCAGATTCAGGTGGAGATTGTTGCAGCTAAGGCTTGATCCTCATATCCTAATAGATCGGAGCCAAGCAGGGTATGAAAGATTTTCTACAACGTATTTTGCATAAAGAAGAAATGCCGGAAAAGGAGCCGCCTCAAGAACGGCAGCTTTTGGTGTTGTACCGCACCTATGCTTCTTTGATCGGCCAAGAGAAGTTGATCATTAAGGCGGGAAAAATGGGCGTGTTGCCGCTGATGCAGTCGGAGCGCTTTGAACAGCGGTTGTTGGGTTTGGAACGTCTGGTTTTTGACGATCCTACCTTGAAGGATGCCCCGCCACGGCAAGAAACTCCTGCTGCTCTGCAGGATATTGAGAATCTGCTGGCGGACATGCTGGCCAAAAAGCGCGTCGAAGACCGCATTGAGAAAAAAGTAAACGAGAAGATGGAAGAGCGCCATCAAGAATATTTGCGCGACATTCGTTTGCAGGTGCTGCGGGATGAAGAAGGCGGCGAGACGCCGGCGATGCGCAAAAAATATGAAGAACTGGAAAAAATGGAAGAACGCAGCGTTTCTAAATCCGTTATGTCCATGCTGCGGCCAGCTTCTTTTGATGAAATTGTCGGCCAGGAACGGGCGCTGGAGGCATTGCGCTCCAAATTGGCGTCTCCCTATCCGCAACATTTGATTTTATACGGTCCTCCTGGCGTGGGTAAAACAACGGCGGCGCGCATTGCCTTGGAAGAAGCCAAGCGCTTGGCGTATACGCCATTTTCGCAGGATGCGCCCTTTGTCGAAGTAGATGGAACAACGCTGCGTTGGGACCCGCGGGATATTACCAACCCCTTGGTGGGTTCTGTACATGATCCCATTTACCAGGGCGCTCGCCGGGATCTTGTAGACAGCGGTGTGCCGGAGCCCAAGCCGGGCTTGGTGACCGATGCTCATGGCGGCATTTTGTTCATCGATGAAATCGGTGAAATGGATATTATGCTCCAAAGCAAACTGCTTAAGGTGCTGGAAGATAAGCGGGTTTATTTTGAATCGGCTTACTACGATCCCAATGACCCTCAAGTGCCTCCTTACGTGCGCAAGCTCTTTAAGGACGGCGCACCGGCGGACTTTATTCTCATCGGTGCAACGACGCGCGATGCGGAAGACATTGCCCCGGCCATTCGTTCGCGTTGCGCGGAGATTTACTTTGAGCCGCTGACGCCGCAGCACATTCAGACCATTGTGATTAACGCAGCCAGTAAACTCAAAGTGACTCTGGAAGAGGGCGTGGCGGAGTTAATCAGCGAATATACCATTGAGGGCCGCAAGGCTGTCAATATTCTGGCGGATGCCCATGGAGTTTCTTTGTACCGGCAAGACGGGGGGGAAGGACGCATTTCCTTGGAGGATGTGTACCGGGTGGCCCAGGTGAGCCGCTTGACGCCGTATGTCAGCCAGAAAGCCAGCACTACCAGCGAGGTGGGCAAAGTCTTCGGTCTAGGCGTGGCCGGCTATTTGGGCTCGGTCTTGGAAATTGAAGCGATGGCCTTTCCGGCGGCGGAAAAAGGCAAAGGCGCGATGCGCTTCAATGATACCGCCGGCTCTATGGCCAAGGATTCGGTATTCAATGCCGCCGCGGTGGTGAGAAAATTGATCGGCGCGGATTTGGCGGATTTTGATTTGCATATCAATATTGTCGGCGGCGGCCGCATTGACGGTCCTTCCGCAGGGGTAGCCATTACGGCGGCGCTCATTTCCGCGATTTCCGGACGCGCCGTGCGACAAAGCATAGCCGTAACTGGCGAAGTGTCCATTCAAGGACGCGTCAAAGCCGTAGGCGGCGTGTTTGAAAAAGCCTATGGCGCGAAACAAGCTGGCGTGCAAGTCATGCTGATCCCTAAGGAAAATGCCAAAGACATTCCCGAAGGTCATTTGGGTCTGGATATCCGACCGGTAGAAACGGTGTCCGAAGCATTGGCTATTTTACTGGAAGAAAAAGCAGCTTCGCCAGTAGTATAAGTGAACATAAATCCTCGTTGCAGGACTGGACCTGCGGCGGGGATTTTGTTTTTCTCGCTATACCAGAATTTATAAGTTTTTACGGATGAAAAAACAAGGGTCATCAAGGGCTAGGAGCTTTTGCATAAACGGCGGCATAATTGTATTTGAGACAAGATTTCCGCGCGACTCGCAAAAATAGGAGTCAACGGCAGTTCCGCGAACTCGCTGGCGCTCAGACATACGGAACTTTTATCCGTCGCCTCCTGTTTTTGCGTCCTGAGGACCGTCTTGCTCCAAAAAGTCTCAAATACAATCACGACCACCGTAGTCTCATTCGTTCCCTCACTCTTAAATTCCAGCAGACGTCGGTTGCTATGCCGTCCATGGCGCAACCGACCCTAGCCGCTTCCGGCGACGTCGTACTCCTGTTCAATTTCCGTTTTCTCCGTGCGCCGCGTTTTAGCAGGAGACTGTTTTCATGTGTCGAAAAATAACAAAAACAAACACTTCAGACAATGTGGAGAGGGGATGGTCAGCATGATGCGCATTTATGCTCCGCTCGAAAATCCGGAAAATGGCTGGAGGCCGCTTTTGGCCAAGGAGGAGCTGCATTGGCAGCCAGGCAGCCCGTTACGGGCGTTGGCTTATTGCTGGTGCGGCGCGACAAAAGGGTTTCCTAAAGAGGCAGCTGCCGTATTTGCGGCGGCCGAAGAGCCGGAACTGCAAAGCATGCGGCTGCTTTTTGCTTTTCCGGAGTTTCAAGTGCATCTTCCCGGCGGCGAAACGGCGTCTCAATGTGATTTATGCGTGCTGGCGCGGACCGATTTAGAGCAGCATGTGCTCATTGTGGAAGCGCAAGGAGAAGAGTCTCTAGGGCCTACGGTGGAGGAGTGGCTGCCGCCGGCAAGCTTGCAAAAAGGCAAGAGAGAACGGCTGCGGGCTTTTTTATCCTTGTTGGAGCTGGAAGAAGAAGCGGCGGCGAATTGCCAGTATCCCTGGATTCATCGTACCGTTGCCGCTTTGTTGGAAGCCAGCCGCCTTGGAGCGTCTAATGCCATGCTGGTAATCCATGCTTTTCAAGCGCCGACGGAGGTATGGGAAGCCTATGTGCAGTTCTTGGCTTGTTTAGGGCTGGAGGCGCGCCGCGGCGGTATTACGCCAGCCGTGCGCCGGGGCGGCTGCCAATTGCGCTTTGCCTGGGTGGACGGAAATCCAGCCTGTATGCGCCGTTAGAAAGATTGTGCAAAAAAGCAGGGAATGCGTTATAATTAATGATTGTGAACATATGTTTTTGTTGCAGTACAGGAGGAAAGAAATTTGTTGATTGAACGTGTTCCCCCCCAGAATATAGAGGCGGAGCAAGCCGTCCTTGGGGCGATGTTGATAGAAAAAGAAGCGATCGCCAGGGTGACGGAACTTTTAAAAGGCGGCGACTTTTATCGTGAGGCGCATCGGCTGATTTTTGAGGCTATGCTGGATTTGTACAACCGCAATGAAGCAGTGGATATGATTACGGTCATCGAGCTTTTAAAGCGGGAAGACAATCTGGAAAAAGTGGGCGGTATTGCCTACGTGACATCGTTGGCGAACAGCGTGCCTACGGCGGCGAATGTGCATTATCATGCTAAGATTGTGGAGGAAAAGGCGCTTTTGCGTCAGCTTATCCAGACCTCGACGAAAATTGCCGCGTTGGGTTATGAGGGCAGTGAAGAGGTATCGCAAATTGTCGATCAGGCGGAGAAGATGATTTTGGAGGTATCCAACCGCCGTATCGGCGGTGATTTTACGCCGATTAAAAGCATCGTTTTGGACGCCTTTGGCAAGATTGAGCAGCTCTATGAATCCCGCGGCGGCATTACCGGCTTGGCTACCGGTTTTAAGGATCTGGACCGTTTGACTTCCGGCCTGCAAAAATCCGATTTGATTCTTGTGGCGGCTCGCCCCAGTATGGGTAAAACAGCCTTTACCCTGAATATTGCTTCCAACGTGGCTATTCGGGAAAAAAAAGCGGTGGCGTTTTTTTCGCTGGAAATGTCCAAGGAGCAGTTGGTGCAGCGTATGCTATGCGCCGAAGCGTCCATTGATTCGCAGAAACTGCGTATTGGCGAGCTGGAGGATGACGATTGGACCAAGCTGATCAATGCGGCAGACCGCCTTTCGGGAGCTCCTATTTTCATCGATGATACCGCTGGTATTTCGGTGCTGGAAATGCGCTCTAAGGCGCGACGCCTTAAAGTAGAACATGATTTGTCCCTCATCATCATTGACTATTTGCAGCTGATGCAGGGCAGCGGCGGCAAGGGCGGTGAAAATCGTCAGCAGGAAATTTCCGAAATTTCCCGTTCCTTAAAAGGCTTGGCCCGTGAGCTGGGCGTTCCCGTTGTTGCGCTGTCTCAGCTTAGCCGCAGCGTGGAGTCTCGTCAGGTGAAAAAACCCATGCTCAGCGACTTGCGGGAATCCGGTTCTTTGGAGCAGGATGCGGATATTGTGGCGTTTCTTTATCGTGAAGATTACTACAACCCGGATACGGAAAACAAAAATATTACGGAGATCATTGTAGCTAAGCACCGCAACGGTCCGGTGGACAGCGTGCAGCTCTTCTTCCACAAGCAGTTTACGCGTTTTGCAGATTTGACCCGTATGCCTGAGTAAGGAACCGCTGCTGAAAGACGTGAAAAGGTTTTTAAGGGCGAGGAGCTTTTGTGTAAGCGGCGTCATAATTGTATTTGAGATAAGATTTGCGCGCGACTCGCTAAATCCCCCTGGCCCTGAGGGCCGTCCCCCTTTGGCAAGGGGGACATGGCTGCAGCTGTTTCAGCCAGCTCAGGGGCCAAAACCCTGCCGCCCTTGTTAAAGGGAGGTGCCGCCGCAGCGGCGGAGGGATTCGGCTCTTGTTCAACATATTCTCTCTGGCCTTTCTTTGGCTTTTCTCTGTTGCTCTGCGTGAACCGTGCCTCATACCCTCCCTCTACTCTCTTTACTCCTGTTGAAAATTATACCGTATAACCCTCCATCGTACCCTCTCGCGACTCCGATTCTCCTGTTCAATCCTGTCTGTTCTGCGTAGCTTTCTCTTATTGGCGAATTGAAAGATTTTTGCAAAATAGAACAGGCGGCGGCTCTTTGCAAATAAAAAAGCAACAAAGGTGTATGGGGCGAGCGTGAGCGACAGGCGAACGTACGCAACAAGGCAGTTGAGGCGAACGTTCAAATGGAAATGAGGAATAACATTCGGCAAAATATTGACAGGAGAAGATTTCCCTGTTATGATATTTATGGTGAAAAATGAATAACTTGCGGGAGACTCAATCTCGGCGCTCCATGATGAGACCGTATTGAGTTCTTTTTATGCGTGAAAAATGGCTAAGCTAAATTAATCATGGCTCGTTTTGAGCTATAAAAAAGGTGAGTGATATCATGTCAGCAATTATTGTTATCGGCAGTCAATGGGGCGATGAAGGAAAAGGGAAAGTAGTCGACTACCTGGCGGAACAGGCTAACGTGGTTGTTCGTTATTCCGGCGGCAACAACGCCGGCCATACTGTAGTGGTAAAGGATGAAGCCTATAAGCTGCAACTGCTGCCTTCGGGCATTCTTTATAAAGGAAAGACCTGCGTTTTGGGCAATGGCGTCGTCATTGATCCGGAAGCCATTTTGAAAGAAATCAATGGCATGAAAGAACGGGGCATTGATACTTCCAGTCTGCGCATTTCTACGCGGGCGCAGGTGTTGCTGCCCTATCATCGCCGCCAGGACGAAGCGGAAGAAGTTGCTCGTGGCGAGTTTAAAATCGGCACGACCAAGCGCGGCATCGGCCCTTGTTACATGGATAAAGTGGCTCGCTGCGGCATCCGCATTGTGGACTTGATGGACCCGGAAGAGTTTGCAGCCAAGCTGAAACATAATCTGACGGCTAAAAATGAACTGTTGGTGAAGCTTTACGGAGCAGAGCCTTTTGAATACGAGCCCATGCTGAAGCAGTACTTGGCTTTTGCCGAGCAGCTTCGTCCGTATGTGGCTGATACGACCTACCTTCTCAACGACGCATTGGACAAAGGCGAAAAAGTGCTCTTTGAAGGTGCACAGGCGACCTTGTTGGATCTGGACCATGGCACCTATCCCTATGTGACTTCTTCCAATCCGATTGCCGGCGGCGCTTGCACCGGAGCCGGCGTAGGCCCTGGCAAGATCGACAAGGTAGTTGGCGTAGTGAAAGCCTATACCACGCGCGTCGGCGAAGGTCCGTTCCCGACTGAACTGCATTGCGCCATGGGCGACACCATTCGCGAGGCTGGTCATGAATTTGGTACCGTTACCGGTCGTCCGCGTCGTTGCGGCTGGCTGGACGCCTGCATTGTCAAATATGCCGGCCAAGTAAGCGGTCTGGATGCGCTGGCCATTACCCGCCTGGATATTCTGGACGGCTTAGACAGCATCAAGCTTTGTGTTGGCTACCTTTATAACGGTGAGATCATTAAAGAATATCCGGCCAGCTTGAAGGTATTGTCCAAGGTGGAGCCGGTTTACGAAGAATTTGCCGGTTGGAAGACCGACACTACCAAAGTGCGCCGCTACGAAGACTTGCCGGCGGCTGCCAGAGCCTATTTGGAACGCCTCAGCGAAGTGGCGGGCGTCCGTCTCGGCATCGTTTCTGTCGGCCCGAATCGCGAGGAAACGATCATTATGGAAGAAATGTTTTAAAAAACTGTTGACACGGGAACGACATGGTGATATAATTTCGTTCTGTGAGACATGACCTACTAGCTCAGTCGGTAGAGCACCTGACTTTTAATCAGGGTGTCGTTGGTTCGAGTCCAACGTGGGTCACCATCAAAAACTCAGCCTTTCAGGTTCGCCTGAAGGGCTTTTTTTTATCGGAGCAGAAGCTTTACTCACGGCTCGCACCAAAACAGATCTTTTTTCGTCAGCCTTTGTCAGAAAGCCTCGGCATAGCCCCATTATGCCTGCGTTTTCTTTCGCGCCTGACGGAAAAATCTTTTGTTTTGGCGGAGCGTTCATTAAAGCATCAGCTCCTTGCAGCCACTAGCTTTTGAGACGAAGTTGCTCATTATGCTAGTGGCTGCTGTCGTTTTAGACTCTAACTGTTATTCGTCTTAATCGGATTTTTTTGTTCTGTGATCATCTTGTTCCAATAAAAGTCTCAAATACAATCATTGCTCCGTAACCCTCTGCGAAATCCTCCGATTCTCATCGAGACTCTTGTTCAATCTTCGTACCCTCACTCTACTCCCGTTACTCTTGTTGCATTTTCGTATCCCGCGCCTTGCACGGGAGCGTTATTGCTTTTAATAAGAATTCGCGATATAATTAATGGAATGCATTGAGCGGATAGAAGTCAGCCCCTACTTGGTATACGGAACGGACGACAACCATATAGCGGTTATATAGGAACTCGCATGCAAGCGAGCTTTCTTTTGTATGTAAAAATGCAGTCGGCAATAAGAAATTTATAATAAAGCATGGAGGATTTTTTAGTGAGATCATCAAAACCAAAAGGAAAATTGCTGGTTATCCCCTTGGGCGGCCTAGGGGAAATCGGCAAGAACATGACGGTGTTTCAATACGGCGATGACATCGTGATTCTGGATGCAGGCCTGTCGTTCCCGGAAGATGACATGCTGGGCATTGATTTAGTCATTCCGGATATGTCGTATCTGTTTGAAAACCGAGACAAAGTGCGCGGCGTTGTTTTGACCCATGGTCATGAGGACCATATTGGCGCGTTGTCTTATTTGTTGCGGGAGGTTAATGTTCCCGTATACGGCAGTCGTTTGGCCTTGGGCCTTGTGGAAGGGCGTCTGAAAGAAAATCGCGTAGGCAAGTACAATCTGGTACCGACAAATCCAGGGGATGAGTTGACGCTGGGCGTCTTCAAGATTGGCTTTATTCAGGGCAGTCACTCCATTCCTGATGCCTGCGGCATTTACTTTAAGACACCGGTGGGAACGGTAGTGCATACAGGAGACTTCAAGATTGATCAGACTCCTGTAGACAATAAGCTTATTGATATTCATAAATTTGCCGAATTGGGCAATCAAGGTGTGATGCTCCTGATGTCGGACAGCACCAATGCGGAACGACCCGGCTATACCGCTTCGGAGCGGACCGTAACGGCGGCGCTGGACGTGCAGTTCCGGGCGGCGAAAAACCGTATTATTATGGCTAGCTTTGCCTCGAATGTGCTGCGTGTGGGTCAGGCCATTCAGACCGCGGCTAAATATGGCCGCAAAGTAGTAGTAATGGGCCGCAGCATGGTAAATGTGGTGGGGATTTCGACGGAAATGGGATATTTGGATATTCCAGAAGGCGTCTTGATTGAGCCGGAAGAGATGAAAAACTATCGCGACGATCAGTTGCTGATTTTAACTACCGGCAGCCAGGGCGAGCCGATGGCGGGCTTGAGCCGCATGGCCTCAGGCACCCATCGCAGCGTAGCTATTGTGCCTGGCGATACGGTGATTTTTTCCGCTACGCCGATTCCGGGGAATGAGAAGTCTGTTTCCCGTACTATCGACAGCTTGCTTCGTCTGGGCGCGCATGTAATATATGAGCGTTCTTCAGGGGTTCACGTTTCCGGCCATGCCAGCCGGGAAGAACTGAAACTGATGCTGAATTTGGTGCGTCCGAAATATTTCATCCCCGTTCATGGCGAGTACCGTATGCTGCGGCAGCACGGCGCGTTGGCGGAAGAGATGGGCGTGCCTTCGGAAAACGTTTTTTACGGTGAAAACGGGCATGTTTTCGAGTTTACGCGTAAAGCGGCGCGCATGGCTGGCAAGGTAAAGGCGGGACGCGTCTTTATCGACGGCTTGGGCGTGGGCGATGTGGGCAACATTGTGATTCGGGACCGGCAGCAGCTGGCGAACGAAGGGGTCATTATTGTCGTCGTCACGCTGGACAAACAGCGGAATGCACTCTTGTCCGGACCGGATTTGGTCTCGCGCGGCTTTGTCTATGTGCGTGACGCTGGCGGTCTGATGAACGAGGCGCAGCAAAAGGTGCGTCAGGCGCTGGATCGCTGCTCGGAGCGCAACTTGAGCGACTGGTCCTCCATCAAGGTTCAAGTCAAGGAAACTCTGGGCAAGTTCTTGATGGAAAAAACCGGCCGTCGGCCGATGATTCTGCCGATTATTATGGAAGTGTAAGACTGGATTTGACAAGAAGAAGGTCTTCGGCTATATTGATGCATATACGAACAATGTGACGAATGGGAGAAGTAATGGCAAGGCGTCTTTTAGAGAGCCGGGGGATGGTGCAACCCGGTAGGCGCGTGCGATGAAATACACCCAGGAGCAGCAGGCTGAAAACCCTAGGGGGTTAGTAGGCTGGGCCGGCGGATCGCCGTTACCGATCATAGTGGAGCGGTCAGCCCTAGGGCTGGCAACCAGGGTGGTACCACGGGCATACGGCTCGTCCCTCATTTGATGAGAGACGAGTCTTTTTTATTAGGGCCGCTCGCTTCCTCTCAGCTCACGCCAAAATGTATCTTTTTACGACTGGCTTTGTCAGAAAGCCTCGGCAGAGCGCCGCTATGCCTACGTTTTCTTTCGCGTCAGACGAAAAAATCTTTCTTTTGGGCGAGAGCGCTCAGAGCACGAGCGGCCCTTGAAAATGAGAACTAAAGGGTTCTAAAACAAGTAGACCTTTGGAGAGGTTTCTGTGAAATTTTGATAGGATAGCAAGAGGAGGAACTGAAAATGAGTGTATTAGACGTCTTGAAAGAACGCGGCTATGTGCAGCAAATGACCCATGAGGCGGAAATCGCAGAGCTGCTGGAAAAGGAAAAGATTACGTTTTACATCGGCTTTGATCCGACGGCGGACAGCCTGCATGTGGGGCATTTTTTGGGCATGATGGTTATGGCGCATATGCAGCGAGCCGGGCATCGTCCGATCTGCTTGATTGGCGGCGGCACGGCGATGGTGGGCGATCCGTCGGGGAAGACGGATATGCGCAAAATGATGACGCCGGAAACCATTGAACAAAACGGCGAGTGCTTTAAAAAGCAGATGGCTCGCTTTATTGATTTCAGCGAGGATAAAGCGGTGATGGCCAACAACGCGGATTGGCTGATGCAGCTGAATTACGTCGGCTTTCTGCGGGAAATCGGCGCGCATTTTTCCGTCAACCGCATGCTGACGGCGGAATGCTTTAAGCAGCGCTTGGAAAAAGGCCTATCCTTCCTCGAATTTAACTACATGATCATGCAGGGCTATGATTTCTTGGAACTGAACCGTCGTTACGGCTGCGTCATGCAGATGGGCGGCGATGATCAGTGGTCCAATATTCTTGCCGGCGCTGATCTGATTCGGCGCAAGGAAAGCAAGGCGGCCTTCGGCTTGACCTTTACATTGCTCACTAAGAGCGACGGCAAGAAAATGGGTAAAACCGAGAAAGGCGCTCTTTGGCTGGATGCGGAGAAAACTTCTCCTTACGAGTTCTACCAATACTGGCGCAATGTGGATGACGCCGATGTGGAAAAATGCCTGTCTCTGCTGACCTTCCTGCCGATGGAAGAAGTGCGCCGCTTGGGAGCGCTCAAAGATCAGGCCATCAACGAAGCCAAGAAAGTGCTGGCCTTTGAAGTGACGAAGCTGGTACATGGCGAAGCTGAGGCCGCTAAAGCCAAAGAAGCGGCGGAGGCTCTCTTCGGCGGTTCCGGCGCTTTGGATAACGCTCCTACCGTTACGATTGCCCAAGCGCAGCTCGGCGGCAAGATCATCGACATCATGGCCGAAGGCGGCATCATTGCTTCTAAGAGCGAAGGACGCCGCTTGGTGCAGCAAGGAGGCCTGCTCCTGGGTGAAGCTAAGGTGGCTGATTTGGACGCCGTGTTGACGGCGCAGGACTTCACTGACGGCAGTGTGCTGTTGCGCAAAGGCAAGAAAAGCTATTTTCGCTTGGTCCTGGAGTAATGTCGGAGAGGTACGGTTTTTAACAGGAGTAAAGGGAGTAATCGGAGGGTACGCTGAGGGTTACGGAGTACGATTTTTGAAAATGCTTTAAAAATAAGAGGCTGTGTCGCTGTGTTGCGGCGCAGCCTCTGTTTCTTTTTTTGTGCCCTCACTTTACTTACTCTACTCTTGTTACTTTTCGTATCCCTCTGTCGAACCCTCTGGTTCTCATCGCGACTCCTGTTCGTTTTTTCTTGTTTATCGTTCTTGCAGCGTGCCCATGAGGCCATGTTTGAGGGCGTAGTTGACCAGCTCGCTTTTGCGCGTGGCGCCGATTTTTTCCATTACGCGTGTTTTGTAGGTTTCGACGGTTTTGGCGCTGAGGGTCAGTTTAGGGGCGATTTCGGTGATGGCGTAGCCGTGGACAATATAGCGCAGCACTTCCAGCTCGCGGGTGCTGAGCAGGTCCTCAGGCCGGTCCGCTGCGGCTGTTTCTTCTCCCAAGGTACGCAGCAGGCGCTGTGAATCTTGAGGGGATAAGTAGCGGCTGCCGGATAAGACGGCGCGCACGGCGTCAAAAAACTCTTTGTCTACGGCGTTCTTGGTTAAAAAGCCTTGGGCCCCCAGGCGGAAGCCTAAGCGAATGTATTGCTCGTCTTCATGCATGGTCAAAAGCAGGATGCGCGTTTGTGGCGAGGCGCTGCGGATATGTTCAATGCAGGATAGGCCGTCTAAGGCGGGCATGGAAATATCGAGAATGATTAGGTCTGGATGTAAGTCTCGCACCAGCTCGATGGCTTCCAGGCCGTCGGCGGCTTCGCCGACAAGCTCCAAAGACGGGTCTTTTTGCAGCATGGCTTTGAGGCCGGCGCGGATTAAGCGATGATCATCGGCTAAAACAATAGTATTCATAAAGGAGTCTCCTTTGTTAACGGAATTTCGACGCGCAAGAGCGTGCCTTTCTTGGAGTCGGGAGCGAGGGTGAAACGACCGCCTAAGAGTTCTACCCTTTCACGCATGCCTTGGATGCCCAACCGTTCTGTTTCGGCGGTTTGCTTTTCGCTTACGCCCAGGCCATCGTCGGCCAGGTCAATGCACAGCCAAGTGCCTCTCTGCTGGAAACTCAGGCGCAGGGAAGAGGCCTGGGCGTGGCGGATGATATTCGTGACCCCTTCTTGAACAATGCGGTAGAGCGCTACGGCGACATCGGAGCGCAGGTTCCACTCTTCTTGTTCGCTTTCCAGCGTCCACTGCAGGGACAGCGGCGTGCAAAGCCGCTCCAGATGCCTTCGTAAGGCGGCAATAAGGCCGATGTCGTCCAAGACCGGCGGACGCAGCTCGACGGCCAGGTCGCGGATGCCTAACAGCACGCCCTCGGCAACATCGCGAGAGCGCAGCAGTACTTCCCGGTAGGTGGGATCGTCGGTTTCTTCGGCCAGCATACGCATGGTTACCATCAAGGAAGCTAAGGCTTGGCCGGTTTCGTCGTGGAGTTCCCGGGAAATGCGTCGGCGTTCGTCTTCCTGGGCGCGCAGCAGGCGTTCCATAAGATGAGCTCGCACGGCTTCTTTTTGCTGCAGCTCCTGCAGCAGACGTTCTCGTTCATCCAGGTTGCGGGTTAAGGTGCCGGTCATGGCGTTAAAGGCGGTGGTGAGGCGCTCTACCTCCGGCGCGCCGCCGCAGGAGGCCTGCTTTTGCCATTGTCCGGAGGCAATCTTGTCGGCGACAACCGCAAGCCGCTCCAAGGGCGCGGTAATGGCTTTGGCGATGCGGCCGCTGGCCAGGGCGGCTACAAAGCAGACCAAGACGGTCAGCAGCACTACTTCCGCCAGCTTGCCTGCCAGGTATTGCCTGGCGGCGGAAGTGGAAAGACCGACATGAACGCTGCCTAACGAACCTTGGTCGATGGGAGCTGTCATTTCCAGCAGGCGGCCTTCGTTGCTGGTAAGCTGGCGGCTTTGGGGCGATTCAGAAGGCTGGGTTTGGCGGGCTCGTTCAATCAACGCCGAGGGAACGCCGCCGTCAAAGGTATGGGCCAAGATACGCCCGGAGGTGTCGGAAATAAAGATATAGCGAATATAGTGGCTGGTCTGCGAGCTTTGGCGCACTTCCTCGCCTAGCGTGTAGTAATCCTCCGCCATGATCATGACAGCGCTTTTGGAAGCTACATGAAAAGCAGTCTCTTGCCCTAAGCTTTCTAATTGCTTGTGTAGCAAATCGTTGCTGACTTCCCAAATAATGCCGCTCATGAGCGAAGCCAGCAGCACCAAGAGGACTACGCTGTACATTTGAATGCGGCTGCGGATAGAAAGGCGGCTTACGGCCGCGCGGATGTTCATGGCAGCGCCTCGCGGCGGCCGAAGGCCTGGCGGAAGCTGCTGTACCATTCCTCGCTGGGCGGGACGAAGCGGTCAATGAGGAGGCCTTTGAGGGCTTCTTTCAGTTCGGGCTGTTCGTGCAAGCGGAGGAAAAGCTCCTGCAGTTGCTGGCGTTCTTCCGGCGGCATGCTGCGCCGCACGACTACCGGTCCGGTGCCCATGGCGGGAGAGGTTTCGATGATGCGTACTGCATCGGCGACTTCGGGGTAGTTCTGTCTGGCGTGGTTATAGGCCAAAGTGGAGACGGACGCGCATTGAACCGAACGGTTGGCGACGGCGTGGAGCGATTTTTCGTGGCCGTAGGTATAAACCGAATGGGAGAAAAAGCTTTCCGGCGTTTGGCCGAGTTCCTGCAGCCTTCTGGCTAGATAGACATAGCCGGAGTAGCTCATGGGATCGGAAAAGGCGACAGTGCTTCCTTTCAAATCGCTTAGTGTTTGGCAGGGGCTGTCACGGTGTACCAAGATGACGGCGTTATAAAGAGAACTGCCCATGCGTTCTTGCGCGGCGATGACGTGCATGTCGTCAAGGGACGGGTATACGCCAAAGGCGCCTGCCGGGAAAAAGGCCAGATCCGTACCGCCGTTGCGCAGCAAGACCGATACCTCCAGGTAGTTGCGCCTGGGGATCAGCACGGCTTGACGTCCTGTGGCTTGGCCAAGGTAGTCTGCGATGCGCCGAAAATGCGCCGCTGTTTCGGCGGGCGAGAGACTCGAGATGACGGCGATGCGCAGGATTTTATCGCTGGTATGCAGCTTGTCCGGCGCGCCTAGAGGCTGGGTTTGACGAAAATCTACGTCCGGAACGGCATGGGGGCTGCAAGCGGTAAGGGTTAGGCAGCAAAGCAGCAACCATAAAATACGCAGTGGGAAAGACACAACAACTCCTCCTTGAGTGTGAAAAATACAATGTAAGGAAAAGGCTTACGAGCGTGGGAAGAAATCCTGCCATAAAGTTCAGCCAAATCCCGCTGGGGTGAAAACTGAACATTTGTAATAATGATAAAGGAAGTTATTATTTTTTAAAAGAGGTGGCAGCTATGTTTTCATTCTTGAAGCCAAGAGCCGCGACGCAGACGGTGGCGGCGGCCGATGTGGAACGCACGTACAAAGTCTACCGGATTCAAGCTCTTTTAGGCGTGTTTTTCGGCTATATGGCGTACTACATTGTGCGGAATAATTTTGCTCTTTCTACTCCCTATCTTAAAGCGCAGCTGCATCTGAGCGCAACCGAAGTAGGCATGCTCAGCAGCTATATGTTGATTGCGTACGGCGTCAGCAAAGGTATTATGAGCAGCTTGGCCGATAAGGCGGATCCGAAACGCTATATGGCGCTGGGACTTTTGATGTGCGCTGCAGTCAATTTGACCATGGGCTTTTCCACAGCATTTTGGATGTTTGCCGGCTTAGTGGTACTGAACGGCATGTTTCAGGGGATGGGCGTAGGCCCCAGTTTTATTACGATTGCCAATTGGTTTCCCCGGCGGGAACGCGGCATTGTAGGGGCGGTTTGGAATATTTCTCATAACGTAGGCGGCGGCATTGTGGCGCCCATTGTCGGCGTGGCCTTTTCTCTTGTAGGCGGTCCGGAAAACTGGCAGGTGGCGAGCTACCAGGTTCCTGCGCTTGTAGCTGTTTTCTTCGCCATGGTGGTGCTGCTTTTATGCAAAGGATCGCCGGCCAGCGAAGGCTTGCCGACTTTAGCGAAAATGAGGCCGGAACAGGCCAATCCCGCAGAACTGCGGAAAAACAATGCCCAGGCGCCGGAAGATATGACCGCTTTGCAGATTTTTTGCCAGTATGTACTGAAAAACAAAAATGCCTGGTTCGTATCATTAGTAGATACCTTCGTTTACATGGTTCGTTTTGGCATGATCAGCTGGCTTCCTATTTATCTGTTGGAAGTAAAGCATTTCAGCAAAACCGAAATGGCTATCGCCTTTCTGTTCTTTGAATGGGCGGCCATCCCATCGACTTTGTTTGCAGGGTACCTGTCGGACAAGTTTTTTAAAGGGTATCGCATGCCGCCGGCCATTATCGCCATGTGTTTGATCTTCTTCTGCGTCATTGGCTATTGGCAGAGCACTACGCTGTTCTGGACTACGGTCTTTGCGGCGATTGTAGGCTGTTTGATCTACATTCCCCAGTTTTTGGCGTCCGTACAAACCATGGAGATTGTTCCCTCCTTTGCCGTTGGCTCGGCAGTGGGCCTGCGCGGCTTCATGAGCTATATTTGCGGCGCCTCCTTGGGTACCAGCTTGTTTGGCTTCATGGTGGATCGAGTGGGTTGGGACGGCGGCTTTTACGTACTCTTGACCGGCGTGGTTTGCTGTGTGTTCTTCTGCATCCTGACGCATCGTGGTGCGCAACAGTTGGCTAAAGAGCGTGAAGAGCTGCAGCGCGCAGCAAGCTAATTGGTCTTAAAATAGTAGAACGTTGAATTCGGCTTGGCTGGGGCGGGTAACTGCAACGGCTAGGCCGAATTTGCTTTAATATACCAGTATTTATAAAACGAACCGCGAAATACACGAAAAACGCGAAAGGGGGTTGTTAAAATACTCTTTCATAACCCTCACTTTACTCCCTTTACTCTTGTTTAAAAAACGTGTCCTCCGTCGTACTCTCTTTCTCGTCATGTCTCCTGCCAATGGAATTCCTCCATTGCAAGTTGACTTTAAAAAACCAGTAAAAACGCGACATGTACAGTTTGTAAAGTTTCTTGGTGAAGGACAAAGTATATTTTTTTAAAAGTTAAGAATTTGTTTTCTACGGCCTTGGAGTGTGCTATGATGAGATAGCAGTCGATAACACGACGAGGAGGATGGAACGTGAGAAAGTTTGAAGAAGTTCTAGAGAAAGCAAAGGGAATTCCTACGTGTAAAGTAGCGGTAGCGGCAGCGGAAGACGAGCATGTCTTAGAGGCGGTGCTGGCGGCGAAAAAGCAGGGGATTGCCGAAGCGATTCTTGTCGGTGATAAAGAGAAAATCTTGGCCCTGGCGGCGCAGTGCGGCGTAGCGGCGGACGATTTGACGATAGTGCATGAGGCCAATCCTGCTAAGGCGGCGCTGGAAGCGGTGCGTTTAGTCAGCTCCGGAGAAGCCCAGGTAGTCATGAAAGGCTTGATTCCTACGGCTGATTTTCTGCGGGCGGTGTTGAACAAGGATGTAGGCTTGCGTCAAGGCAAGCAAGTGTTGTCTCATGTGGCGGTGATGGAGATTCCCGGGCGGGAGAAATTGCTCTTTATGAGCGACGGCGCCATGAATATGCGGCCCGATTTGCCGCAGAAGGTACAGATCTTGAAGAATGTCGTTCATGTGGCGCATGCATTGGGCTTGGAAAAGCCACGTGTAGCGGCGTTGGCGGCGGTAGAGGTCGTCAATCCGGATATGCCGGAAACGGTGGATGCGGCGGCGTTGACTAAAATGTGTGAACGCGGCCAAATCAAGGGCTGTATTGTAGACGGCCCCTTGGCGCTGGATAATGCCTTAAGCGAGGAAGCGGCGCATCACAAAGGCATTGTCAGCGAAGTGGCCGGGCGCGCCGATGTGCTCTTGGTGCCGGAAATTATCTGCGGCAATATGCTGTACAAGGCAGCTACCTTTTTGGCGCAGGGCGCTGTGGCCGGCGTGGTGGTCGGCGCTAAGGCTCCAATCGTCATGACTTCTCGCGCCGATTCATCCGCTGCGAAGCTGCAATCCATCGCGTTGGCCGTGCTGGCGGCGCAGCCTCAAAAGTAGGCTAAATGGCGCATGAAATTTATTTTATAAAAAGGCGTTGACAAGGTGAGGTTATTCCGTTAATATATACATTGTCCCGGAGCTGCAGTAGCGGCAACGGCAAACGGCCCGTTGGTCAAGCGGTTAAGACACCGCCCTTTCACGGCGGTAACAAGGGTTCGAATCCCTTACGGGTCACCAAACTCGCGTTTAGCGCTTCGGCGCTGGACATAGAGTGGGCGATTAGCTCAGCTGGGAGAGCGCCTGCCTTACAAGCAGGATGTCGGCAGTTCGATCCTGTCATCGCCCACCAAAAAAATGCGGCCCCGTGGTGTAGCGGTTAACATGCCGCCCTGTCACGGCGGAGATCGTCGGTTCGAATCCGATCGGGGTCGCCACTTTTTTTTTGCCGCGGTAGCTCAGTCGGTAGAGCAGAGGACTGAAAATCCTCGTGTCGGCGGTTCGATTCCGTCCTGCGGCACCATTGTAACAGCGACGCCTTTCCTGTTTGGAAGGGCGTTTTTTTATGTTCGGAAAGGCCTGAGTCTTCGGTCTGATACATAAACAAAAACGAACACATAAAACCGAAAATTCACTTAATTGCAAATGTTTATTTCGAGAGTATTTTCAAACGATATAAATAAAAGTATAATAAACATACAATAAGCTAAGATTGGCAAATGGCAGAAATGAGGGGGAGGACGTCATAATGAATCAGAATAAGAGTCGTACGCCTATTGTTGCACAAATTGTGGTTATGTTTGTCTTAGCAGTGTCCTTGATGGCAGGGGTCGTAGGATACACCTACTACCATTTGCGCGCAGTCGGGGCGGAAGCGCAAAACGTCATTGAAGCGGATGCGCTGGACATGGTGGCGGCCAAAGATGCGCATACGCAATTTACGAGAGCGCTTTTGGATATGCGCGGTTTTCTCTTTTATCCGGATGGCATGGACACCTATGAGAAGGGATATCGGGCGAACATTCAGTTGAGCTATTCCATTATGAACGACTACGTTGCCAAAGTGCACAAGCCGGAGCTGAAAGCGAAAGGCGAAGAAGTGAAAAAGCTCATTGGCGATTACATTAAGCTGGGGGATCGGGTGATTGCGGCGAAACGCGCGAACGATCCTAATTTGGCTAAGATTACTGGCGAAGGACGCGCCTTGGTAGCGGCGATTGATAAGGGCTGTGTGGAGCTGACCGAAGCGCAGCGGCAGACGTTGCTGAAAGAGACGCAAACCATGGTGGCTCATGTGCAGGATCGTTCCAACAACGCCTTGCTTGTGAGTGCGATTATCATCCTTTTTGCTTTGGCAATGGGCATTTGGTATAGCCGCAATATGGCGGCGCGCTTGGCTCATGTGAAGACGGAACTGGAATGCATCGGCAACCTGGATTTGACCCGGGCCGATGTGGTTCCAAAGCGCAATGACGAAATCGGCGATATGGGCTTGACGATGAATTCTATGCGCAGGCAGCTCAAGCAAGTGGTGCAGCAGGTGCATAGCGGCAGCCAGACCTTAGCCGCCGCCAGCGAAGAACTGAGCGCTACGATTGAAGAAACGATGCGCGCTCTGGAGCATGTAGTGACCAGCGTCGAGGAAATCGCCCACGGAGCTACGCAAAATGCTGACAACATTACTACCGTTTCGGCGACCATTGAAGAAATATCAGCCGGGACGGAAGAAATGACCGCCAATGCCAACGAAGTAAATAACGGTACGCAGACGGCTGTGGAAGAAGCGAACCGGGGCATGGTCATGCTGGGCGAAGTGGTCGCGCAAAATGAGAATATAGGCCGTTCGATGGGCGAGATTACGGCGGTTACGAATAAGCTGGCAGCGGCGTCGGAAAACATCAAAGGCATTGTGGATGTGATCAATGGCATTGCCGGACAGACCAATTTATTGGCGCTTAATGCAGCCATTGAAGCGGCTCGGGCGGGAGAAGCAGGCAGAGGCTTCGCCGTAGTGGCGGAAGAGGTGCGCAAGTTGGCGGAACAAAGCGCCAAGGCCACCGAGGAAATTGCCGGTATTATCGGCAGCATGGGCGAAGAAATCGCCTTTTCCGTTGCCCGCGTAGAAACGGCGAATAAGGATGTTCTTTCAGGTAAAGAAACGGCCCACCGCACGGCGGAGGGCTTTAAAGCCATCATTGATCGCCTGGGAAAAGTAAAGATCGGCATTGAGCAGATTACCGCCTCCGTGGATGAAACGGCGCACGGAACCCAGGCTATGGTGGATAATGTGCAAAGCATCAGCGCTGTGGCGGAAGAGACCTCGGCGACATCGCAGTCCGTGGTGCATGCGACAGAGCAGCAGCGGGCCAGTATGCGCGAGGTCAACAGCAGTGCTGAGTCGCTGGCTACCTTGGCGACGGAAATGAATCAGATTGTGGGTCGCTTTAAAATTTAATACCTCTTCCTCTTGGCGGCGGGGGCGTTAGCCGTTACAATAAGGACAGGATATTTTTACAGGAGAGGGGCAGTAAGGTTGGCGACACTGCATGAAGCGCTGCAGCAGCTTTGCGACGAAGGTTTTTTGGATGTGATAGGGGACGGAGGCTCGATGCGAGACATTGAGGACGTCTTGGAAGAGGCGCTGGCGATCGCGTCTTTTGACGAAGATGAGTACCGCGTGGTGCGGGGCGTTCCTGGCGAGGCCTGGGTGGTTCGTTTGGAAACGGACGGACGGATGGCGCAGCGGGGACGGATGTTTGTAAAAAAATAAACCCTTGGTTTTAAGGAGCGGCTTGTGTGCAAGCCGCTCCTT
>MTLC01001559.1_pt1 | contig 25112 bp, 22 predicted proteins | sample 1982451 | NCBI WGS metagenome assembly MTLC01 (sample SAMN05710165, study PRJNA340218) | biofilm metagenome | isolation source: sample SPH anode biofilm adapted to +100 mV | place: USA | collected 2012-02-03 | reverse complement strand
CCGTTGTCAATATATTTTTTTCTGCCCTTAAACTTTTTTTCCCGCCCGCTCGGCCATTCCTCCCGGCCTTGCGGAAAGATGTGTTTATAACAAACCGCTCCCATCCGGTCAAGACTTTTTATGGTTAAATTGAAAAAAAATCGAGGCGCCCATCGCCGGCCGCCTCGAAAGGACTGATTAACCGCGGTTTTTCTATAGCTGAGAGGCGGTGAGTGCCTGGTCTATGTCGGCAATAATATCGTTAACATCCTCCACCCCCACCGAAAGGCGGATGAAATCGGGGCTCACTCCGGTGGAAAGCTGCTCGTCCTCGGAAAGCTGCTGGTGTGTTGTTGAGGCGGGGTGAATGACCAGTGACTTTGCGTCACCTATATTGGCGAGATGCGACAGCAGCTTTACGTTGTCGATGAATTTCTTGCCCGACTCGAGTCCACCCTTGATTCCGAAACCGATGATTGCGCCACTCCCCTTGGGAAGATACTTCTTCGCACGGGCGTTATCCGGATGGCTGGCAAGCCCCGCATAATTCACCCAACTGACCAGGGGATGTCTTTCCAGCCATTCCGCGACCTTCTGGGCGTTCTCCACGTGGCGGGGCATCCGCAGGTGCAGTGTCTCCAACCCCTGGAGGATAAGGAATGAGTTGAAGGGGGACAACACTGCCCCCATATCGCGTAACAGCGTCAGGCGCATCTTCAGTATGTAGGCAAGGTTGCCGAGCGCCTCCCAGTAGTTAAGGCCGTGATAGGAGGGATCGGGTTCGGCCAATTCGGGGAACTTGCCGTTATTCCAGGGGAACTTGCCGCTGTCCACCACGGCACCGCCGATGCTCGTGCCGTGGCCGCCGATAAACTTGGTGAGGGAGTAGACAACGATATCGGCACCAAAATCGATTGGCCGGAACAGATACGGAGTGGTGACCGTGTTGTCCACAATGAACGGTATCCCTGCTTCATGGGCAATCCGGGCAATCGCCTCGAAGTCATCGACGTTGTTTTTCGGGTTCCCCACCGACTCCATGTAGACAAGGCGGGTTCCGGCATCTATGGCGCGACGCACGTTCTCCGGGTCCGAAGTATCGACAAACTTCGTGTCAACACCGAACCGGGGAAGGGTGTAGTGGAAAAGGTTGTAGGTACCGCCGTACAGGCAGTTCGTGGAGATGATATTCTGCCCGGCACTGGCAATATTCAGGACCGCAAAGGTCGTGGCAGCCTGACCAGAAGCCAGAGCCAGCGCTCCGACGCCGCCGTCCAGTTCCGCCAGCCGCTTTTCCAGCACATCGGTGGTCGGGTTCATGAGGCGTGTATATATATTCCCGAACTCCTTCAGCCCGAACAGGTTCGCTGCATGCTCCGAACTTTTGAACACGTAGGAAGCGGTCTGGTAAATGGGAACGGCGCGGGAAAGCGTCGCGGGGTCGGGGCTCTGACCGGCGTGGAGAGCCAGGGTATCCAGGCTGAGCTTGCTGTCGGACATAATTACCACTCCTCATCTTTAAACAGAGATTTTATGATCACAAGACTACTACATGGTTATTGTAAAGAACTGTGTGAAGAATTCTACCCATCCCCTACCTTTATTGTCAACAATTTTCCAATCTGACTATTTCATTGATTGAGACGTCCGAACATCTCCGTAAGTTCCCGCAACCTTGAGGCAAGCGGCTCAGTCAGCATACCGTCCTGAAAGCGCCAACTCCAGTTGCCGCGTGGGGTTCCGGGGACATTCATCCTTCCGGAAGTCGGCAAGCAGAAGATATCCTGCAGGGGGAACACCGCGAGACAGGCGACCGAGGCCATGGCGGTACGAACAAGTTCCCATGGCATATCGCTCGCGGCACAACCCAGATAGCGAAGCACTTGCTGCCGCTCCTTCTCCTTGAGAGAATCGAACCAGCCGAGTGTCGTGTCGTTGTCATGAGTACCGGTATAGACAACACAATTCCTGACGTGGTTATGGGGAAGATAGCCGTTGCCGGGGCCGGAACCGAAGGCAAACTGGAGGATCTTCATCCCTGCAAACCCGAACCGGTCCCGAAGCGCCTCGACTTCCGGGGTGATGACCCCCAGGTCTTCCGCAACGATGGGAAGCTGCCCCAGCGCCGCCTCAAGAGCACTGAAAAGCGCCTCGCCCGGCCCCTTGGCCCAGCGCCCGTTGACAGCGGTCTTTTCCTTGGCGGGGACTTCCCAGTACGCCTCGAAACCGCGAAAATGGTCAATGCGCACCAAGTCGTACAGGTCGAAGGAACTGCGCAACCGGGCTGTCCACCAACTGTACCCGCGGGCCGCCTCCTCTTCCCATCGATAGAGTGGGTTTCCCCAGAGTTGGCCGGTCTTGCTGAAATAGTCGGGCGGAACACCGGCCACCACCGTCGGTCGCCCGTCCCCGTCAAGATTGAAAAGGCCGGGGTTCGCCCAGACATCGGCCGAATCGTGGGCGACAAAAATCGGAATATCGCCGAAAAGCGCGATCCCCCGTTCGCCGGCATAGCTTTTCAGTTTATGCCACTGGCGGTAAAACTGCCACTGGGCATACTTGTGAGCGCCAATTGAAGGACCGAGTTCTTCACTGTAGCGCCGTAAAGCGGCAGGTTCACGGCAGGAGATGTCACCGGGCCATGAGCTCCAGTTTTTCCCCTTGAAGTGGCTCTTCAGCGCCATGAACAGTGCAAAATCCTGGAGCCACCAATTACTGACATCACAGAAATGCCAGAACTCCTCCTGCCGCGGCTTATCAGCTTTGGCAAAAAACTCCCCGGCCGCCCGCTCCAACAGAGGGAGCTTATGCGCCTCCACCTGGGAGAAATCGACCCACTCTGCGGGGAAATCGCCCTTCAGATCGTGGGACGCCAGATCACCTTCGCTGACCAACGTGGCCAGGTCAATGAGGAGCGGATTGCCGGCAAACGCGGAATAACAGGAATAGGGAGAGTTGCCGTAGGCGGTCGGACCGAGGGGAAGCACCTGCCAGACCGACTGACCGGCGTGCTGAAGGAAATCCACGAACCGGCGGGCCTCCGTGCCGAGGGTGCCGATCCCCTCACTTCCGGGGAGGGATGTGGGGTGAAGCAGGATACCGCTCTTTCTCGTTCGATGCATGGCAAACCTCTGGAGCAAAATGGGAAGACATGGGAAACTATGCCATAGTTGCGGGGGAACACAAGCAGCCGGAACGCTGAACTGCGGGCTTTACTCAGCGAAAGCAGAATGGTATAAGCAGGGGAAACGCCCCGGAGTGGAGGAGTCATGATCAAGACAGCCATGTTTGAAACCCTGATGGAGAGCGCAGTGCCGGACCCTGATGGCGGCTACACCTTCACCCTGGAAGGTAAGACCTACCATATCAAGGACACGCTGGAAATATCCAAAATAGCACAGGATCACGGCTATATAATCATATACTGAGCCGCTCCGGTTTCCCCCTGGCATCACGACATGCCTCACTTTGCCGGGAGCCTTTCTGCTGTCACATCCTGCTCCATCCAGAAGCTGCCATCGGTGAACAGCTGCACCCGGCGGATGGATGGGTCCAGTTCCACCGGCACGTGGCCGATCACCTGCAGGCAAATCCGCTGACCTCCCGACGTAAGATAGACCCGGTCCTCCTCCACCCTTTCAAGTCGAAAACAGGAATTGGGCGTATCCACCATGGCCTGCCGGAGGGGTGGGGCACAGGAAGTCACCAGAGCCACTGCAGCTAAAATAGTTACTCTCCACCTGTTCATAGTACCCTCCCTTCGTGATTCTCCCCCCAATTTTACCACATTTCGACACAACTCAGGGACAGCCCCCCGTTATCATCTACAGGATGCATGGCGCTTTTTCATGCGGCCGGACGAAGGCAGAGCCGGCCGAAACATGGTGAATAGTCCACACCGGTGCAGAATAATCTCCACAATCAACCGGACTAAATCCAGCAAGCAGAAAGAATTAAATGAACAACTATGGGCACTTACCGATAGCATGCAAAATGGCACGCCCCTTGTAATCAGGAAAACTAACAACGGTCAGGGGAAGATGCATGAAGAATAAAGTAATTAATGGGGTGATACTTGTGGCAGTGGTCACCCTTCTGTCGGTGCTCGCCTTCCATGTCAGGATCGGGGTGACCGCAGACTCCGTCGCAGTCCTGAGGACAATTGGCATGACCTGCGGCAGTTGTTCAAGCAAGATTACCAAAGAGCTCGAACGCGAGAAAGGTGTCGCCGTAACCGAAGTGGATATTGCCGGTGGCTGGGTCATCGTCGGCTATGACACGAAGATGGTCCATCCGGAAAAACTCGCGCAAAAGGTCAGTGAAACCGGATTTGACAGCAAGGTGTATGCTGTTTTGACGCCGAAAGAATTCAGACAGATTGCGGGCAGGGAGATCGGCAAGAGCGCCTCTGCCTCGGCAGGATGCGGTGGATGCGGTACGAAGGGTGGATGCGGTTCACAACAATAGAACTAAAAGGAGATCGAGATGTCGGGAATTCGGACAAAGCATGCGGTGTGGACAACGGTTGTTATCGGGGCATTACTGATTGGGGCCATAAGCGTATCGGCCTTCTCTCTGGGCAAGTATGAAAAGGTCACGACGAATGGCGGTGTCGCAACGATACCCGTTGCCAAGCTGGCCGACGGCAAGGCCAAATTCTACAAATTCGAGGATAGTGGCAAGGAGATCACCTTTTTTGCGGTCAAGACGTCCGACGGCAATTACAAGACCGCCTTCGACGCCTGCGATTCCTGCTATAAGTCCAGGAAGGGGTACGAACAGCAGGGGGACAAAATGAACTGCAAGAACTGCAAACAGAAGTTCGCCATCAATCGCCTCGGCCCCAACGCTACCGGCGGCTGCAATCCCGGGTACCTTCCCCATCAACTGAACGGTAACACCATTTCCATTTCGGTGAATGACCTCAAAGGCGGAGCGAGATACTTCTGATGCAACTGCACACCATTTCCATCAATAACCTGAAGCGGCGCAAGACAAAGATGGCTTTTCTGACCATCGGCCTGATGGTGGGGATAGCAACTATCGTCACCCTGGTGACCCTGACCCGCTCCATGTCCAGCGACATCGAGCGGAAAATGGACGAGTTCGGTGCCAATATCCTCATCACCCCCCAGAGCAACGGCCTGGCCATGAACTACGGCGGCATCAGCCTGGGGGGTGTTACCTTCGACCAGCGCGAGATCCGAGAAGAGGATCTGGCAAAGGTCAAGACTATCGCCAATCACAAGAACATTTCGGCGGTCAGCCCCAAGGTGCTGGGAGGAATAACCATCAACAATCACGATGTGCTGCTGGTTGGAGTCCATTTCGAGAGCGAACTGAAGATGAAGCAGTGGTGGAAGGTCTTCGGTACCGAGCCGAAGAGTGATCACGATCTGCTCCTCGGCTCCGATGCCGCCAAGGTGCTGAACGTTTCTCCCGGCGACAGCCTGACCATAAGGGGAGAGAGCTTCACCGTAGCCGGTGTGCTGGACCAGACCGGCTCCCAGGACGACTCCCTGGTGTTCGCCTCTCTGCCGAAGGCCCAGGAGCTACTTGGCAAGGAAGGGAAGATCACCCTGGCAGAGGTGGCGGCGCTCTGCTCCGGCTGTCCCATCGGCGACATGGTGACCCAGATTGCCGAGAAACTGCCGGACGCCAAGGTATCGGCCATTCAACAGGTGGTGGAAGGGCGTCTCAAGGCCCTGAACCAGTTCAAGCGATTCTCTTACGCCATGGCCAGCGTGGTGGTCTTCATCGGCTCCCTGATCGTTTTCGTCACCATGATGGGAAGTGTCAACGAGCGGACCACCGAGATCGGCGTCTTCCGGGCCATCGGTTTCCGCAAGTCCCACATCATGCGGATCATCCTGCTGGAAGCCACTCTTGTCAGTCTCCTTGCCGGCTTTCTGGGGTATGCGGTCGGGATGGGTGGTGCGAAACTGGCGCTCCCCTTCATGGCGGAAAGCCAAAATGCCCACCTAATCTGGGACACCGGCATAGCCTTCGGTTCGATCTCGCTGGCAGTCGTGCTGGGACTCCTGGCAAGTCTCTACCCGGCGCTCCATGCAAGCAGGATGGACCCGACCGAAGCGTTGCGGGCACTATAAAACGAGGATAATATGACGATTATCGAGATTAATAATGTAAAAAAACAGTACTCCAGCGGTGATGACACCGTCGAGGCACTGCGCGGAGTGGACATAACTATCGAGGCGGGTGAGTTCATCACCATCATGGGGCAGTCCGGTTCGGGGAAAAGCACCCTCCTCTCCGTACTCGGCGGGATGAACCACCCGACCACGGGCGAAGTGGAGATGGCCGGCGTCAAGCTGTACCAGCTTCCTGGCGAAAAACTGGCCGACTTCCGGGCGCAAAACCTGGGGTTCGTCTTTCAGTCCTTCCACCTGATCCAATATCTGACCGCCCTTGAGAACGTCATGCTGCCGCTTGCCATCGTGAAGAGGAAGGGTTCGGAAAAAACCGCCGCCGCACGGCGAGCGCTGGAACGAGTCGGCCTCGGCGCAAAGCTGGATCGTTTGCCCAATCAGCTCTCCGGTGGCGAACAGGAACGGGTGGCCATTGCCCGGGCCATCGTCAACAATCCCCATATCCTCCTGGCGGACGAGCCGACCGGAAACCTGGATTCAAAGACCAGCGAAGAGGTCATGGCGCTCTTCAGGGAGCTGAACGATACCGGCCAGACCGTTGTCATGGTAACACACAACCCGGAAAACGGGACCTACGCTGACCGTACCATCCACTTGAAAGATGGCATGGTTGTGGGTGTGCAGGCTTGAGAATGAACACGGGAGGACGATATGCCATCACGTGCGCGACAGTGGGATGCCCGGAGCAGTGATGTGGCCGGGTTTTAGTGACTTCGGCAAAATCCTGGGCTTCAATCACATAATCAGGTGCAATCAGGCGCAAAATGTGCAAAATGAATACATAAACATCCATTTTCAAGTGAGGAACCGATAGCCCATGGAAAGGTCAACATTCATCCGTTCACTCACACTGGCGACATCCATCGTTGGCATCAGCCTTCTCCACTATTTCACCCCGCTCCATCTCCCCTATCTCCATGCCATCTTCCAGCGCCTCTACTATCTTCCGATCATCCTGGCAGCCCTCTGGTTTGGCTTGCGCGGAGGATTGAGTTGCGCGCTGGTAGTCAGCATAGTCTATGCACCCCATATCCTTTTCCAGTGGGGAGGGGCACTGACCATGGAGATGGAGAAGTACCTGGAGATACTGCTGTACAACATCGTCGGCGGTGTGACCGGCCTATTGTCGCAACGGGAGCGGGAACGCACCGTGGAGCTCCAGAAGACCGCGCGGGGACTGGAAGAATCATTTCAGAAACTGCAGCATCAGTCGGAGCGGATCATCATCATCGAGGAGCAACTGCGTCGCGCGGAGAAACTCTCCACCCTGGGAGAAATGGCGGCTGTTCTGGCTCATGAAATCCGCAATCCTCTTGGCTCTATCCGTGGTACAGCTGAAATCCTGAAAGACGACTACAAGCCTGGCGACCCCAAGCACGAATTCATCGAGATCCAGATCAGGGAGACCGAGCGTCTTAACCGGGTTGTCGAGGATTTTCTGCACATGGCGCGGCCCCAGCCGACCCAGATGACCCCCTGCTCAATTCAGGAAGAGCTGGAGACGATTGCCACACTCATTGCAAACGATGCCAAGGCACGTCACATCTCGTTTGTGCTGCACCCCCCACCCGCCCCGGTGATTATCAGGGCCGATGGCGAGAAACTGCGCCAGGCATTTCTGAACATAATCATCAATGCACTGCAGGCAACGCCACCGGGCGGAAGCCTGACGGTCTCCACAACCCTCCGGCAGAGGGAGGATTCCGCTCCCGTGTGCGAAATCTCTTTCAGCGATACCGGCTCCGGGATCGACGCCGAGACACTGAAACGGGTATTTGAACCTTTCTACACGACCAAAGAGGGGGGAACGGGACTGGGGCTGGTCGTTACCAAAAAAATAATAGAAGGGCATGGCGGTCGACTGCTTATCGAAAGCGACCACGGCAGAGGGACTACCGTCACGGTCAGCCTGCCGATGCTTGAGGGAGGAAAACAATGAAGCAGAAGATTCTCGTCATAGACGATGACACGTCGTTACGGCGTGTACTCGAATACAACCTTCAGGAAGAGGGGTACGACGTTCAGGCTGCCTCGTCGGGAGAGGAAGGTCTGTACCTGTTCGGGAAGGCCAAGCCCAGTCTGGTCATCACCGACATGAAAATGCCCGGCATGGACGGGCTCATGGTGCTCAAATCCATCAAGGAGCGTTCGCCGGAAACCCTGGTAATCATCATAACCGCCTTCGGAACCGTTGATATTGCGGTAGAAGCCATGAAGGCCGGCGCCTACGACTACATCACCAAACCGTTCAACAGGGATGAACTCAAGCTGACCGTGGTCAAGGCGCTCCAGTTCAACGGCCTTGCCGAGGAGAACCGGCGTCTGAAGAGCGAGTTGTCGGACAGGACCGATTTCCGCACCATTGTCGGATCGTCCAAAGAGATGGAGAAGGTCTTCGCGGTGATCAGCAAGGTGGCCGACACCGAGGCGGCAATATTCATTACCGGCGAATCGGGGACGGGCAAAGAACTCGTCGCGCGCTCGATTCATGCCAACAGCTCACGCAGGGATGCTCCCTTCGTCGCCATCAACTGTGCCGCCATCCCCCGCGAACTGCTGGAGAGCGAGCTCTTTGGCCATATCAGGGGAGCTTTCACCGGGGCGGTGAGAGACAAGGTCGGGAAATTTCAACTTGCGGACGGAGGGACAATCTTTCTGGACGAGGTCGGCGATCTCCCCGTGGAAATGCAGCCGAAACTGCTCAGGGCGCTCCAGGAGAAGGAAATCGAACCGGTGGGGGGAGCAAAGCCCCTGAAACTAGATGTCCGCGTCATTTCCGCCACCAATCTGGATATCGAAAGTGCAATCGAGAAAGGTGTTTTCCGCGAAGACCTCTATTACCGCCTGTCGGTAATACCTATCCATCTTCCGCCTCTTCGTGAAAGGCGCAAGGACATCCCGCTCCTCATTAGATATTTCTGTACAAAGCATAACGGCAACCAGGTGTCTTTCGACAAGGACGCACTTAGTGCAATGGTCATGTATTCATGGCCCGGCAATGTCCGCGAGTTGGAGAACACCGTGGAACGCCTGCTCATCATGCGTAACGGGGAAACAATAACCCTGGGGGAATTGCCTGATAAAATCCTGGATGAAAAAACGCAACGACAGCCCGGCACTGCATTGTTCAGGCTTCCCGATGAGGGATATTCACTCGAACAGCTGGAGCGGGAAATTGTCGTCGATGCCCTGGAGCGGAACAACTGGAATCAGGCCGCCGCTGCCCGATTCCTGCGGATTCCACGCCACACACTCATCTACCGGCTGGAAAAATTCGGCATCGCCCTGCCTGAGAAGAGAGAACAGTAGGGAAAATTCTCCTCATGGTGCAGAATATTCTGCAACAATCCGGACCGCGTCTTCTGGATATTATCTAATAACGCTGTATATTCAATGTGATACCTAAGTGGCACTTTCTGTGAAAAAGTACACTTAATTAATTCCGGATACAGAGGTCATCATGAAAATGCGCGTCGGTCTGTTTGTCATATCCTCAGCCCTGCTGCTGAATACGGGCTTCGCCCGCGCAGCAGACGCCCTCCCACCGGAAAACCTCTCCAACCTCGTGGCTTCGGCCCTTGCCAACAACCCGGAACTGAAATCAAGCGATGCGCGCTGGCAGATGTTCAGAAACCGGATCATCCGGTCCCGATCCTTTGACGACCCGATGCTGATGCTGAAAATCCAGAACGGCCTCATCAATGACCCTCTCAATTTTCACAAAGATTCCATGACCCAGAAAGTGATCGGGATATCCCAGCAGATCCCCTTCTGGGGAAAGCGGGGTCTCAAGGGAGAGGTGGCGGAAAGGGAGGCCGAGTCGTATAAGTGGCAGGTGGAGGAACGGAAGCTGGAATTGAAAAGGATGGTTGCCGAAACGTACTACCAGCTCTATTTCACGGACAAATCCCGGGAGATCGTGGATAAAAATATCAAAATTCTGGATGACTTTGTCACCATCGCCGAAAGCAAGTACTCCGTGGGACAGGGAACCCAGCAGGATGTCTTCAAGGCCCAGGTCGAACGCTCGAAGATACTTGATATGCGCATCACGCTGGAGCAGCAGAGAAAGAGCCTCCAGTCGAGCCTCAATGCCCTTCTGTTCCGTCCGGCCGATACCCCTGTCGGGACGATTCCCGATTTCGACATTCCCCCTCTGGCCCTTTCTCGAGATGACCTGAGAGGGCGCGCACGTGAAAACCGACCGCTGCTCAAGAGCCTTAACGCCCTCATCGAAAAGGGGAAAGCCGTGCACAAGCTGGCGGAGAAAGAGTACTATCCCGACTTCAATGTTGCTTTCGAATATATGCAGCGCGACAGGAGCGGGATGGACCCCGGCGATGACATGTATTCCCTGGGTGTCACCTTCAACCTGCCCCTGCAACGGAAGCTCCGACAGGCGACGGTTGCCGAGTCATCGTCGGAGGTCACCATGGCCAACGAGGAATTGAACAGTCTGAATAACAGCATTGACGCCGGTATTTCCGACCTCGTGGCTCAACTGGAGAGGAGGAGAAAACTGGCCGAGCTCTACAAAACCGGCATCATCCCTCAGTCGGAGCAATCCCTGGAGTCGGCGGTCATCGGCTACCGGGTAAGCAAGGTGGATTTTCTGACGCTTCTGGATAACCGCCTCACCCTCTTCAACAATGAGCGTGAACTTTACGACTCGCTGGCCGACTACCAGATGAAGCTGGCCCAGCTTGAGGCGGTAGTCGGTATCGACCTGAATCCGGCGCCCCCCGGACCGGCGGTCTCTCCTTCAGGCGGGCCTGAACATAGTCAACATACGGAACATTAACCATAACGAGGTGTGACCGATGAGCCTGAACAAGAAGGTTGCAATCCCACTTGCCGTCATCGTCCTGATTGTGGCAGCAGGAGGAGGATGGCTGTATAAAACCGGCTGGTTCCATAAGGATGGAGATGGGCACTCCAGGCTGGAACACGTAGCCAAACAGCTCTACACCTGCTCCATGCACCCCTTTATCATCAAGGACAAACCGGGGACCTGCCCGATCTGCGGCATGGAACTGATCAAGAAGATCGACGGCGCCACGGACGGCACTGCCCAGACCCCTGAGCAGAAGCAGCAGGCCGAGATGCTCGGCCATGTCTCCCTCTCCCCTACCCAGCAGGTTATGGCCAACGTGGCAACCGTAGAGGCCAGGCAGCAGGGGATTAACAAGGAGATCAATGCCGTCGGGATCGTCCAGTACGACCAGTCACGGCAGGCAAAGGTCACCGCCTGGGTCGCCGGCCGCATCGACAGGCTGAATGTGAACGCTGTCGGCGCTTACGTATCCAAGAACAAACCGGTGGCCGAAGTCTACTCACCCGACCTGGTGGCGACCCAACAGGAGTATCTCCTGGCGATCAAGAGCCGCGACCAGCTGAAAAACTCCCCGATTTCCGCCATCTCCCAGAATGGCGACGGCCTGGTGGCCTCGGCCAAACAACGGCTGATGCTCTTCGGGGTCAAGGAAAGCCAGATAGCCGGACTGGAAAAGGCTGGCAAGCCCAACATCCGGCTCCCCATCTACACGCCTCTTTCCGGCGTCGTCATCGAAAAGCTGGTGCAGCAGGGGCAGTACGTCAATACGGGGGATGTCCTGTTCAACATCGCCGATCTTTCCACCGTCTGGGTGGAAGTGGAGGTCTACGAAAACGAGTTCCCCGATATCCACGTGGGGCAGCAGGTGGAGATCCGCTCCCAGTCGTTCCCCGGTAAACCCTTCACCGGGAGGGTCGCATTCATCTACCCCTTCCTCGACCCGAAAACCAGGACCGTCAAGGTCCGGCTGGAGATGCCCAACGCCGGCATGAAGCTCAAACCGGACATGTTCATCAACGCCGTCATCAAGGTGCCATTAGGGAAATCCATCGTCGTCCCGATAACGGCGGTCATGGACACCGGCAAGCGCCAGGTGGTCTGGGTGGAGAGCCAACCGGGAATGTTCGAGTCGCGAGATGTGCAGGTCGGTCAGCAGACCGACGACAAAATCCAGATTTTGTCAGGGATCAAGGAGGGAGACAAGGTGGCAGTCTCCGGCGGCTACCTGATCGATTCGGAATCGCAATTAAAGGGTGGTGGAGGACAAAGCATGCCTGGCATGAAGATGGATGGCCAGAAACCCGCGTCACCTAGCGCTCCCCCAGCTCCCGCACGACCAGCTCCGGGGAAGAAGAGTGGCGGTATGAACATGAATGACATGAAGATGTGAAATGGCAGGGACTGGGGACTAGGGGCTGGGGATTGGTTTTGGATCTCATCTTGGTTCATGTCTTACACTAGTCCCCAGTCCCCAGTCCCCAGTCCCCAATCCCGAGGTTCATCAATGATCGAAAAAATCATCGAATATTCCGCCCGCAACCGGGTCATCGTCCTGATGACCTTCGGGTTGATCATCGTCTGGGGAATATGGTCGGTCTACAAGACCCCGGTGGATGCCATTCCGGACCTGTCCGACAACCAGGTAATCGTCTTCACCGATTACCCCGGCCGGTCACCCCAGGTGGTGGAGGACCAGGTCACTTACCCGCTGGCGGTGAACCTCCAGGGACTCCCCCAGGTCAAGGCGGTTCGCGCCTCCTCCGCCTTCGGCTTCTCCATGATCTACGTCATTTTCGATGACAAGGCCGACATTTACTGGGCCCGGACCCGGGTGCTGGAGCGCCTGAACTACGCAGCCTCTCTCCTTCCCCCCGGCGTTGTCCCTACCCTCGGCCCGGACGGGACCGGTGTCGGCCATGTCTTCTGGTATACCTTAGAGGGGAAGGGGTATGACCTGGAACAGCTCCGCACCCTGCAGGACTGGTTCGTCCGTTACCAGCTCAATACCGTGCAGGGAGTTGCCGAGGTGGCCTCCATTGGTGGTTTTGTCCGGGAGTACCAGATCGATCTCGATCCTAACAAGCTCTTTGCCTACAACATCAAGGTGGGCAAGATCATGGAAGCGGTAAAGGCCTCCAACAAGGATGTGGGGGGGAAGCTGATCGAGCAGGCCGATGCCGAATACCTTATTCGCGGCCAGGGCTACGTCAAATCCAAGGCTGACCTGGAGAACATCGTCGTCGGTGCCGATATGCGCGGTACTCCCATATATGTCAAGAACCTGGGGACCGTCCAAATGGGTGGGGCCATCCGGCGAGGGCTTCTCGACATGAACGGCGAAGGCGAAGCGGTCGGGGGCATCGTCGTCATGCGTTATGGTGAGAATGCCAAGGATGTCATCGACCGGGTCAAGGTCAAGATCAAGGAACTTGAAAAGGGGCTCCCTCCCGGGGTCAAGATCATGGTCTCCTACGACCGGTCGGACCTGATCGAAAGGGCGATCGATACCCTGAAACATAACCTGCTTGAGGAATCGGTCGTCGTTTCGCTGGTGATCCTGGTCTTCCTGCTGCACTTCCAGAGCGCCCTGGTGATCGTACTCACCCTGCCGATCTCGGTCCTGATCGCTTTCATTACCATGAAGCTGATGGGGGTCAGCTCCAATATCATGTCCCTGGGAGGGATTGCCATCGCCATCGGCGTGCTGGTGGATGCCGGGGTCATCATGGTGGAGAACTGCTACCGCCACCTGTCCGAGATGCCGCCTGATGAGCGCGCGGGCAAACGGCTGGAAGTTGTCATCACCTCCGCCAAGCAGGTGGGGCGGGCCATCTTCTTCTCGCTGGCAATCATCGTCCTCTCCTTTGTGCCGGTCTTCATGCTGGAGGGCCAGGAAGGGAAATATTTCCACCCACTTGCGTTCACCAAGACCTTTTCCATGATGGGTTCCGCCATGATCGCCATCACACTGGTGCCGGTCCTGATGTACTACTTCATGCGGGGCAAGATGCCGCCGGAGAGCGCAAACCCCGTCTCGACCTTCTTCATCAGGCTCTATTCACCGGTCATCCGCTGGGTACTGGTGTGGAAGAAGACCACCATTGCCATCAACATTGTGGCGCTGCTAATTGCCGTGCCCCTGTTCATGGGCCTGGGGAGCGAATTCATGCCCCCTCTGGATGAGGGGTCGCTCCTCTATATGCCGGTGACGCTCCCCAATGTCTCCATCACCGAGGCGAAGCGGCTGATTCAAGTGCAGGACAAAATTATCATGAGTGTACCGGAGGTGGAACATGTGCTGGGCAAGGTGGGTCGGGCCGAGACCTCCACCGACCCGGCACCGGTCTCCATGTTCGAGAGCATCATCATCCTGAAACCAAAAGACCAGTGGCGGCCGGGGATCAAGAAGGCCGATATCGTCGCCGAGCTGGACTCGAAGCTGCAGATACCGGGGGTGCGTAACGGCTGGACCCAGCCGATCATCAACCGGATCAACATGCTCTCTACCGGCGTGCGAACTGATCTCGGGGTCAAGATCTTCGGGAGCGACCTGAACGTGCTCAAAGACCTGGCGGTGCAGGCCGAGGCCATTCTCAAGCCGATAAACGGGGCGGCTGACGTGGTGGCGGAGCGGGTCACCGGCGGCAACTACATCGACATCGACATCGACCGGGAGGCGGCTGCCCGCTATGGCGTCAGCGTGGGCGATATCCAGGACATTATCGAGACATCCCTCGGCGGCGAAATGCTCTCCACTACCGTTGAGGGGCGCGACCGGTTCCCGATCCGGGTCCGCTACCTGCGGGACTACCGGGACAGCATACCCGCTATCCGCCGCATCCTGGTAGCCGGAATGGACGGCGCCCAGGTGCCGCTCTCCCTGGTGACGAAACTTAAAATTTCCACCGGTGCCCCGGAGATCAACAGCGAGGGGGGGCTCCTGCGCTCGCTGGTCTTCCTCAATGTCCGTGGCCGCGACATGGGGAGCTTCGTCACCGAAGCCAAACAGGTACTTGAAAAAAACCTCAAACTGCCCCCCGGGTATTACGTTGCCTGGTCCGGCCAGTGGGAGAACCAGATCCGTGCCAAAGCGCGTCTGCAAATGCTGGTGCCGGCCGGGATCCTGATTATTTTCATCCTGCTCTACTTTACCTTCCATTCCGCTCTGGAGGCCAGCATGGTCATGCTGTCGGTCCCCTTTGCCCTGATCGGCGGAGTCTATCTGGTTTCGGCCCTGGGGTATAACCTGTCGGTGGCGGTCTGGGTCGGTTTTATCGCCCTGTACGGAATTGCCGTTGAGACCGGGGTGGTTATGGTCATCTATCTGCACGAGGCGCTGGACAAGAAGCTCATCAACGGACCCTGCACCGAGCAGGATATCTACGACGCCACATTTGAAGGTGCGGTGCTCCGACTGCGTCCCAAGCTGATGACGGTGTCCGTGGCCCTGCTTGGCCTGCTCCCCATCATGTGGTCGAGCGGCACAGGCGCGGATGTGATGAAGCCGATCGCTGCGCCCATGATCGGCGGGATGATCTCGTCAGCTGTTCATGTCCTCATCATGACACCGGTAATTTTTGTATTGATGAAGAAACGGGAGTTGAAGAAGGGAACATTGAAGTATTCAGGGATGAAGCATTGATGCGGAGTCGATCTTCGCGCCATCTTGGCACCGTCCTCGTCGCTTCCTTGTGCGACGTGGCGCTGCCACGCCTCCGCAGTCGCTCCTGCGGTTGCACCAATCTGGCACAAATCTCGACCCCGGCAAATCACAACACAAAGGAGAAACAACGATGAAAAAACAGGTACTTGCAGTTGCAGCACTCATTGCCCTTGCAGCCCCCATGACATCTTTTGCCATGGACCATGCTTCCATGGATATGGGGCATGGCAGCCATCAGGCAAACGTAGCACACGAGGAAGTCGTTGATGGTGTCAAGGCAACCTTCATCATCCAGCCTATGGCAGACGCCATGAAAGGGATGAAGATGGAGATGCCCAAGGGGATGAAGGAAACCCACCACATTCATGTGGAGTTCAAGGATGTCAAGAGTGGCAAGGCGCTGACCGAGGGTGAGGTCAAGGTGAAAGTGCAGGGGCCGGACAAGAAGGATGTCACCAAGGATCTGATGGGGATGCAGGGGCACTTCGGGGCTGACTTTGACCTTTCGAAGAAGGGGAAATACGGCGTGATGTGCAAATTCAAGTTGGCAGACGGTAAGGTCCGGAATGCCAAATTCTGGTACACGGTCAAGTAAACACGCCGGAAATATCGGGGGCAGTTCATCTCCATGAACTGCCCCGCCCCCCCCTTGCATCGCCACCTCTTCCCTTCCCTCCACCGTATGTTCAAGCCATGTATGATCGTATGATCGACTCACTCCTCTCACTGCGTGAAGCCGGCAATCTTTTGGCCGGCAGGGTCTGATCCCGTGCGTTGGTTACCAGTTCATTTCATGTCAGTGCCATCGCCCCCTTTATTTCCCCAACAAATTTTGTTACTGTAGCGCAGTGCCGCTACGTTTCCGTAAACGGGAATAGATTATTCAAGGAGAATATTCAGTGCCAAAAACAGCTGTCGAAAAAGTATCCGTTCCAGCATCTCAGCCGGTTGACCTGAGCGGCGAAGCCGGCTGGGTCCCCTTTGATGCACCGTCGCTCGTTGGCGAATCGCTCCGCTTCGTCTCCGGCGAGCCGGACGGCAACCGCTTCCGGATTCGTTACTATCGCGACGACGAGAAGCACCTCCATGCACGCATCTGGTTCGGTCCGGAAACCGAGGGACCTCCGGGCCACGCCCACGGCGGATCTATTGCTGCAGTGTTTGACGAGGCCCTGGGGCTTGCCGCCTGGGCAGCAGGATATTCAATCGTGGTCGGCAACCTCAATGTCAGTTTCCGTGCCATGCTGCCGATACAAAAGGTTGTAACGATGGAAAGCCATGTCATCTCCGTCGAAGGGCGCAAGGTGAAGGTGCACGGCCGGTTAAGCTGCGGGGAAACGGTCTATGCCGAGGGGGAATGCCTCTGCATCACCGTCCCGATGAAAAAAGCGTAATTGCGATCTACACGAATCTGTGGAGACAGGAAAGGCGGCCGATCGGCCGCCTTTTTCAATTCGTGCGGAGCCACCACGTGCCGGCAGCTAACCTCTTCCTCTCACGAATCGCTTTCGGTGGTCATCCCCAGACAGAGCGCCGCGTACATGCGGGCAGCGGTCGCAACATCCGCAAACAGGACCTGCTCATCGGGCGTGTGGGCCGTTTCCAGGGAGCCAGGGCCAAGGACGAGGGGCTTTACCCCTGCCGCATGAAAGAGGTTGCCGTCGGAATGGGAGCGGAAGGCATCCAGGCGCAACGGCACCCCCAGCTGCGGACAGATGTCCCGCAAGACGTGCGCGAGCCGGTTGTCGGTGGGAATGCTGTAGCCTCGGGAAGCGAAATCGAAATCTATGGTCAGATTGAGGCCGGGAATGAGGAGGTCGGCGCCGGCAACTATCCGGCGGATTTCTTCCTGGAGAGCGACCGGGTCTTTATCGGGAGGGAGATGCAGATCGATCCAGGTCTCACAACGATCGGGAACGACGAAACCGGCGCGGGACGACCTCATCTCGCGAATTGAATAGACAATCTCCGAGCCTTGCCGCTCGAACTGCGGATCGTTCCCCAAAAGCAGAAGGACTCTGAGCATGGATTCGACCGCGTTGTGACCCAGCTCGGGAAGTGACGAGTGGCTGCGCCGGCCGTGGGTGACGAAACCTGCCTCCAGATAGCCGTAATGGGCGAAACAGGCTGCCAGACCTGTCGGTTCGCCGATGACAACCCAGGGAGCTGAATCGCCAGCAAGAAAGGTTGCGCTGCCGTCACCGTTTTCCTCTTCCCCCACCACCAGCAACAGCCCAACCGGCGGCAGTTCTTCTGTATTCAGTGCCTCGCCCAGGGCGAGCCAGGCCTCCACCATGGCGGCGCATCCCCCCTTCATGTCGGCGCTACCCAGACCGCGAATGATGCCGTTCTCCTCCTTCGGCCCGAACGTCTCCAGGTCCCAGGCCGGCACAGTATCCACATGGCCGACGAGATAGAGCTGCGGCGCTCCCGTTCCCATGGTGACGCGCAGGTTATAGCGCTCCTCCTCCACCCCCTGACGTTCCACGGCACAACCGGCGCGGGTGAGGTATTCCTCCAGGTAAAGCTGGATGTCCTCCTCCTTGCCCGACGGCGAATAGATATCGAGCATGTCGAGGAGCAATCGCTTCATCCGTTCTGGATCGATTGCGGACCAGACCCTCTCCATAAGGCCGGTCACGGCTTTTTCCCCTTCTTTTTCGTTTTGCGCGTCAGGTTGAGGGACATGTACACGTGCTCCTGTATGTCATCGAACCCCTGTTTCTGAAAGAAGCGAATGGCCGGTTGATTGTCAGCCGAGGTGTCGATCATGATTATCCGCACCCCCTGTTCCTTCATACGGCGCTTGATCTCCTTGAACAACTTGCTTCCCACACCCCCCTGCTGAATGCCGCTGTGGACCCCCAGCCAGACCAGGTAGCCATATTTCCAGGGTGAGTTGTGCTTGTTGACCGTCGTTCCCAAAGCGAAGCCGAGGATCTCTTCCCCCGCTTCCGCCACCAGACAGAGTTCGTTGTCCGAATTGAAGAGGGTGGTGATTTCGAATTCGTCCCAGGTCCGGTACAGGCTCTGGGAATAATCGGCCGTAAAAACCTCTTCGCCGATGTGAAAAACCTCGGGGAAATCATCAATGGTCATCTGCCTGATGCGGAAGGTTTCTTCATCGTCTGCATGCCTGTCTGTCATGTCGTTACTCCCTGCGGGTTGTAATAACGGGAGCGCATCGGCGAGCGGATTCATCCGTCCACCAATTTCCCCCGTACCTGCATAGAGTATAACCCAAATTTCTTCTTGCCGGACGTAATTGAGTAACTAGCAGAGTGAACGCAGGCTTTTCTCAACTGCCGAACAAATTAATGCGTACCAATAAATACCTGATACACTTTACTTCTCGATAGTGATCTGAAAAACTTTGTCAGGGGGTGGGAAGATGAGGATTCTCGTCAAGTTTACCGATCTGAGGTCAAGCGTCGTCAGAGCAGATGAGCTGCAGGAATTGATTCAGTCGGGGAAGGTACTCGCCTTCCGCCGCAGTGATGATGAATGGGTAAAGATAGGGGTCGATCCGATCCGTGGTACCGGAGGGAGGTACAAGGGGCCGGAGCGAAGGGGAAACGTCTACTTCATGTAATCTATGATCGGAAAAGGGAGCAGGCTGAAAACAGCTCCTCCCTTTTTTTCCCTTATGTCGACATTATCCTATTGCGGCTTTACAGCATCAATCATCTCCACCCAGAAGGTGCTGCCGCCGCCGGGGGTTTCTTCGACCCATGCCCTCCCGCCGAAGAGGTGGGCGATCTTCTGCACCGTGGCCAGGCCAACCCCGGTCCCCGCAACGTTTGCCCCCGTAGAGCCCCGGTAGAAGAGGTCGAAGACACGGTCCCGCTCCCCTGCGGGGATGCCCGGTCCGTGGTCGCGGACATAAAACAGCACCCGCTCCCCGCTACGGTTCCCCCCTACCTCGACAGTCCCCCCCGCTTTCCCCGCATAGCGAATCGCATTGCCGATCAGATTGTCGAACAATTGTACGAGGAGGGTCTTCGGCACCCGGAGGGCCGGCAACTGCTCCTGCTGCACTGACACACCGGCTTCGGCGATCTGGTTCACAAGCCCTGCGACAACCTCCTCCACAACGTGACAGCAGTCTTCGGGTTCGTCGGGCCGTTCCAGTTGCCCCGCCCTGGCCAGAGAGAGAAGGTCTTCCAGCAGGCTGAGCATCCTGTGCCCCTGCCGGTGGATCTCCGTCAGGATATGCGTGGACTGCTCGTCCAGGTTATCCCGGTACTGCTCCATGAGAAACTCGGTGTAACCGATGATAGGGGTAAGGGGAGAACGGAGATCGTGGGAAACGGTGTAGACAAATGCATCCAGTTCCCGGTTCGCCTTTCGCAAGTCCTCCTCCATCTGCTTGCGCTCAGTGATGTCCTGCACCAGTCCCACACAATAGAGTGGCCGTTGCTCCGCATCCGTAACACAGGCCACCGAGGCATTCCCCCAGAAGACCCGGCCATCCTTGCGAAGATACCTTTTCTCATAGTGTATGGTTTCTTTTTCTCCGGCGTGTATGCAGTCGTAATTGGAAACGGTTTTTTGCCGGTCTTCGGGGTGGGTTACGTCCTCGATGGTGAGATTCATCAGTTCCGTTTCGCTATAGCCGGTGAAGGCGCAGAGTGCAGGATTGGCCTGAAGGACCTTTCCCTCGGGTGATACGACCACAATCCCTGCTGCTGCCGTGTTGAACACCGCGCGGAACCGCTCCTCGCTCTGTCGCAGCGCTTCTTCAGCCTGTTTGCGCGCGGTGACATCCTGCATCTGGGCAACGAAGTAGAGCAGTTTCTGAGCATCATCCCGGACGCCGGTAACGGTAACATGCCCCCACAGAATGGAACCGTCTTTGCACAGGTACCGCTTCTCATACTCGACAATGGTACGTTGACCGGACAGCAGTTCATCATAAGCTGTCTGCATGAAGTCCCGGTCATCAGGATGGGTGATGTCACGGACCTTCATCCGCAGCATTTCTTCCGCGGTATAGCCGAGAAGCCGGGAATTGGCCGGATTTACATGGAGGAATACCCCTTCAGGTGATATCAATGCCATCCCGTTGGGAGCAAAATTAAAAATCGACCGGAAGAGGAGTTCGCTCTCCTGCACCGCTTTCACTGCCTGCCGGCGCTCGACGATGTACCGCCAGGTGCGCAGGGACCTGCCGATGATGGCGGGAATATCGGCGAGGAAGGCGGGTGACTTTGTCAGGTAATCGAGGGCTCCCGCCTTCATCGCCTTGACCGCTTCCATCTCGTCACCCTGCCCGGTCATGATGACGATGGGAAACGTTGCCTCCTCACGGTTGGCAGAAAGCAATTCGGTGCCGCTGCCGTCGGGGAGGACCAGATCGACCAGGGCCAGGTCCGGCTGTAACCTGGTCAGGGCCATGCGTGCTTCGGCAAGGCTGTACGCAACGGTCAGCCGTATTTCTCCCCTTCCGGCCAGTGCCGCCTCGCGGATCAGTTCCACGGTGGTTATCGAATCATCCACCACGAGGATGTTGGTCACTCTCTCATTTGATCCCAGATCAGGACAGGACACGATAATCAGTAACCTCGTACGATGAAATTGGACATACACACATCAACAAAATGCAAACAAAAAACCGCTCCATCAGCACCCACACTGACCAAGCGGCTTTTTGAACCTGCGCACCTGCATCCCATCGCTCCTCCCGGGTCTGCATAACAATCCACTCATACATACACCCGCAAATAGAGTTGTGTCAAGGGTTTGCACAGGTAAAGGGACCATGAAGCTTACTCGCACAAGTTCATGGTTCTTCTTTCCTTTCACTGAAGAACCTGATCAGAAACTCGGCATCCAGGGGGGAGAGATCAAACTTGAAGATTGCTTCCTGGACGAGCGGCTGGACCGGCCGGCAGGGATCCTCCTGCAGGTTGCCGGATACCCACTTGACGGCGCGTCGGATATCTTCTCCATCGGGTAACAGATTGTGCATGGTGCAAGTCTCCAGATTATGGGTTATGAAAACGTTCCCGACTCATTACTCATCCCTTTCCTGTTCATCCTTTACAGGTTCCCCGACCAAGCCGCCATGTTTGGGACAGTAGTCGATCGGCTGGGTACCGGGAAGATAGAACTCCTCCCGTTGGACCGGGCAGTCCGGTGTCGCCAGACAACCTGTTGAAGGATCTATGGCAACAGAAACAACCGCATCAGGCCGGGGGAAATCAGCGGCCGGCTTGGCAGCAACAGCCGTACGCATGAACTCTCCCCAGATGGGAGCGGCGACAGCCCCCCCCGTAAAACCTTTCCCTCCGGGACGGGGTTTATCATATCCTACCCAGACGCCGGTGATCAACTGGGGAGTATAGCCAATGAACCAGGCATCCCGGTAATCATCCGTAGTGCCGGTCTTCCCTGCGGAGGGATGTTCGCGGCTGAACTTCTTGAGGCTTTTGGCGGTTCCGTACTCCATGACGTCTTTCAACATCTGGGTTGTGACAAAGGCAGTTGCCGGATCGAGTACCGGTGTGACTGCCGGAGGATTCTCCGTCCAGACCCGGCGATTGCGGTCGTAAATCCGGATAATGGTCCGTGCTTCGGGGCGCGACCCCCCGTTGGCCAGCGGGGAGTAGGCGAGCACAAGCTCATTCAGGGTAACCTCTTCCGTCCCCAGGGCAAGGGAGAGATCGTTCTGGGCGCGAAGCGGAACCCCCATCTTGCCGGCAAATTCGACAAATCGGGGGACGCCGACCGTCTCCAGCAATTTTACGGTGATGACGTTATTGGAGTAGGCCAGGGCCTTCCTGAGGGTAAGCTCCCCGTACTGTTCCTTCCCATAGTTCTGGGGCTTCCAGGTTGCACCATTCCCCCGGTTGTAGGCTACCGGGGTATCATCCCAAATGCTGCTGGGGGTAATCCCCTCTTCCAGTGCAGCAGCGTAAATCAGCGGCTTGATGGCCGAACCGGGCTGTCGCCTGGCAGAAAATGCCCGGTCATAAGAATTTCTGGTGGCATCGACTCCCCCTACGGCCGCCAACACATCGCCGTTAGAAGGATCCAGGCAGACCAGAGCCCCCTGAAGACCGGGGGAAATGCGCTTGACCCCTTCACGCACTATCTTCTCTGCCTTTTTTTGCAGGTTCAAATCCAGGGCCGCGGTTACTTCCAGCCCTCCCTGCTCGATGATGTCGGCTCCGTACCGTTCGATCAGTTTATGCCGGAGGTGGGCCAGGTACTGGGGAGCCTGGTCGGGAGGGATAATCGATGGGGGATGGGCTCGCAGGGTCTTCTGCTGCCGGGGGGTGATCACTTTGAGGTCCACCATCCGCTTGAGGACCACGTCCCGCCGCCTCCCGACATCGGCCGGTTTTCCCAGGGGGTTGTAGCGCCCCGGGTTTTTCGGTACACCGGCCAACAGGGCACATTCGGCATCGGTCAATTCATCCGGGTTTTTATCGAAATAGAGCCGGGCCGCCTGGGCAACCCCCCAGGCCCCGTTCCCGTAGTAAATCTCGTTGAAATACATCTCCAGGATCTGCTTCTTGGTGTAGGTGCGCTCGAATTCTATGGCCATGCGACCTTCTTCGAACTTCCGTTCAAAGGTCTTCGCCCCGGAAAGGTACCTGTTTTTGATCAGCTGCTGGGTGATGGTCGACCCTCCTTCAGCCAGCTTCCCCTTGACCACATCCTTCACCAGGGCCCGTGCGATCCCGCGAACATCGATCCCGCCATGCTCATAGAAACGGGCGTCTTCAACGGCCACAACCGCTTTTTGCAGGAACGCGGGAATGCGGCCGATAGGGACCCAGTACCTCTTCTCGGGAAGTATCCGGCCGGCGAACCGCCCGTGGCTGTCAAAGATTCTGATGGAGGAATAACCGGCCGGCAGGAGCGGATAGGTGGCAAACTTTTCCTGGGCCAGGGCCGATGAAACGAGGGACAGAACCAGAAAAAATCCAACGGTAACGAAGCAGATCGATTTTTTACCAAGGGGAGATAAAAAGGAAAGCAAGATACTCATTCACTCCTTCAGCGAGACTGGAAAACTGGCGACTAGCGACCTGCCAATTGTGTCACACTTGTTCACCGGCAGCAAGTCAAACCTGCGCCGGCTCGGGTACTCCTGACGGAATTACCATTTGTTGTGCCTCCATGCCCCTTCGGGATTTCGTTATACATTTGATTTTTGTCAACTTTAAATAATTTGGCCTTTCTGTCGCGACAAAGCCTCGGTTTTCCTCTGCCTGGTTCAACGTCGTGGGGGCGCGCCAGCGGCGCGGTTTCATCGCGACGACTGCGTGCCGCCGCCTGGTACTTTGCCTTGTTTGATTTCAATCTCCCCTAAATTCTTTCCAGCATCTCCCGCCGTTCCATAATAAACTCGATATTTCCCCTGAGGTAGGCCATCAAGATCGGCATAGTGGATGGGACCTGCATAAGTACCTTTCTCCGCTACTTGTGTAACAACACGAATAATGATCTGTGATCCATTTCTTTTGAGTTCTATTTTTCTTACTGTCATTCCGGAGTTAATAAGAGTTGGCTTTTGCGTAACTGTAGTCAAACCTGACACGTCGTATTCTACTGGCAGAACAGTTTTTTCGTCTTTTTCAATAGGGTTTGATATTCGGAGTCCTCCTGTTTTTTGGATAAAATCCCAATCCTGTGCATCTGATGTAAGCCAGCCAATTACACTGGCATGCACTGTCGCTATGGATATCAATAAGGCTGCAATTGTCAGAAATATTTTCATTTTCAATTCTCTGTACAACGGCATTGCCACTGAGCCGGGAGCATCAGCGACACGGCTCTAGTGGCGTGTTGGACTTCAGATGATCCGATAACCAGATCACAGCCTGTTGCCCTTTTCCTTCAAACTCTTTGAGTAGATCATTCTTTTGCTTTTCCGTAAGAAGCTTGCGCCACAGCTTAAAATAGTCGTTGAATTCTACCGTTCGCTCCCCGCTTAAAAGCAATGTGCGAAAATGGTGATGTAACCGTTCCTTCTGCTTCGGTGTAATAGAAGCATGTTTAAGACGTCGGCTTAGCAGAGACCGCACAAAACCTGAATATGAGCCAATATAGCGAATTTCTATATATCGGATAGCCAGTTCAACGCAAGCTGGGTCATTTTCTCTTACGCCATCCGCAATGCGATACAACGTTGCGCGGTACTGAAGCCAAGCATTTCTCTCCGGCAGCCAACTTGGGGCGCCAGGCTCGGTGGCTTCAGGTCCACTAATGTTGTACTTGCCATTAAGGTTCGCATGTACGGCAATAATCTCCGCTGCGTACCATCCCTTTGGAACGCCATGGTATTCTTCTAGTCGAATCGGTTTTCCTTGATGTGTCCAAATCATTCTTTTTTAGTCCAATCGGGTAGGAGGCGGGGTCTCTCCCGCCGTCCTCCCACACCACCGTGCGTACGGTTCCGTACACGGCGGTTCATGAAACGCGCTGGAGCCGTTGGTACTGCTCCTGAAGGGAG
>MTLC01001223.1_pt2 | contig 25277 bp, 22 predicted proteins | sample 1982451 | NCBI WGS metagenome assembly MTLC01 (sample SAMN05710165, study PRJNA340218) | biofilm metagenome | isolation source: sample SPH anode biofilm adapted to +100 mV | place: USA | collected 2012-02-03 | reverse complement strand
AAGGCGGGGCGTTTTTTGGGGAAAATCCAACGGAAGAAACAGGATTTTCCTTCTTATTAGTTGATAGTTTATCTGCAGTACAGTATGATATTAGAAATTGTAGTGATACATATTTAAATGCGACATTAACAGAGAACGCATGCCAGTACGTTGAAAGAATGTTAGATATTGTGCAAAATTATAGTACTTTACAAGAAATTTATAACGGATTTAATGTGATAGAAGCAGATGCAAACAGATCTTTAACTGGTAATGATTTAACTATTGTAAAAGGAACAATAGCAATATCTAGAAGTTCTGCATATTTATGGGCACCAGAAAGTCAAGGTGGCTACGACTTATATACAAAAACCTTTGGTACTCTAACTCCTGTAAATATTAAAGGAGAAAGTTATAGAATACGACAACTTACTTGGTGGCAAAAAGCCATACTAGGTGATATGAGTGCATCAGCTCAGTATTTTCTTACAATTGGAATAGGTGGTTGTTTTACAGCTGCGATGGTTCCAGGCACTAATGCGGCTTTACTTGGTGGTTGGGCACTTTCCGCAGGACTTGGCTCTGCTTTTGCGGCTGCTGGAATTTAAAACTATTTTTATGAAAAAAATATTATTAATAGCACTTTTGCTACTTGTAAATATACCATTGTCATATTTGGTTATTTATAGTATTAGCAACATTGATAGTTTTGACAAAACTATCTTTATTAAAGCAATTATATTTTCTATCATAATTACGGTATCAGTTTTATGGGCTGTTAAACAAGGTAAATCCAAAAAGAATACTTAAACAACCAATTAACCTAAATGATATAGGATGAAGTCAAAAAATCATCCTATATCTTTTATCAAATATTAAAAAATTACTTCTGTTAACACAGGCTATAAGAAATGGCGGTGTAACAGCAAAATTCAAACTTTGTAGCTCGCAGAAACATTAGTTATATATTGAAAATTACTTACACGTATTCCGCCACTTCTTATAGCCCCACACCGTTAGCGGTAAGTTTAAAAATCTAATTCACAATTAATTAAATCATTATGAAATCAATAAAAAATCTCAAATTACTACTTTTTATAATTTTGTTTTCTTCTTGTGCGACAAGTTCATTATTAAAACAGAAATCGTATCAGATTAATCCAGGAATGACAAAAGAAGAAGTTCTAAAATTAATGGGGACACCAACGAATAGACAATTTACAAAAGCTGACAATGGAGTGCTTTACGAAGCTTTGCAATGGAGTTTAGGTTGGCATTCAGGAATGACATCTGATTTTAGCAATAAAGATATGCTAGTTGTATATTTTAAAAATAATATTGTAACGGATTTAGACAATTATATTGCCTATTATGGTAATATAATGAGAGTTAAATGGGAAGAGAGACCAGATTTTATTATTGAAAAACGAGATAGATAAAAAGATTATGGCAAATGATAAGAGTATTAGTTCAAATTATTTATTTCACTTTACTAAAAATATCAAAAATTTAAGTAATATAATGAATAATTATTTTATGCCATTTTATTGTTTAGAAAAGCTCTCATTTCTGCCAGAAATTGATAAGATAACGAATGACTATTTTGAGATGGCATTTCCATTAGTTTGTTTTTGTGATATACCTGAACAAAGTCAAAATAAACATAGAAGTAAATTTGGTGAGTATGGAATAGCTTTACATAAACAATGGGGTATGAAAAATTTATTAACTCCTATTCTATACACATATGAAGATGCAATACCAGTTAAAAATCTTAAATATTTAATAGAGTTTTTTCGCAAAGAAAAGGATAAGTTTGAAGAAAGTACTCATCAAGAATATAATAATCATATATCCTATTTATTAATGCACTATAAATCATACGAAGGATATTTCTACTTGAAAGGAAAAAAGAAATTTTCAAAAAAAAAGAGAATATTTTATGACGAAAGAGAATGGAGACATATTCCATCATATTGTGATAATATCGATTTATGTTTAAGTAGAAAGGATTTTCAAAATAATAGAATATTAAAAGAAAAAAATAAGTTAATACAGTTAAATAATAAATTGGCTTTTTCTGTCGATGATATTAAATATATATATTTGAACGAGAATAATGAGATTTCTCCTTTTTTACAATCCATTTCGGGGAAATATACAAAATCCGAATTAATAAAAATACAGAAGCGTATAAAAATCAACAAAAAAACCTGCCCATAATCGAGTAGACTGCCCCGCCAGAAAACACTGACGGGGAGAGCCTCTCACACCACTGTACGTACGGGTCTCGTATACAGCGGTTCGTTAAAATGTGGAGCTATTAGTACTTGGCTCTGTTCCGTCTATAAAACGGCTGGCAAGCCTCCGTTTTGCATCGGGAACATCTTAACGTTCAGTCCTTCACCACTTCTGTGAGACCTCCGACTATCTTATACCTTACTGTCGGCTCGTTTCCTGTAGCTACTATGACTTCTGCTGACTTCTCGCGTTGTTTGACACAAACACAAGACCTCCCCCGGTAAGAGCAGTTTCCTTCCTCCAATCACTGCGGCATCTACATAATTGTCCACTAAAACGTTGGGGCGTTACAACGATGTGCTTGCTTACCCTAAACAACTATGCCTCGTATGCCGTTTCTGTACGTCAGTACCAGAGTTTGCTGTTTCGCTTCCTTCAGTGCATACCTCGCGGTAAACCACCTTGCGACGTGCTAACAGTTCGGGACGTTACTCCCGCCTGTAAGGGACTTACACCCTCCGGAAATTACTTTTTTTCATCCAACATCTTAAATCTTTACGAAAAAATTTGTACTTTTGGAATTTTTACAGACCTACGGCGGTGGGTGAACTGCTCATGCAGGGCACACATACGGACTACATGTAATGGCGGGTTCAGCAGTGTGCGCAGGTTTACCGAATTAGTCCGGTTCCTTCCTAAATAATGCCTTTAACATCTTCTTAAAAATCTGATAAACAGAGGTAAAATACAATTTTCCAACACTTCATCTTTTTTCCTTTCCAGCCAAACAACTAAAATTTCCCCCATCTTTTAGCTCTGAAATTATTCTACCACTCCCGTAAAAATAGATTATCAAAAAATTCTTTCCAAGGAGGAAAGTTATTATGGGTCGTTATTTCTTTGGTTTTACACTCTCTCACCTATTTTTTAACACTTCACTATCAATCACTTACATTTACATCGAAAATTATTGAAAATTTTTAAAATATTTAATACAAAATCCAAATAATTATCAAAAAAAAAGAAGTAATTTCGAGCGTTTTTTTTTGTTTTTAAAAACATCTCTTAATCCATTAAATTATACCATTTATTTATCATGAAAACAACCAAAAGGTCTCTACTTTTATTGGTAGCAGCCGTGCTTTCTTCGCTGAGCGCGTTTGCCAGCGAAGCCAACTTGAAAATCCCCGATTTACACGAGGGACAGTTTCCGCTTTTCTTTAACCTTACTGCGTGGCAGTTATTATTCTACGGTTCGTTAGTTATTATCGGCACGTTGGGCATCAGTCTTTATCTCCGGAATCAAATTAAAAAACTTCCGGCACATAAATCCATGCTTGACATCGCGGATATTATTTATGATACGTGCCGCACTTATCTGAAACAACAGGGTAAATTCCTGCTTATTCTGTTCGGAATTATTTCTGTGGCAATGATTTTTTACCTTTCTATGGCAAATGCGGGCGCTGAAGCCACGCTTTCCACCCCGATGGTGATTGTACTGGTGCTGCTTTTTTCCGTTATCGGTATGGGCGGCTCTTACGCGGTGGCGTGGTACGGTGTGCGTATCAATACGTATGCTAACGCGCGTACTGCTTTCGCTTCGCTAAAACGCCGTCCTTGGGATGTGGTAAACATTCCCTTGCGCTCGGGTATTTCCATCGGACTATTCCTTATTTCATTGGAGTTGGTGATGATGGTGGTAATTCTGCTGTTCGTTCCGCGCGAGATTGTGGGATATTGCTTCCTTGGTTTTGCCATCGGTGAATCGTTGGGCGCTTCGGCGCTACGTATAGCGGGCGGTATTTTTACCAAAATTGCCGACATCGGTTCAGACCTGATGAAAATTATTTTCAAAGTAAAAGAAGACGATCCGCGCAATCCGGGCGTAATTGCGGACTGTACGGGCGATAACGCGGGAGACAGCGTAGGTCCTACCGCCGACGGCTTTGAAACTTATGGAGTAACCGGCGTAGCGCTTATTTCCTTTATTACGCTGGCAATAGTAAGCGTTCCTTTGCAAGCGAAACTGATTGTATGGATTTTCGGCATGCGCTTTTTGATGGATATTTTCTCCGGAGTTTCTTACTTTATCAATCAAGCCATTTCAGAACGAAAATATGGTAACAAACTGGATTTTGACTTTGAAGAACCCCTGACACGATTGATTTGGATTGCGGCAATTTCTTGCATATCTATCAGTTACATAATGAGTTACTTCCTTATTGGTGATTTGCCGATGGGATTGTGGTGGAAACTGGCTTCCATTATCAGTTGCGGTACGTTGGCGGCGGTGTTGATTCCGGAATTTACCAAGGTATTTACTTCTTCCAAATCAAAACACGTACATGAAATTGTGCAAGCTTCTCGCGAAGGGGGCGCCTCGCTTACTATCCTTTCCGGTATTGTAGCCGGAAATTTTTCCGCTTATTGGAAAGGATTATTGATGGTAGCGCTGATGTCTATCGCTTACTTTATTTCCGGATTGCCGGGCATGGAACAAATTGAGTACGCGCATATCTTTGCGTTCGGCTTGGTGGCGTTCGGATTTCTCTGCATGGGTCCGGTAACCATTGCCGTGGACAGTTACGGTCCGGTAACGGATAACGCGCAATCGGTTTTTGAACTTTCACAGATTGAGTCTATTCCTAATATCAGCCAAGAAATAAAAAAAGATTTCGGTTTTGAACCCGATTTTGAAAGAGGAAAACATTATCTGGAAGCCAATGACTCCGCAGGTAATACTTTCAAAGCCACCGCGAAACCGGTGTTGATAGGTACGGCAGTAGTAGGCGCTACTACGATGATTTTCTCCATCATCTTATTACTGAAACAAACGGGGATGCTCAACCTCAACTTAACCGAAGCCCCCGTGTTGCTCGGTTTCATTACCGGTGGCGCGGTAATATTTTGGTTCTCGGGCGCGTCTATCCAAGCTGTAACCACAGGCGCCTACCGCGCGGTGGAATTTATTAAGAAAAACATGCGATTAGATAAAGAAGTGGCTGACCGTGAGGACTCTATCACGGTGGTAAAAATATGTACCCAATATGCTCAGTCCGGTATGTGGAACATATTTATCTCTTTGATGACGGCTACGTTGGCTTTCGCGCTGTTTGACCCGAATTTCTTCGTGGCTTATTTGATTTCCATTGCCGTATTCGGCTTATTTCAGGCTATTTATATGGCAAACGCCGGCGGGTCCTGGGATAACGCCAAAAAGTTGGTAGAAGTAGATTTCAAAGAAAAAAATACCCCGGTACACGAAGCTACCGTCGTAGGTGATACCGTAGGCGATCCTTTCAAAGATACTACATCCGTGGCGCTTAATCCGATTATTAAATTTTCTACCTTGTTCGGGTTATTGGCGGTGGAAATTGCCGTAAATATGTCGAACGTAGTGGACGGAAAAACTCAATATACAATGGCACACCACATTATAGGCGGCATTTTACTGCTTATCTCCATGTTCTTTGTATGGCGTTCATTCTATAAAATGAGAATACCGGAAAAGATTTAGATGAGTTTCGAGTTTCGAGTTCAGAGTTCAGAGTTTCACCCTGCCTATCGGCGAGGCAACCTTTCCAAATCGTATGTTCAAAGTAAACCGATTTCAAAAAATCCGAATTTTCTTTTGAATTCATATGATTGCCCATAGACTCAATACTCCATGCTCGAAACTCGAAACTTTCTTTCTGATTTTCTTTTCCAAGTGAAAAATCGTATCTTTGCGCCGTATTTCAGATAAAATTTTACTATGGAATTATTCCGATCAATAAAACTCTACGGCGCCGAGAAAATCACGCTGATATATATGTTTCTTACCGCCGGCGTGGTGGTGTTTTTACTACTGAATAATTTTCCGGTATGGAACCTACTGCTTATCCGATTGGGAATTACGGTATTGATACTGGGGCTTGCTTATCTTACCACACTTAACAGAAACAGGTTTACCATTTTTCTGCGATTTGTATTGATAGGAAGCCTTCTGGCGTATTGGTACCCTGAAACATTTGAATTAAACCGCTATTCTATAAATAAAGATTTTTTGATAGCGCAATGGGAACAAAATCTGTTTCACTGCCAGCCGGCATTAATTTTTAATCAGCTTTATCCTCAAAAAATAGTGTCTGAATTGATGAATCTGGGCTATTTTTCTTATTTCCCGATGATCATAGCCAGCAGCATTTATTTTTTCTTCAAGGAAAGACCGTTTTTTCACCGTTACTTTTTCGTTATTCTTTTCGCATTTTTAGTCTATTATTTTATCTTTGTTCTATTTCCCGTATCCGGTCCACAGTATTATTTTGAAGTGATTGGAAAAGAAAATGCGTTTCACGGCATTTTTCCCCCCATCGGCAATTTTTTCAGCCAGCATTACATAGAACTGCCACAAGTACAAAGTGGCTTTTTCAATAAAATAGTAGAACTGACCCAAAGCATCGGCGAGCGTCCCACAGCCGCGTTCCCAAGTTCACACGTAGGAATTTCTACCCTAATGATGATTATGTTGCTTCGTTATAAAACTCATGCATTATTCTTCTTTTTATTTCCTTTTTACATTCTTTTAGTATTCTCTACCGTTTACATACAAGCTCATTATGCGGTAGACGTTATAGCAGGGTTTTGTTCCGCTTTTGTTCTGTATTATATCGGTATCAATTTTTTCGAAATAAAGATGTCGTAAAAAAATAAAACGCTGAAAAACAATCATAAAAGAAAGCAGTTCTCCGACCTACTTAGGGAAAACGCTTTTCAAAATTTTCAATGCTTATTATGCTTTGTTGAGGTAACATCCGTGCATCGATTAACTCCTGACTAAACGAGGAACTATTTATCGACTAAACCTCATAGAAAATACAAAGCTAAAATCCAAAAGGCATTTTTCCTCACTCCTACTCCACTTTTCATCTTGAAACTGAAAAAATGTTATAAATCCGTTTGCTCATAAACATTCTCTGTGCTAAATTTGTATTGTTAAAAAAGTAATGGCAATTTCAATTTCTAATACCTACACAGAATGAGTACAAAAACCTACATCAAAGAAAACCAACCCCGTTTTTTAGAAGAACTTTTCAGTTTAATCCGTATTCCCAGCGTCAGCGCGCATGAGCATCGTCAAAAAGAAATCCGGCAATGCGCTGAACAGTGGAAAAAATTACTGCTTCAGGCGGGAGTAGATAACGCTGAAATACTTCCCACCAAAGGAAATCCCGTGGTATTTGCCACCAAGTTTATAGATAAGTCTTACCCTACCGTAATGGTGTACGGACATTATGATGTGATGCCCGCCGAACCGCTTGAATTATGGCATACCCCACCCTTTGAACCTGAAGTACGGGACGGAAAAATCTTCGCGCGTGGCGCCGATGATGATAAGGGACAATCTTTTATGCAGGCAAAAGCCTTTGAATATTTGGTAAAAACCAACCAACTAAAATGCAACGTAAAGTTTCTATTGGAAGGCGAAGAAGAAATAGGTTCACCCAGTTTGGAAGACTTCTGCAAAAAGAATAAAAAAATGCTGCAATGTGATACTATCCTTGTTTCAGACACCAGTATGCTTGCCGCAGATAAACCAAGCATTACCACCGGACTGCGGGGGCTGGCATACTGGCAAATTGAAGTAACATCGGCTAATCGCGACCTTCATTCCGGTATTTTTGGCGGCGCGGTGGCAAATCCCATTATGGAACTCTCCAAAATGTTGGCGCAACTCACAGACAAAGACGGACGAATTACCATTCCACACTTTTATGATAACGTGCAAAACGTTTCGAGAAAAGAAAAAGAATTGATACGTCAAATCCCGCTGGACGAAGAAGAATATAAAAAAGACTTGAACGTAAAATTCCTGCACGGAGAAAAAGGTTATTCCACCATTGAACGCACCGGAACTCGTCCTACACTTGACGTATGCGGTATTTGGGGCGGTTATACGGGCGAAGGCAGCAAGACCGTACTTCCCGCCAAGGCATACGCTAAACTTTCCGCGCGACTGGTGCCCAATCAAAAATACGAGCAAATAGCTAAATTGGTAGAAAAACACCTGATGAAAATAGCGCCAAAATACGTAACAGTAAACGTCACTACGCTTCACGGCGCGGAAAGTTACGTTTGTCCCATAGAATCCAAAGAATACCTCGCCGCCGAAAAAGCGTACGAAACCGTTTTCGGCAAAAAACCGTTGCCGGTGCGTCGCGGTGGAAGCATCGGCGTAGTGCCTGTGTTTGAAAAAGTACTGGGAGTAAAACCCATTCTGATGGGATTCGGGCTGGAAACGGACGCCATCCACTCCCCCAACGAAAATTTCCCGCTGGAATTGTTCCAAAAAGGAATAGAAACCATCGTGGAATTTTATAAAGAATATTCTAATTAGACAATAACCAGATACGCCCTTGTGAAAAGGTAACAAAAGTCTGTTGAAGGAATTAGATGATTTCTAAATACAATTTACTATCTGTAACTCAAATAATTGTTTTTCAATAAATTGTAATATAATTGTCACAATAAATTATTTTTTTTCATTTTTTATTGGAAAATATTTGGTTAGATAAAAAGAATATCGTAAGTTTATTGCTCAAAAATTAACATTCGAAGTTATTAACCATAAAAACATTCTCATTATGACAAAGACAATAACATTCAACGAGTTACGCAGAATAAAAGATGCGCTCCCAAGTGGCAGTATGGCCAAGATTGCAGAAGAACTTGGTCTGGAAAAACAAACTGTAAAGAATTATTTTGGTTCAAATGATTATAAAGACGGTCAAAGTGTGGGACTTCACATTGAACCGGGACCGGACGGCGGAATTGTTCAATTGGATGATACGCAAATTTTAGAAGTGGCGCAACGTATGTTGAACGAATTAAAAGCATAAGAAAAAACGTTATTACAACAAAATCATAAAAAAGGAAGAGTTAATGACTTTAGCTCTTCTTTTTTATATAGAAAATAAGTCTAATCCATCACTTACGTTAATTTTTCATTTTTTTACCCGCGAATTAAATAAAAAATTACTATTTTTGCACCCGAAAAATGATTGACCGCCTTTTTAGCTCAGTTGGTAGAGCAATTCATTCGTAATGAATAGGTCTGGGGTTCGAGTCCCCAAAAAGGCTCAAAAGAAATTTAGAATAAAAAAGCTATTTCCATATTGATTTGGAAATAGCTTTTTATTTTTTGAATGGATTTTAAAAATCTAAAATTTCACAGGTATTCATTTTTATTTGCAATAAAATTTCACTTTTTTCTTACATTTTGTTTGACAATTCAAAAAACAGTTATATCTTTGCACACGAAACAGAAAATTAATGGCAAACTTTAATTTACATATCATTCTTCTCGGTATTATTATTCTCTTACGCAGTAAGACGAAGTGAGTTTGGTATGTAAATAACTGAATAAAAGATATTGAAAAACCTTTCTCACAAATGTGAGAAAGGTTTTTTTTACCCCCTAACCCCCTGAGGGGGGATGAGTAATGAAAAAGGAAAAAAGGTTTCAAAGAAATAGGATTATTATTATAAACTTTAATCAGTCCCTCAATATTCCCCTTTCAGGGGGTTAGGGGGCAGGGAACTAATTTATGGAAAAACTCTTTATTTTCGACACTACATTGCGCGACGGCGAACAAGTGCCCGGTTGCCAGTTAAATACAGTAGAAAAAATTCAAGTAGCCAAAGCCCTCGAAGGTCTGGGCGTAGATGTGATCGAAGCGGGGTTTCCCGTTTCCAGCCCCGGCGATTTCAAGTCGGTAGTGGAAATTTCCAAAGCCGTTACCTGGCCCACTATATGCGCCCTTACCCGCGGCGTGGAAAAAGACATTGAAGTCGCCGCGGAAGCCCTTCAATACGCTAAACGGAAACGTATCCATACCGGAATCGGCACATCGGAATTTCACATCAAACACAAATTTAACTCTACGCAAGAAGAAATTTTGGAACGCGCCGTAGCTGCCACCAAATACGCCAAAAAACACGTGGAAGACGTGGAATTTTACTGCGAAGACGCAGGACGTACCGACAATGTTTACTTGGCAAAAGTGGTGGAAGCCGTTATCAATGCCGGCGCTACCGTAGTCAATATTCCCGATACCACGGGCTATTGCCTGCCTTGGGAATACGGTGAAAAAATCAAATTCCTTTTTGAACATGTAAAAGGCATACACAATGCTGTAATTTCCACCCATTGCCATAACGACCTTGGAATGGCTACCGCCAACACGATGGCAGGCATTCTCAATGGCGCGCGTCAGGTAGAAGTTACCATCAACGGCATCGGTGAGCGCGCGGGAAACACTTCACTGGAAGAGGTGGCGATGATACTTAAATGCCACAAAACATTGAACATTGAAACCAATATTAATACACAAAAAATTTATCCCATCAGTCGCCTTGTTTCGGGATTGATGAATATGCCGATACAACCCAATAAAGCGGTGGTAGGACGCAACGCTTTCGCGCACTCCAGCGGTATCCATCAGGATGGCGTGCTGAAAAACCGCGAAAGTTACGAAATTATGGACCCCACCGATGTGGGCATCGACCAAAATTCCATCGTACTTACCGCCCGAAGCGGACGTGCCGCACTAAAACACCGTTTGAGCGTGTTGGGGGTAGATTTGGAAAATGGGAATTTGGACAAAATATACGAAGACTTCCTAAAACTTGCCGATAAAAAGAAAGACATCAATGATGATGACGTGTTGATGCTTTCCGGCATGGAACGTTCCTCGCAACAACGTATAAAAATTGATTACCTGCAAGTTACGTCCGGGGTGGGCGTAAAGGCGGTAGCAAGTCTTGGATTACTCATTGCCGGCGAAAAATTTGAAGCCGCCGCTAACGGAAACGGTCCGGTAGATGCCGCCATCAAAGCGCTCAAACAAATTATCAAACGAAACATGACGTTGCAGGAATTTACCATTCAAGCCATTAGCCGAGGCAGCGACGACGTGGGAAAAGTACACATGCAAGTAGAGCATCAAGGACAAATTTACTACGGCTTCGGCGCCAATACGGATATTATCGCGGCATCGGTGGAAGCTTATGTTAATGCGATTAATAAAATAAGCCCCCTTAAATTCCCCCAATAGGGGAACTTTTGGATATGGGAGAGGCGATTTCCAATCGCCTACGAAAGGGCGAAGCCCTTATAGCAATAGCGTTTTTGTTCATTACAGTATGTATGTTTGAGGTAAACAAAAAATAGAAGGGCGAAGCCCTTATAGCAATAGCGTAGGGCAACGCCCTACGGAAAGGGGCAACGCCCCAAAACCAAAGCCCCAACGGGGCGAAAGCAAATCATCATTCCATAAAAAAATGAAAAATAAACACACTCTAAACGACTTTACCACCGAAGAACTCGGTCAACTTTTTCCGATCGAAATCGTTCCGTATAATGAAAAATGGATAACATTGTACCTTGACGAGAAAAACCGAATAGAAAAAGTCTTAACAAATAAAGTTGCATTGCAGATAGAACATTTTGGAAGCACAGCAGTGCAGGGACTTGCATCAAAACCAATCATTGACATATTGGTAGAAATTCCAACATTAACCGAGCCATTAAAAACTTTTATTATCAATTCAATGGAAAAAATCGGTTATCAATTCATCTGGCGTACCGATGATAACGTTCCTTATATGAATTTTGTTAAAGGATACACCTTGCATGGGTTTGAAGGAAACACATACCATGTGCATGTAGGTGATAAAAACCATTCCTTATGGGATAGAATCTGTTTTCGGGATTATTTACGTGAAAACAAATTGATCGCGGATGAATACGCCAAACTCAAAATAGAATTAGCAAAAACGCATAAATTTAACCGAGAAAACTACACCCAAGCAAAAACCGAATTTATAACAAAAATAACAAATATTGCAAAACAAAAATATGACAAATAATCAACAAAACACACCGCAGTTCCCCCTTCAGGGGGTTAGGGGGCAGAGCGGGGCTTCTACCCTCTTCGCTAAAATTTGGGACGCCCACATAGTTTCTCAGGTAGAAAACGGACCAACGCAACTTTACATCGACCGCCATTTTTGCCACGAAGTTACCAGTCCACAGGCGTTTGAAGGACTTCGCAAACGTGGACTGAAAGTTTTCCGTCCGGCGCAAACCACCATGACCGCCGACCACAACACGCCGACCATTAACCAAGACCAACCCGTAAAAGACCCCATTTCACGCAATCAGTTGGATACTTTTGCAAAAAATGCCGCCGAATTCGGGATGCCGCTCTTTTATCCGCTCGGACACGAAAAAAACGGGGTGGTACACATCATCGGACCGGAAAATGGTTTTACACAACCCGGAATGACCATTGTTTGCGGTGACAGTCACACTTCCACACACGGTGCGTTTGGCGCTATCGCTTTTGGCATAGGCACCAGCGAAGTGGAAATGGTATTAGCCTCTCAGTGTATTCTGCAAACACGCCCCAAAACAATGCGCATTACCTTTAACGGACAGCTACAAAACGGTGTAACTGCCAAAGACCTTGCGCTTTATATGATTTCAAAACTCACTACGGGCGGCGCCACCGGCTATTTTGTGGAATATGCCGGCGAAGCCATCCGCGATATGAGTATGGAAGAACGCATGACCGTGTGTAATCTTTCCATAGAAATGGGCGCGCGCGGTGGTATGATTGCGCCCGATGAAACCACTTTTGCTTACATAAAAGGACGTGAATTTGCCCCCCAAGGCGAAGCGTGGGATAAAAAACTCGTTTATTGGAAAACGTTGAGAACAGATGACGATGCCGTTTTTGACAAAGAACTCACTTTTAACGCTGCCGAAATTCCCCCGATGATTACCTACGGCACCAATCCCGGAATGGGAATGGGCATTACCGAAAGCATTCCCACACTGGATGAAATTGATGAAGCCGGACGCGTTTCATTCCAAAAATCGTTGGATTATATGGGTTTCAAAGCGGGTGAAACCTTGCTCGGAAAACCTATTGACTACGTGTTTTTGGGCAGTTGCACCAATGGACGTATTGAAGATTTCCGCCAATTTGCCAATTATGTAAAAGGAAAGAAAAAAGCAGACAACGTTACGGCGTGGCTCGTACCCGGAAGTTGGAAAGTGCGTCAGCAAATTCAGGACGAAGGGTTGGACAAAATGTTGGAAGATGCCGGATTTGCGCTTCGTCAGCCCGGATGTTCAGCTTGCTTGGCAATGAATGACGACAAAGTTCCTGCCGGAAAATACGCCGTCAGCACTTCCAACCGCAACTTTGAAGGGCGGCAAGGACCCGGCGCCCGCACCATACTTGCCGGACCGCTCGTAGCCGCCGCAGCAGCAGTAAATGGAAGGATAGTTGCCCCCTAACCCTTATTTAATGTGCCAATGTGCTAATATGCCAATGTGCTAATTTGCTAATAAAACAAAGATTATGAAAGACTTACCAATAACAGGCAATAGAATTGTAGATTTGACTTTTAAGTTTGCATTGGATATTATTTTGTTTGTAGAAAAATTAGAAGAAAACAGAAAATTTGTAATTGCTAATCAATTATTAAAAAGCGGAACTTCAATTGGTGCAAACACACGAGAAGCACAAAATTGTGAGAGTAAAGCTGATTTTATTCATAAATTCAAAATTGCAGCCAAAGAAGCTGACGAAACTGAATATTGGCTTTTACTATGCAAATACTCGGAAAACTATTTTTTTGAACCCTCTCTTTTAGAAGAAATTAAAGAAATTCAACGCATTATTAACAGTATAATTAATTCAGCCAAAAATAAATAATTCCAATGTCTTTTTTTTCATTGGCACATTGGCATATTTGCACATTGGCACATTATAGATATGGAAAAATTCAAAACAATAAAAAGCCCTATGGTTCCACTTCCTATCGAAAATGTGGATACCGACCAAATCATTCCGGCTCGTTTCCTCAAAGCAACCGACAAAGCCGGCTTTGGCGATAATCTCTTTGCCGATTGGCGATATGATAAGGACGGTTCGCCCAAAGCGGATTTTGTACTTAACAACGCTGCCTACTCGGGCGAAGTGCTTGTAGCAGGTAAAAATTTTGGTTCCGGAAGCAGTCGGGAACACGCGGCTTGGGCTATTGCGGGATACGGATTTAAAGTGGTTATATCCAGTTTTTTTGCAGATATTTTCAAAAACAACGCGCTTAATAACGGCGTGTTACCTGTGGTGGTTTCTTCGGAATTTTTATCGGAATTATTTACTGAAATCAGCCAAAATCCGCAAGCTACCGTCACTGTAAATCTTGAAGAACAAACGGTTACTAACAATGCCAACGGCAATACCGAAACCTTTGAAATCAATCCGTATAAAAAAGAGTGTTTGCTGAAAGGATTGGATGACATTGATTATCTATTGAGCAAAAAAGAGTTGATAGAAAAATGGGAAGAAGCTGCCCACTGAGGCTGTATCAAGACAAAACAGCACGCAGATAACGCGGATTTTACAGATAAACGCGGATTTTTATTCCATTAATAATCAGTGATTTGAAAATTTACAATTTTACTTATCTGCTAAAATCAACTAAATCCTTGTCATCAGTGTACTTTTAAAACAGCCCCTTAGTGAATTAAACAAGCCTTTTTTGGGAAAAAAAATCACACAGAAACAACATGTAAAAATGACAAAACAAAATAATATAAAAAAACTTCAAAAGTCCCCCTTGGGGGATTTAGGGGGCAAGGACGCAGTTAATCCCCCCTTTGGGGGGCGGGGGGGCTTAGGCTTCGTCGAAATAATGGACACCACCCTGCGAGATGGCGAGCAAACTTCGGGCGTATCGTTCGCGGCGCAGGAAAAAGTGAGCATCGCACGTCTGCTACTCGAAGAACTGCATGTGGACAGGATAGAAATAGCATCCGCTCGCGTTTCGGACGGCGAGTTTGATTCCGTTAAAAAAATGGCGCAATGGGCTTCGGCACACGGCTACATTGATAAGTTAGAGGTACTTGGCTTTGTGGATGGCACATCTTCACTGGACTGGATACAGCGCGCCGGATGCCGCGTGGTAAATCTGCTTTGCAAAGGCTCGCTTAATCACTGCGCTAACCAATTACGAAAAACAGTAAAAGAGCATCTATCCGATATTAAAAGCGTTATTGCCAAAGCCGTAGAAATGGGCATCTCAGTAAACGTGTATCTGGAAGATTGGTCCAATGGCATGCGAAACTCGGAAGAGTACGTCTTTCAAATGGTGGATGGACTGCAACATCAACCCATTAAACGATTTATGCTGCCCGATACGTTGGGAATTTTAAATCCGGACGAGACATCCCGCTTTTTTATAAAAATGACGGAAGGATATCCCAACCTTCATTTTGATTTTCACGCGCATAATGATTACGATTTGGCAGTGGCAAACGTGTTCGAAGCCATAAAAGCCGGCGCGCGAGGTGTACACGTTACGGTAAACGGACTGGGCGAACGCGCCGGAAACGCCCCATTGACAAGTGTTTTGGCGCTTATCCACGACCACTTGAAACTCAAAACAAACGTGCAAGAAAAAAATATTTTCCACGTCAGCAAAGTAGTGGAAAGTTATTCGGGCATCCGCATTCCCAGCAATAAACCCGTGATTGGCGACAATGTTTTCACACAAGTAGCAGGCGTTCATGCCGATGGCGACAGCAAGAAAAATCTCTATTTCAATGATTTAATGCCTGAACGTTTTGGACGTACCCGCGAATACGCACTCGGGAAAACATCGGGAAAAGCCAATATCAAGAAAAATTTGGAAGCGCTGGGTATGGATGTGGACGATGAAACGATGAAAAAAGTTACCGCCCGCATCATTGAACTCGGCGATAAAAAAGAGTTGGTATCGCAAGAAGAGCTACCGTACATCATTTCGGATATTTTAAAGAACGGCGAAGACAAGCAAGACGTTCAAATCTTGAATTATTCGCTTACACTCACCAAAGAACTTCGCCCCATGGCAACCGTAAAGATTTTGTACAAAGGCGAAGAATACCAGCAAACCGCTGCCGGCGACGGGCAATTCAACGCCTTCTCAAAAGCGATGTATAAGATTTACAAAAAACTGAATAAAGCCACGCCCGAATTGCTTGACTACGTGGTGGTAATCCCGCCCGGCGGACAAACGGACGCCTTTGTTCAAACCATTATCACGTGGAAGTTTGAGAGCAAAACATTCAAAACGCGCGGGCTTGACCCCGACCAAACCGTAGCCGCCATCAAAGCCACAATGAAAATGCTTAATATGATTGAGAGCGGGAATATACCGACCATCAATTATATGGCATTGCCCTAAATATTATATCACAAAATTAATTAAGGGAAATTTAGTAAATTTGCAAAAATCAATCCAATAGGTGACACCTAAAAAAAGGCACATAATTGGCAATAATTCGCGTAATTGGTAACAAATGAAAACATTAAAAATAGCCGTTCTTGCGGGCGACGGAATAGGTCCCGAAATAGTTAAACAAGCCTTGGACGTAACAAAAGCTGTTTGTGAAAAATTCGGACATTCATTAGAATATAAAGAAGGCATCGTGGGCGCTTGTGCCATTGACGAGGTAGGAAACCCCTACCCTGCTGAAACACACGAGCTTTGTATGCAATCGGACGCGGTGCTTTTCGGCGCCATCGGACACCCCAAGTTCGACAATGACCCTACCGCCAAAGTACGCCCGGAACAAGGATTGCTCAAAATGCGCAAAGACTTGGGACTGTACGCTAACATCCGTCCGGTAAGCACATTCCCGCAGTTGCTGCACAAATCACCTTTGAGAGCCCATTTGGTGGACGGCGCCGATTTTATGTGCATCCGTGAACTCACGGGCGGAATGTATTTTGGTCGTCCGCAAGGACGCAGCGAAGATGGTAACACTGCTTATGACACCTGCGTTTACACGCGTGAAGAAGTGGAACGCATCCTGCATTTGGCGTACAAGTTTGCCCGCCAGCGACGTAAAAAAGTGACCATTGTGGACAAAGCCAACGTCATTGCCACATCCCGGCTGTGGCGGCAAATAGGGCAAGAAATCGCCCCACAATACGCCGATGTGGAAACCGAGTTTATGTTTGTGGACAATGCCGCCATGCGTATTATCCAGTGGCCCAAAAGTTTTGACGTATTGGTAACGGAAAATCTTTTTGGCGATATTCTTACCGACGAAGCATCCGTTATTACGGGCTCTTTGGGAATGTTGCCCTCAGCGTCTATCGGGCTGCACACCTCTGTTTTTGAACCTATACACGGTTCCTATCCGCAGGCGGCAGGCAAAAATATTGCCAATCCGCTGGCTACCATACTTTCAGCCGCGTTGATGTTTGAGTATGCTTTCGAAATGCCGGAAGAGGGTAAACTGATACGTGATGCGGTAACAGCAAGTATGGAAGCGGGCATTGTAACCGAAGATATTGCTGACGGCGCGCGAGCCTATTCCACCACCGAAGTAGGCGAATGGATTGTGGAATGGATTAAAAATGAGAAAGTTTAAGAGCCAGCCTGGCGGCGAGGCAGGTTCAGGGGTTCAGAATTTTTACGCTTGCACTACAAGTCTCTGATTTTTAATGCACCGCTTTGAATTGCACGCAAAACTTTCGTGTACACTTTGACAAAGTTTCTGAGATTGAGACTTCTCATAAAAATAAATGGAACAAAATTTGCTTTATTATTGGAAAACATATAATTTTGTATTTGAAATCATTAAAAACTCGGAACAGATGAAAACAACTAAAAAAGAAGAAAACAAAAAACAAGAAGTTCGCGATTTCTTCAATAAAATGATGGAAGACAAGCGAGCAATCAATGATTGTATCCGGAACGGCGGAAACCTTAAACAACTAACAAAAACTCGTGGAATCAAATTCGCAACCCCAATATAAGTATGTCATTATCGACAATATTTATCATTTTACAACGATAAGCGGTGTTCATTACATCGCTTATTTTGTAGAAATACCGATGTTCAAAACAAGCAAAGTGTACTCTTTTAGTTTTGAAAAAAATGGTAATGAAAAAAGTCGTTATGATAAATTGGTAGTAGCCACAATTATTCAAATTATTGCTGATTTTTTTGAGAAGAATGAGAACACACTTCTTTTTACATGTGATGAGAACGACGGCAAACAACATTCAAGAAATATATTATTCCATAGATGGTATAAATTTTATGGACTGAATAATTTTGATAAATTTGACAAAAAAATCAACAACACCTTTTCTTCCATTATTATTCAAAAAAGAAATCCATTGTATTCAGAAATTATAAACGAATTTGAAGAGTTTATATCTTACCTTTTTTAACACATAAAATTACTTCCTACAAGTTTTGACAAAGTTTTAGAACTTTGTCAAAGTTGCCATTAAGCCAGCTATCCTTTCGTTTAAAATCCATTAAATATTCCCAATTAAAGCTATTTCTTTAACAGTTGAAATGTTAAAATCAAACGTTTTGTTACCTTTACGCCAAATTTTAACACTTTGACAGTATGAAAAGATTACTACTCTTTTTTGCTTGTTTATTATCTATAAGCACGTTTGTTTTTGGACAAAATTTCAGAGGTAAAGTATTGGATTCCAACAAGAAATCTATCCCCAACGCTACCATTTACATTCAAGAAACTGCGAACGGCATTATGGCGGACGAAAATGGTAATTTTCAAACTTCACTGAAAGCCGGCGAATACACCGTAGAATTTCGTTCTATCGGGTATGAAACTGTCATAAAAAAATTGAATATCGGCAGAGAAAATTTTGAAACAGAAGTGATTTTGCCGGATAAGCCCATTCAATTAAACGAAGTAAGCGTAAATCCTTCCAACGAAGATCCTGCGTATGATATTATGCGCAAAACCATCGCCCAAGCACCGTATCATCAAAATCAATTATCCGCATATACGTCTGAAAATTACATGAAAGGTAGCGGAAAATTAGAGAAATTGTCGGGATTAATGAAAATGGGGCTGAAAGACAAACGTTTTTCTGAAATGGTGGGAAAATTGCTGGTGTATGAGTCCAAAAATATAGTTAATTACACCCGCCCCAACAAATACACCCAAAAAGTAATAGCGTTCAAAAGTTCGTTCCCGAAGGAATTAGAGCCAAAAAACGGAGTTACAATTTCCACTTCAAGCATTTACCAATCCTATTTTTACGGTGGAATTTCCCCGCTTTCCCCGCAGGCGTTCCAGTATTATAAATTTAAGTTTGAAGATGTTTTTTCGTCCGGAAAACATCAAATTTACAAAATACGTTTTATCCCCAAACTCAAAAACGGCAATCTCAACAGTGGAAAACTTTACATTGTAGAAAACGATTGGAGCATTTATGCCGCCGAATTTGAATCGTCCCAAATGGGAATGCGAGCCACAGCTAAAATTAATTATCAGGAAATAAATCCGGGTGTGTTTCTTCCCATCACGTTTGAGAGTTCGGCAAAAGCCAATTTATTGGGTATAAAAATGAGCGCCGGATTTTTTTCGTCCACCAAATACACGTCTATCACACTTAATCCCGCGGCTATAAACGCCAAAGCCGATAAAATGGCGATGCCCCAGAAAGCTAAGATGACTAAGAAACAGCAAAAAGCGCTGGAAGAGTTGCAAAAAATAGCGGAAAAAGAGCAGCCAACCACCGCAGACGCGCTGAAAATGGCAAAACTATCGCAAGCGTTAAACTATGCCAATGATTCCACGCTGAAAAAACAGAAATCGCTGGAAATAAAGCCCCGCAAAGGGATAAACATTGAAAAAGATTCATTGGCATATCGTCGGGATTCCGTGTATTGGGACAGCATACGCACCGTTCCGCTTAAAAAAGAAGAACTAATCAGTTATAAATACGTGGATTCGCTGCCGAAATTTGATGATATAGTAACCAATACAGGCAGCGAAATTTCGATTTCCGAACCGAAAGGCGACCCCAAAACAAGTTGGCTGATGGGCGGAAGTCATAAAATAGGCAAATCAGCATCTGTTTATTACGAGGGGCTGGGAATGGGTTGTCTCACAGAGTACAACTTTGTAGATGGTTTTTGGCTGGGACAACAAGCCGGCTTGAATATAAAAACATCCAAAAATACCACTTTTAACATAGAACCGTGGGCGTATTACGTTACCGCGAGAAAATCGGCAGTGTGGGGCTTAACCATGTCACAGCAATACGCGCCGCTACGGAACGGTAAAATTTCATTCTCACTTGGAAACACCACCGAGGATATTCAGCGCGACATGGGATTCTCACGCTTGTTCAATTCTGCGGCAGCGCTGGACTGGGGTGGAAACGCCATCTCTCTTTACCAGAAAAAATATATTACATTGCAAAACAGCATGGATATTGCCAACGGACTGAATCTCACCCTTGGCGCCTCGCACGAAAGTCGCTACGTGCAACAAAATCACACTACTTATAACTTTGCCCAAAAGCCCGTCAGCCCAAATTTTCCGGAAGAGCGTATGAATGAATTTCCGGCACATACCGCCACCAAGCTGGGTTTTTATTTAAGTTACACACCGCGTTATTATTACGAAATTAGAAACGGACGAAAAGAGTACCGGTATTCAAACTATCCCACCTTCGGATTAATGTATGTAAAAGCCGTTCCGATAGGCGAAGGCGTAAAAGCGGATTATGATAAAATCAATTTATCCGTACGTCAAAAAATTAAATTGTCGCTATTTGATAACGTGGAATACATCGCGAATATCGGTGGGTTCCTAAGTAAAAAACAACTTTTCGCGCCGGACTACCATTATTTTGCTACCGCGCCTATGTTAGCGACTCAACGTAATTTCAACGAGACTTTTAATTTGCTGCCCAATTATACATATCTGAATAACAAATGGTGGGAATCGCACGTAACGTGGGAATCGGATTATTTACTTTTGAAAAGGATTCCGTTTATGCAATCTTTGCCTCTGAACGAGGCGCTACACCTGAACACATTGTGGAATTTATCAGGCAAACCGTACAATGAACTCGGCTATTCCATTGGATTGGACAGACTGGTGCGTGTGGGCGCGTTCGGAAGTTTTAACGGTGGAAAATTTGATAAGGCAGGCGTGCGTATTAGCTTGAATATCTTTGAGCTAATTCGGAATAGAAAATAAAATATTGTCGAAATGATAAACTACTGTTAAGTTAGGTTTGAAATGTCGTGTTTGATTTTTTATAAATCATTATTATTCAGTACAATGTAACTCAAAACTCGGAACTCAACACTCTTAACTTAACACTACCAATAAAAATTTAGTCCTAAAAACATCAGTTGTTTTTAGGACTAAATCAATTAAAAAAATTATTTCTTCATCATTTTTTTGATAGCCTCACCTCTTATGTCATCATACAATCCCACTTTGAACTTTTGTTCGAGAATGGAAGCGGAATTTTCTATTACACGCATAGGTTTTTTTGTATTCATTCTTATTACGCGAGCAGGCGCGGGCTTATAAGTTGTACCGCCGTTTATCAGAGTTAAAGCTTTATTTAGCATCACATCTTCCGTGTTACCAAAATCCACTAAACGTAAATCCGTATCCTTAAACTCATCTACTAGGTAATTAGGCACAAATCCGGTGGTAAAATCTGACTTTTTATCTTTATTATAATACTTTAATACAATGGGCTGCATTCCCCATTTATTTTTGGGATCATTCTTTTCATAAAGACTGAAAGACCCTACATTTTTTCCTACCGTATTTTTGCCTATCAATATCACATTAGCATCGCCCATATAGGGTTTTAATCCGTTGATTACCATTTCACTGGCGGAAGCTGTCCAATTACTTACAAGTACATACATACTTTTTAGATTCAAGGATGGCACATCCACCACATCTTTGCGTGAAATTTCATTACCTTTTTCATCGTATTTTACATCTACTATTTTATCTATAAAATAATCTTTGTTAAAGTCAACCCCCTCCTGTTTTTGAAATTCGCTAGTAAGAAACGCATTAAACTCTGTTACAGTGAAGAGATTTGACGTGGAACGATTGGGAACCAATGCGCTTGACAGCGCAAGAGCGGATGAAACCGCGCCGCCGCTATTATAACGTAAGTCTAACACAAATTCAGTAGCGCCTTTGGATTTAATTCTCTCTAACGCTTTCATCAATTGTTTGTCGTACTCAAAAGAGCCGTCGCCTCTGTCTCTGGCAAAGAAATTATACACCAAATACCCTACTTTTTTCCCGTTTACATTATATGTACTATCCATATAGACCGGGGTTTCAGCAAAGTTTTTATGCATATTTACCGTAACGGGTGCAGCTGCCACTTCAAGTTTGTATTCATTAGATGCGTTTAGTTTCCAGTCCGCCAATGTCAACGTTTTACTACCGCTTCCACCTACCAAAGTTTTAATATTGTTATCGGTAATGTCTTGTCCATCTATTTTTGTTACAAAACGTCCTTTTTTAATCCCTTTGGCATAAGCGTCCGTACCCAGCTTTGGATAAAGTACTAATAGATAATATTGTTTAACAGCCGTGCCCTCCGGGCTTACATTTACTTTTACGTATTCAAAACCTATTTCATCAGAACTAACCCCGCTTAACATATTTAATAAATCCACGTAACTTTCTTGTATCCAAGAGAAACGGTCACCCTGAGGATTGGTGGTTTTATCGTATTTGTTCAGTAAAGAACTGAAAAACTTGTCCGGAGCAAGCGTGGAGTCCGGTTTAGCAGGGATCTTATCACTCCATAAGTAATAGATGGTCATTTTTTTATAAATCCATTTGTTTACATATTCATTTGGATTTTCTACCGTAGGAGGTACTGTTGGTTCATCTTTTTTACAAGAAATAAAAAAAGAAGCAAATAATACGACAAAAAGCGTAGCTTGAATTATTTTTTTCATAGTTTGAAATAAATTAAAAATTGTAGAGCGCTAAATTACAAAAATTAAATTATTAACGGTGATTTTCGGAAATTATTTTTCGTCTTCTTTGGCGGTGTGCATATCGCTCAGATAAAGTTCCAAAGCTTTGGCGGAAATCATAATTTCCCAAATAGAATATGCTAATGAAATAATTAAACACACCAAACCCACCCCAAAAACGTACACTGCTACATGCTGATAATCAATGTAAATCAGAAACATCGTAGCCACGCAAAGCAATAGGCTTACAATGCCGAATACCTGCATACGTTTGATAAGTGTGAGTCTTTTGCGTAAATTGTTTATCTGACGGCGTGTTATGGCGGTAGGCTCTTCCATATATTTGTTTTTCAGTTCTCTAACCAGAGCGGCATAAGAGAGAAAACGATTGGTGTAAGCCAAAAATATCAGCGAAATAGCCGAAAATATAAAGGTAGGGGTAATTAATGTAAGTTCTTTCATAATCTTTTTTTTTATTTCAGGTTTCAAGTTTCAGGTTTCAAGTTTCAAGTTTCAAGTTTCAAGTTTCAGGTTTCAAGTTCAGGTTTCAAGTTCCAAGTTGGCGTAGCCGATGAATAAATTATTAAAAGCCTAAAACTCGAAACTCAGAACTCGAAACTCGGAACTTAATGACAGCTTCCCGCTGCGGGTTCTTCGGTACGAAGCAATTCTGCCAGTTTTTCACCAAGCAAAATGCAGGCTTGGTAGTTATTTTCTTTCAATCCCATTTTTTCTTCTACCGAGAAATCTACCGTGCGCCAACCCATCGTTTCAGCAAAAACGCCTAATTTCTTCTTAGCCACGCCTGCCCAGGAAAAAGAGCCGAAATAAGCAAAGTCGCGCCGTTTTATACCTCTATTTTCTATCTTACGCACCAGCGCGTCAATTTCCGGATGTAGCTCGTTGCAGTACGTAGGGCTGCCTATGACCAAACCTTTGTATTTAAAAATATCCCGAAGAATAACGGATGAATCCGTCGCGGCGGTGTTATGCATAACCACATTTTTTATCCCTGCCGACACCAAGCCCTTGGCTACGGCTTCCGCCATTTGTTCGGTATTTCCGTACATAGAACCGTATGCTATCACTACGCCTTCACGGGCTTCAAACCGACTCATACGGTCATACATATCCACCGCTTTGTCAATATATTCTTTCCACACCGGACCGTGCGTGGAACAAATCATCTTTATTTCTAACGGTGTAAGTTTTTGAAGCGCTTTCTGCACGGGCGAACCGTATTTACCCACAATATTGGCATAATACAGCGCCATCTCGTCCCAATATCTTTCCACATTTATTTCCGCGTCCAGCACACCACCGTCTAACGTGCCAAAAGTACCGAAAGCATCGCCGGAAAAGAGTGTTTGAGTAGTTTTATCGTACGTCATCATAGTTTCGGGCCAATGCACCATCGGCGTAAAGTAAAAATACAGTTTATGAGCGCCCAATGAAAGCATTTCACCGTCTTTTACTTCCAGAAAATTTTCGTCAATGCCATAAAAACCTTCCACCATACCGAGTGTTTTAGCGTTTCCAACCAATACGATGTTAGGATAATACTTCCGAATAAAACGAATAGCGCTGGAATGATCCGGCTCCATGTGATTGATTATCAAATAATCTATATCGCGTCCATTCAGTTGGGATTGAATTTTTTGAAGGAATAAATCACTGTAACACACATCTACAGTGTCCACCAACGCCACTTTTTCATCTATAATCAAGTAAGAATTATACGTTACGCCTTTGGTAATGGGTATTAAATTCTCAAACTTAGTTTTAATGCGGTCATTTACACCCACATAAAAAGTATCTTGGGTAATTTCTGTGTTTAAAAACATAATTCGGATTTTTAAAATAACACACTCTAAAACAATCACTTATAAAAATAAAAGTAATAAAATGCAGAATTTTTATTTTTTTGCAAAGATACAAAAAATGACGATAAGCCCGTAGCGTTTATTCTGAAAAGTTTTGCCGGTAGATTTGCGCTACTTCCTATTTATTTTAATGGTAAAAAATTTGTTGAAAAATAAAAAATATCCATATCTTTGCGTATTGGCACTTTAAAGTTTTATAAAGAGGTCATCTTGACTTTTCTCAAAACAATAGAAAACATAGTTTATTTCTTATTTTTTATATGGTTTTCGGAAACATAGTTTAAAAATATCGAGGATATTTTTCT
>MTLC01000254.1_pt1 | contig 25283 bp, 37 predicted proteins | sample 1982451 | NCBI WGS metagenome assembly MTLC01 (sample SAMN05710165, study PRJNA340218) | biofilm metagenome | isolation source: sample SPH anode biofilm adapted to +100 mV | place: USA | collected 2012-02-03 | reverse complement strand
AATCGAAGTGGTCTTATAGCAAACTCCCCGCTGCACCGTCAAGGAGTTTTTTCAGAAAATTATCGGTTCTGGCTAAGTGGCTGATATCTCCACAGCTCCCTCTGACGAAATATGCACCTCGTCATTGTTGCGATGCCTTGAGTGCCTGATCAATGTCGCACATAATATCAGCCACGTCCTCGATACCAATGGACAGCCTAATAAAATCAGGGGTCACACCGGTGGACTGTTGCTCCACCGGGGTCAATTGCTGGTGTGTTGTCGAAGCAGGATGGATCACCAGCGACTTTGCATCGCCGATATTGGCAAGATGGGAAAGCAGCTTCACGTTGTCGATAAACCTCTTGCCCGCTTCCAAACCACCCTTGATACCAAAACCGATAATGGCGCCGGCACCATTGCCCAGGTATTTTACCACACGAGAGTGATCGATATGCTGTGCCAGCCCCGGATAATTGACCCACGAGACCAACGGATGACTGTCTAGCCACTCCGCTACCTTCTGGGCGTTTTCCACATGGCGGGCCATCCGCACATGCAACGTTTCGATTCCCTGCAGAAACTGAAACGCATTGAATGGGGAAAGGCACGCACCCATATCACGCAGCAGCGTGATCCTCATTCTCATGATATACGAGAGATTCCCGAGAGCATCCCAGTATTGAAGTCCATGGTAAGAGGGATCGGGCTCAGTGAACTCGGGAAACCGGCCATTGTTCCACGGGAACGTGCCGCCATCGACCACAGCCCCCCCAATACTCGTCCCGTGCCCTCCCAGAAACTTGGTCAGGGAGTAGACCACTATATCGGCACCCGAGGCGAGCGGCCTGAAGAGATAGGGGGTGGCGACGGTATTATCCACGATAAACGGGATACCTGCGTCGTGTGCGACGCGGGCGATCGCCTCAAAATCATCCACGTTGTTTTTCGGATTGCCGATGGTTTCGGTATAGACCAGCCTGGTATTAGCATCTATCGCCCTGCGCACGTTCTCAGGATCGGATGTATCGACAAAGTTCACCGTTATCCCGAGCCGGGGGAGGGTGTAATGAAATAGGTTATAGGTCCCGCCATACAAATAGCTGGTTGAAACGATATTCTGCCCTGCCCGAGCAATATTCAGGACCGCATAGGTAATGGCAGCCTGCCCGGACGCAAGTGCGAGCGCCCCTACCCCCCCGTCCAGCTCCGCCAGCCGCTTCTCCAGTACATCGCAGGTAGGATTCATGATCCGCGTATAGATATTACCGAACTCTTTGAGCCCAAACAGGTTTGCCGCATGCTCGGAACTGTTGAAGACGTAGGAAGAGGTCTGATAGATGGGGACCGCACGGGAAAGCGTTGCCGGATCGGGAGTCTGGCCTGCATGAAGCGCCTGGGTTCCAAACTTGTAATTTTCTGCAGACATACATACCTCTCTGGTGCGATTACTTATTTACGCACTATTTTTATCAAGTACACTGGCTTGACTTTATAGAAACCCGACAGAATCTGTCAACCTTTTTCCAGACTGCCTCTAGGGATACCTCGCATAGAATTCGGTCAATTCCCTGAGGCGGATTGCAGAGTCCGCGGTAAGGTCATGCGAGGAAAAGCGCCAACGCCAGTTCTCGCCGACCGTACCGGGAGTATTCATGCGTGCGGAACCTGACAGTCCCAAGATATCCTGCAGCGGAATGATCGCGGTTGCGGCAACAGAAGAGAGCGCCAATCGGATCATTTCCCAAACGACTTCTTCCGGAGTGCAGCGGAGATAGCGGCAGACGCGACGCTGCTGTTCGCCGTTCAATGTGTCAAACCACCCTTGCGTTGTATCGTTATCGTGGGTCCCCGTGTAGACAACACAATTCGGCACATAGTTATGCGGGAGGTAGCCGTTCCGTGCCCCCCCCTCAAACGCAAACTGAAGCACCTTCATCCCCGGCAGACCGAAACGGTCTCGCAAACTGAGCACTTCTGGTGTAATGAGGCCGAGGTCCTCGGCAATGAACGGCAGCTTGCCAACAGCAGCCTGAAAAGAGCTGAAGAGCGCTTCACCTGGCCCTTTGACCCATTGCCCTTTTATGGCGGTCTTTTCCTTAGCCGGTATCTCCCAATACGCCTCAAAACCCCTGAAATGATCGAGCCGAACAACATCATACAGGGAAAGATCGTTTTTCAAGCGGGCAATCCACCAGCCAAATCCATCTGCGGCAAGTCTTTCCCAATCATAGACAGGATTTCCCCAACGTTGACCGGTCTTGCTGAAATAATCTGGTGGCACGCCGGCTACCAACTCCGGTAGACGGTGACTATCCAATTTAAAGAGATGCTGATTACACCATACGTCAACCGAATCATAGGCAACAAATATGGGAGTATCGCCGACAATCAAGATGTTCCGTTCATTGGCATACTGCTTGACTGCCTTCCATTGTCGGTGAAACTGCCATTGCATGTACTTATGGAATCCAACCTCATGCCCGAGGCGATGTGAATATTCTGCGCACTCATCACGATTGCGCAGCACGAGCTCCTTTGGCCAGCGGTTCCAGCACTTCCCCTTGAACAGATCTTTCAGGGCCATAAACAGGGCGTAATCGTGGAGCCAGAAAGAAGTATCACAAAAATGCCAGAAGGAGTGCGTGCGGCGTGGATCATTGCCGGCAAAAAACCGATCCGCTGCCTGGCGTAGCAACCTTAATTTATATGCAGCAACACCGGTAAAATCTATCCGTTCCTCAGCCACAACCGGCGATATTTCATCGTTTCGCAGATCACCTTCCGACACGACAGTGGCAAGGTCGATCAGCAATGGATTACCGGCAAATGCCGAATAGCAGGAATAGGGAGAGTTCCCGTAACCGGGAGGCCCCAATGGGAGGACTTGCCAGAGAACCTGCCCCGCAGCTTGCAGGAAATCGACAAATTGTCGCGCCTCACCACCAAAAGTGCCAATGCCTCCATGTCCAGGGAGCGAAGTAGGGTGGAGCAGTATGCCACTCTTGCGTTGAATGTTCATGAATCCTCCCGCTGATGGATTCAGTATGCCACAGCAGGTAGGCAATGCAACGAGATGAGGACTTTACGGCGGGGTGGCAATCATGTTAGAAAGGAGTCAATAAGGAGGTGCGAACATGGTAAAGACTGCCCTTTTTGAAACGCTCATCGAAAGTGTCGTTGACAATGGCGATGGGACCTCCACGTTTACTCTAGAAGGAAAATCATATCTGATCCGTGACACCCTGGAGATCTCAAAGATCGCCCAAGATCACGGCTATATACTCATCTATTAGCACCTCGTTCACAATGGCAGGCCCCCAACAGGACTTTTCACTGCCTGAGCAGGTATCGCCCCATACCATAGACCGCCCCCTTCCCCAAATGGAAATATTCTCCAAACTGGAGAAAGGGGAAAAGATCTGATGGCACTGCGCTGAATCGCACCTCACCAGTCAAGCCTCCCTGCATACCTGGCCACTCCTCCCATTGCACAGTTGAAGATCCAACCCGCACGTCACCAGATTGCCTTGCCAGCCATTTATAATCCATATTCGGCTCAATCCCGCAATAGTAATAGGCAAGAGACGAATATCTGCGCATGAGCGGTCGGACAAAATCGCTAAAGGTCAACTGGCGGACTGGTCGCCCGTCACTGAGCAGGCGCAGTGGCGTCAACAGGACAACCGCAGCATCACTATGACCATCAGCCAACACCGGATTGGGGAACGAATCCGGGGACAGCAATACAAGCCCATCAGAGACTAAGCGTCCGACGGGATCCAACAGATTTGCAAAGTCGCCATTCACCCCGCAGGACAGAATCTGTCGGAGGATGATGGGGGTTTGAGCGATTGATTCACAGCGAGCGAGGGTACGTTGTACAGACGCAATGAATAGTGAAAGGCTGTTGACTGCCGAACCAGCCAATACAAGGGCAATGTCGACATCGTTTGCGGAAGCGTGTGATGAAGAAAGGACGGGAAAGTCAAACACAAATGGCAAGGGTGGTTTCTGGAATCGCTTGACTGCTGCAGGGTCAGGACTCAGGGCCTGACCGAACAGTTGCTCATAGATCAGCGGCTCCCCCCGCTCATTGCAGGTCCGCATGAATTCATCCCTGAAAAGGCGCCTGAATGAAAACAGCAGATACCGATCAGACGTCCCAGCCAAGGTAACGCGAAAGATGAGCTTGGCAAAGCTGAACATATTCACACCCTGCACGAAAAAAGGGGCGGGGATATGCTCCCCGCCCCTATTAAATCCTGCATAATATAGGTTATGCGAACAGCGCCTTCAGGTATTCGCGATTCATCCTGGCGATAAATTTGACATCAATACCCTTGGGACATGCAGCCTGGCACTCGTAATGGTTGGTGCAGTTGCCAAAACCACAATCCCTCATGGCCTGGATCATGTTGGTAACACGCTGTGCCGCTTCCGGCCTACCCTGAGGGAGAAGCGCAAGCTGTGAAACCTTGGCACCAGTGAAGAGCATTGCTGCGCTGTTGGGGCACCCAGCCACGCAGGCGCCGCAACCGATGCATTCGGCAGCGTCGGTTGCCTCTTCAGCAATTGGCTTGGGAATCATGATCGTGTTAGCATCGGGTACGCCACCAGTATGGCAGGAAGTATAGCCGCCAGCCTGGATAATCGTGTCGAGTGCAGAGCGATCAACAACCAGGTCTTTCACGATCGGGAAGGCACGAGCGCGCCACGGTTCAATATAAATCGTGTCGCCATCCTTGAACTTCCGCATATGTAACTGGCACAGGGTAGTGCGCTCTTGACCACCGTGCGGCATGCCGTTGACGACCTGTGAGCACATCCCACAGATCCCTTCGCGGCAGTCGTGGTCAAACACGATCGGTTCTTTTCCAGCATTAATCAGATCTTCGTTGACGACGTCCAGCATCTCCAAGAAGGAATGGTGCTCAGTGATCTCCTTGGCAGTGTATGTCTCAAATTTTCCGGGATCGTTGGCGTTCTTCTGGCGCCACACGATCAGTGTCAATGTCATGGTCTTGTGATCGCTCATTATTTGTAACTCCTTACAGCGAGATGAATAGTCTCGAATTTCAGGGGTTCCTTGTGAAGTTCAGGTTCCTTGTCGAGACCTTTGAATTCCCATGCCCCTACATATGAGAAATCGGCGTCATTACGCTTGGCTTCCCCGTCAGGGAGTTGATGTTCAACCCTGAAATGGCCGCCACAGGACTCTTCACGATGGAGTGAATCTCGTGCCATCAATTCACCGAATTCAAGGAAGTCAGCCACACGACCGGCATTTTCCAGTTGCTGGTTGAGCTCAGCCCCAGTGCCAGTGACCTTGACATTTTTCCAGAATTCTTCACGAAGCTTGGGAATCTGCTGTAAAGCTTCGGTAAGGCTCTCTTTGGAGCGGGCCATCCCGACATTGTTCCACATGATCTTGCCCAGATCACGGTGGAACTCGGTAACCGTCCGCTTGCCGTTAATGGCGAGCAGTTTCTTTGTCGTGGCATTGACGTCCTCAGCCGACTTCTTGAACTCGGCATGGTCTGTCTTGGTCCCACTGGGCTTGACAGTCGCCAGATACCCGCCAATGGTGTAAGGAATAACGAAATAGCCGTCGGAAAGACCCTGCATGAGGGCAGAGGCACCCAGGCGGTTTGCACCATGCACCGAGAAGTTGGCTTCACCCAGAACGAACAGGCCAGGAATATTGCTCATCAGGTTGTAATCGACCCACAGACCGCCCATGGCATAGTGTGGTGCCGGGTAGATGCGCATCGGTGTCTTGTAGGCGTTGTCGTCAGTAATCCGCTCGTACATCTCAAACAGGTTGCCGTAGCGTTCGCAGATGATTTTTTCGCTGAGACGCTTGATCGAATCGGCATAATCGAGGTAAACACCACGACCACCGGGACCGACACCGCGCCCCTCATCACACTGCTCCTTGGCGGAACGGGACGAGATATCGCGAGGAGCCAGGTTTCCGAATGAAGGATACTTGCGCTCGAGATAGTAATCGCGATCCTCTTCGGGGATCTGCTCTGGCCGCTTGTTTACATCTTCCTTCTTCTTGGGAACCCAGATGCGACCGTCGTTACGCAGCGACTCCGACATCAGCGTCAGTTTGGACTGGTATTCACCTGCCTGCGGGATGCAGGTCGGGTGGATCTGTGTGTAGCAGGGGTTGGCAAAGAAGGCGCCCTTTTTGGCTGCCTTCCAGGTAGCCGTAACAGAACAGCCTTTGGCATTGGTAGAAAGGTAAAACACGTTGACATAACCGCCGGTGCAGAGGCAAACGGCGTCAGCAGCGTAACTTTCAATCTCGCCGGTAATCAGGTTGCGGCAGGTAATACCGCGGGCAACACCGTCAACCACTACCAGGTCCAGCATCTCGCGGCGGTTGTACATCTTGACCGAACCGAGCTTTATCTGGCGGGACAGGGCCGAGTAGGCACCCAGAAGCAACTGCTGGCCGGTTTCACCGCGTGAATAGAAGGTACGGGAAACCTGGGCACCACCGAAGGAGCGGTTGTCGAGATAGCCGGCGTAATCGCGGCCAAAGGGTACGCCCTGGGCCACACACTGGTCGATGATGTTGTTGGAAACTTGGGCGAGGCGCCAGACGTCAGCCTCACGGGCACGGAAGTCACCACCCTTGATGGTGTCATACATCAGGCGCAGGATGGAATCGCCGTCACTCGGGTAGTTTTTTGCAGCGTTGATGCCGCCCTGTGCAGCAATTGAGTGGGCGCGACGCGGGCTGTCCTGATAGCAGAAAGCCTGGACATTGTAACCGAGTTCTCCCAAGGAAGCAGCAGCAGCGCCACCGGCCAAACCGGTGCCCACGACGATGATGTTATATTTGCGCTTGTTGGCGGGGTTCACCAGCTTCAGGTCGAAGCGATGCTTGTCCCAGGTTTTTTCAATTGGTCCGGTTGGACATTTTCCGTCGAGTATCACTATGAACCCCCTATTATTTGCTCAGAATGCCGGTAAGTATAAAGACTGGAATGGAACTGTAGCCAACCAGGAAGACAACGGCCACAACCTTGGCCAACTTGGTAATAACCGGCAGTGTCTTGTCGTTATTCCAACCCACGGTCTGGAAGAAGCTCTGGATGCCGTGGCTCAGGTGCAGGAAAAGAACAACCATTGCTGCCACATAAATGAAGGCGATCCCACCCTTTTGGAAGCTCGTGAGAACCATGGTGAAAACATCATATCTCCCCGCAGCATCAACTCCTTGCACGATATCGGGAGTAACCCTCGCCGTGAATTGCATGAGGTGATACACAAGGAATACCAGGATCAGGAGGCCGGTCCAGACCATGTTGTCGCTGGCGAACGTTGCCTTGCGATAATTCTTCACTGCATAGGACTGGGGGGACGCTGCACTGTTTTCAAGTGTCAACTGAATGCCAAAAAGGACATGGACGGAGAGCAGGCTCAACATTGCAAGGCGGAATACCCAGACCAGCGGTCCCAGGTCGTGGAGATGCTTGGCATAGGCGTTGATGCCGTCTGCCCCGATGAAGATCGAGGAATTGCCGAGCAGATGCACGACAACGAAAAGGACCATCAACTGGCCGGTGATCGCCATCAGAATCTTTCTGCCCACTGAACTTGTAAGTATCTGCATATTGGTATCCTTTTACCTTGAGATTTCTCGTATTGCACGTACAGTAGATGCGTGGAACGTCCGATACGCCGGAAGACGAAATAGTTTCTGCTATCCCGTCAAGAACGGCTCAGAAGTACATCGAGGGGGCGCTCGCCATTCGTTGATCGTGCACATACGTACCTCCTTGACCATTAAATTTTGCGAATTGGAGACCTTCCCACTTCATTAATGCCAATTAATATGCCTCGTGTATACTGTATACTAAACGTCGTTTTAGCAAAATGCAACAAAAAAACCGCATAAATCCACGTCTGGCATGCTGTTGCATTTTTCACTTCGATCTGCTAATAAGATTAATTCACTGGTACTTTTGCTCACCATTAGCCTATCTTATGAATGGGATAATTAATGCATTTTATAGAAAAAGGCAACTTCCATTTTACCCTTGTGGCCAAGGATTTTTCTTCAGCTGCCAGGCGAGGACGGATCAGAACCCCACACGGAGTTATTGAAACCCCCATCTTTATGCCTGTCGGCACCCATGCTGCCATGAAAGCAATGACTCCTGAGCAGGTCTCTGCTACCGGAGCACAGATCATTCTTGCCAATACCTACCATCTACACCTGCGGCCAGGTGAAAACCTTGTCGAAAAAGCTGGCGGACTTCACACATTCATGGCTTGGGACAAACCGATTCTCACCGATTCGGGAGGTTTTCAGGTCTTTTCTCTGCCCAATAAGCGCATTACCCATGACGGCGCATATTTTAAACACGAACTCACCGGCGAAGAGATCTATCTCGACCCGTCCAAGGCCATAGCAATTCAGGAAGCACTCGGTGCGGACATCATAATGGCTTTCGATGAATGCATCCCCTATCCCTGTGATCGCCAGTACGCAGAAACGTCAACCCGTAAAACCATTCGATGGGCAGAGATATGCAAAAATGCCCAACAGCGCACGGATCAAGCACTATTCGGCATCGTGCAGGGGAGCGTCTATCCAGATTTACGCACCATGTGTGCTAAAGAACTGGTCGCCATGGACTTCCCCGGATACGCCATTGGCGGCGTGAGTGTCGGCGAAGGACTGGAACTGTTGAAACAAGTTGTCGAAGTAACGGTTCCCCATCTACCTGAGGGCAAACCACGCTATCTCATGGGGGTAGGTCTCCCGGAAGACATCTTGGCAAGTGTCGAACGGGGGATTGACATGTTTGATTGTGTCATCCCCACTCGCTACGCACGCAGCGCAACACTATTCACTAACCGTGGGAAAATCAGGCTTACAAACAAGAATTACCGCCGTGATTTCTACCCAATTGACCCCAATTGCACCTGCTACACCTGTAAAAATTTCACACGTGCTTACTTACACCACCTCTTCAATGCGAATGAAGTCCTCTCGGCTGTTCTTGCCAGCATTCACAATGTACACTTCTACCTGAACATGATGGCTGACATTCGCACAGCAATCGAAGAGCATCGTTTCCTTGACTATAAACATGAATTTCTTTCAGCCTATCTGGGAAAAGCAAAAAAGGATCGTCCTCATGAATGAACCCGGTTTTGAACGCCTCATGACCATCATGAAACGCTTGCGAGGTCCCGCAGGTTGCCCTTGGGATGCAGAACAAAACCACGAATCCCTCAAGCGGTATCTCCTGGAAGAGTGCTACGAAGTGCTTGAGGCGATCGATGCCAATAACGACGAACTTCTCAAGGAAGAGTTGGGTGACTTGTTGTTGCAGCCGGTTTTTCATGCCGTAATTGCCGACGAACGTGGCGCATTCACGATGGACGACATTCTTGCTTCAATCTGCGAAAAACTCATTCGCCGCCACCCCCATGTTTTTGGTGATGACACCATCAAGTCAAGTGATGAGCAAATTGTAAACTGGGAAAAGATTAAACAACAAGAAAAGGGTAATGAACGACGCTCTGCTCTCTCGGGAATACCACCACACCTACCAGCCCTGCTCAAAGCGCAGAAAATCACGGAGAAAGCTGCAAGGGTAGGTTTTGACTGGGAAGATAGCGATCAAGTATTTGCAAAAGTGCTTGAGGAGTTACGTGAGTTTGAGGAGAGTGTTGTTAGTGGCAATCGGGAGGAAATGGAAGCAGAACTAGGCGATCTTCTTTTTGCAATTGTTAATCTAGGCCGCTTTTTGTCATTAACACCGGAAGAGGCGCTCCGTAAAACGATTGATCGCTTCACCTCGCGGTTTTCCTATATTGAACAGACACTACAGGGGCAAAACATCTCCATGCAAGACGCCACTCTCCACGAAATGGAGTCTCTCTGGCAGGAGGCAAAGGTTTTGGAACGTAAACGCTGACTTATGAGTCCACTTCATGCACTTACCGTATTTTCGACATGCCTTATCCACCAATCATGTTGATGATCTGTGGATAAAGTTGTTAACAACGAGGATTTCTTTTGTAGACCGCCCTCCTTACGCAGAATGCCCACAATTTGCCCAGACACTTTCCCTTTTGTTTCAAGATAGTTACAGTCGCGCTTAAGTTTTTTAGTTCATTACCCTACTGCGACGTCAGTAGTACGGAATACCCCTCCAAGAAGATACAGAAAAGGGGCGCTGATTTGATATCCAGCGCCCCTTTTCGAAAGTACTATTTTGTAACCTTCGTCAGTCTGCTTTTGCCTCGCAGGTTTCTGCAGTTTCAGACAGCGTGGACACAGGCGCATCCGCAACTGCTGCAGAGCTTTCCTGAGCATCAACGGTAGCGATCTCAGCCGGTTGCTCAGTAACAGGCTGAGCAGCCGTGGTGACCGCAGGCTCAACCTTCACTGGGGCCTTTTTTACCGCTATTTTCTTCGCGGGTCTTTTCTCAACAAGCTCCTCGACTAGTTCAATCTGGGAAAGGAGTGCATTATCGCCGGATCTTTGCCCCAGCTTGATAATACGGGTATATCCACCATCACGCTCCTTATATCGCGGTGCTATGGCACTAAAAAGCTTTGTCACCACTTTTTTATCGCGAATATAAGCAGATGCTAGTCTAATTGCATGAAGATCCCCCCGTTTCCCAAGGGTGATCATCTTCTCGGCAATAGAGCGGAGCTCTTTCGCCTTTGCGTCTGTCGTCGTAATCTTTTCATGCTGCAATAATGATGTCACCATGTTTCTGAACATCGCGACTCTGTGACTCGTTGTTCTTCCTAGTCTTCTTCCGGCCTTAGCGTGACGCATGACTACAGATTCCTTTCTCTATTCCAATCTTGCAGGCTACTCTTCGTCCTTGCGCTCGCCACGGAGCCTGCGCATGACTTCCTCATCCGGGAAGTTGTCAAGTTTCATTCCGAGGGACAGCCCCATATCAGCCAAAACATCCTTTATCTCATTAAGAGATTTACGACCGAAATTCTGTGTTTTGAGCATCTCGGCTTCAGTCCTGATAACCAGCTCACCGATGAGTTTTATGCCTGCATTCTTCAGACAATTGGCAGACCTTACCGAAAGTTCAAGTTCATCAACAGACCGATAGAGATTCTCGTTGATCCGCTCAGAATCCTCTTCATGCTCAACCTCTTCCGGCTGCTCAACCTCTTCATCAAAATTGATAAAGATGGTCAACTGCTCCTTGAGAATCTTAGCAGCATAGGCAATAGCATCATCAGGTTTTACACTTCCGTCGGTCCATACTTCTACAGTGAGTTTGTCATAATCTGTTATCTGACCGACACGCGCGTTAGTGACCTGAAAGTTGACCTTTGAAATAGGAGAAAAAATAGAATCTATCGGCATGGTACCTACAGATGCCTTTTCATCACGATTCCTGTCCGCAGGTACATACCCCTTGCCCATCCTGACAACCATCTCCATTTCAAGATTGGCGTCCTTGGAGCAGGTGGCAATGTGGTGGCCCGGGTTAAGGATTTCAATATTGGGGTCGGTAACGATATCGCCGGCCTTAATGATGCCTTCTCCACGGTGTATGACCCGAATCGTACGAGACTCGTGACCATGCATCTTGAGACGCACGCCCTTGAGATTAAGAATGATATCAGTCGCGTCTTCTGTTACACCCGGGATTGCAGAAAACTCATGCAAAACCCCTTTAATCTTAACAGATGTTATGGCAGCTCCCTGCAATGAAGAAAGGAGCACTCTTCTCAGCGAATTACCGAGCGTTGTTCCAAAGCCACGTTCAAAAGGCTCGGCATAAAATTTACCATATGTAGGCGAAAGAGTCTCCGATTCAACCTGGATCTTCTTTGGGCGTATCAGATCACGCCAGTTCTTATACATGAATTCCTCCCTGTCGCGGATTGCGTAGCCGTTACTTGGAGTAGAGTTCGACGATCAATTGCTCTTGAATAGGCATAGTGATGTCTTCTCTAACAGGAAGGGACTTGAGCACGCCCCGATATGCGTCCTTGTCCAGCTCCAACCATTGTGAAATACCACGCCGCACGACGCTATCCAGCGCATCGTTTACGCGCGTTATCTTCCGACTCTTTTCGCGCAATTCAATGGTATCGCCAATCTTGACCAGAATTGACGGAATATTGACCTTTCTCCCATTGAGCGTGAAGTGCCCATGTTTGACGAGCTGGCGAGCTTCTATGCGTGAAGAAGCAAATCCGAGTCGGTACACAAGATTGTCGAGTCTCCGCTCAAGAAGTACGAGCAAATTCTCGCCAGTCACACCTTTCATGCGCTCAGCCTTCTCAAAATAGGATCTGAACTGTTTTTCAAGAATGCCGTAAATTCGACGGACTTTCTGCTTTTCGCGCAACTGAACGCCATAATCAGAAACTTTTGCTCGCCCTTGGCCATGCTGACCAGGAGGATAGTTTCTACGTTTTATTGCACACTTATCCGTATAGCAGCGCTCTCCCTTAAGAAAGAGCTCCATATTTTGCCTCCTGCAGAGTCTGCAGGATGGACCCGTATATCTAGCCAATCAAAACCTCCTTAGCCGAATTTGCATCGGAATTATACTCTTCTCCGTTTTGGCGGACGACAACCATTATGGGGGATGGGTGTAACATCCTTGATGAAACTTACATGAAGACCAGCAGCCTGAAGTGCTCTAAGCGCTGATTCACGACCAGAGCCCGGTCCCTTGACGTATACTTCCAAGGAACGCATACCATGCTCCTGGACCTTCTTTGCACAATCCTCTGCGGCTATCTGAGCAGCAAATGGAGTGCTTTTGCGCGACCCCTTGAAGCCTTTGCACCCTGCCGTTGACCATGCGATAACATTACCAACCTGATCAGTAATCGTGATCATGGTATTGTTAAAAGTAGCCTGAATATGGGCTACACCGTTCGGAATATTCTTCTTTTCCTTCTTTTTCTTAACAACGCGCTTCGCTGGGCTTGCCATTATCCCTCCACTCTCACGTATTACGTTTCCTATTTCTTCTTGCCTGCAACTGTCCTGGCAGGCCCTTTACGCGTCCTTGCATTGGTCTTGGTACGCTGCCCCCGCACAGGGAGTCCTTTTCTGTGCCTGAGACCGCGGTAACATCCGAGGTCCATCAGTCGCTTGATATTCATCGACACATCCCTGCGGAGATCGCCCTCGACCTTGATGTTCTTATCAATATACTCGCGTATCCGCGCGACTTCAGCCTCTGTAAGCCCGTCGGTACGAGTATTGAAATCAATACCGCTGCCAGACAATATCTGCTGCGCTGTCGAGCGCCCGATACCGTAGATATATGTCAGAGCAATCTCAATACGCTTATTTTTCGGAAGGTCAATTCCTGCAATGCGTGCCAATGTTAAATCCTCCTCTAAAGGCTCTTAGCCTTGACGCTGCGAATGTTTAGGGATATCACAGATCACTCGCACAACACCCTTGCGCTTGATGATCTTGCACTTATCACAGATTCGTTTTACTGATGCCCGTACTTTCATCCGTTGGTATCCTTTCAGAAACAAGGTCATACCCTTGTCAGTATTTCAGGTCCATTGTCCGTTATGGCAACGGTATGTTCGAAATGCGCGGAGAGGCCACCATCACAAGTTACTGCGGTCCAGCCATCTTCAAGAACCTCAACCTCATAGCCCTTCTCATTGATCATCGGCTCTATGGCCAAGACCATCCCAGGCTTCAACTTCACGCCTTTTCCTGGCTGCCCATAGTTGGGTATTTGAGGGCTCTCGTGCAGACTTCGGCCTATGCCATGACCCACAAAATCCCGCACTACACTAAATCCACGGGACTCTACATAACTCTGAACCGCGTATGATATATCCGACAACCGCCCCATAGGCTGAGCTGCCTCTATACCGGCATAAAGTGACTCTTCAGTCGCCTGCAACAGCTTTTGGGCTGAAGGAGTTACATTTCCAACAGGGACCGTAAGCGCTGCATCCCCGTAAAAGCCATCAACAATAACACCAAAATCAAGACTCAGTATGTCACCTGCCAGCAGAACTCGTGAACTGGGCATACCATGTACCACTTGCTCATTCACTGAGCAACAGAGTGAGTACTTGTAGCCACTATACCCCTTGAACGCCGGCACAGCCTTTCGCTTTGCTGCCTCTCGCTCCGCAATCTTGTTGAGCGAGCCAGTCGTAACACCAGGGACAACGTTCTCAGCCAAAATAAGGAGAATCTCGGCAACTATCCTACAGGAGACCCTCATCCGGTCGATTTCCTGAGGAGATTTGAGAACTATCACCCAACATCACCCTGAACAATGGAAAGAATCTGATGCTGTATAGACTCTATGCTCCCAACCCCACGAACATCGCGAAGCAACGATGCGTTCCTATAATAATCTATCAGAGGTGCAGTCTGCAGGTCATATACCTCGAGACGCTTACGCATGGTCTCCTCGCGATCATCGTCGCGCTGAAAGAGTTCACCGCCACACTCGTCGCATTTTCCAGCTACGCGAGGCGCGTCAAAAATTATATGGTAACCCTTCCCACACCCCTTGCACGTCCGGCGACCCGTAATTCGACCAAGAAGCTCATCATTGTCTACCGATATTGAGATCACGTGCTCAATTGACCTTGCCTGCCCTTCAAGCATGCAACGCAACGAATCAGCCTGACTCACGGTACGAGGAAAACCATCGAGAATAAATCCAGCCACACAATCAGGCTTTGCCAAACGCTCTTCGACAATTCCGACAACAACAGCATCCGGAACGAGCAGGCCATCATCCATAAATGCCTTTGCCTTTGCACCCATGGGAGTCTGCTCCTTGACAGCCGCACGCAATATATCACCGGTCGAGATCTGCGGAATCGACAATGCCTTAACAAGAAGCTTTGCCTGCGTTCCCTTCCCTGCACCAGGAGGACCAAGAAGTACGAGATTCATGACAGCGCTAACCTACTTCCTACCCTTAATTTTGACACCCTTCATGAACCCCTCATAACTCCTCGTTATAAGGTGAGACTCAATCTGGGCAACGGTGTCCATACCTACACCAACTGCAATCAACAGAGCCGTTCCACCGAAATAAAAAGGCAAATTAAACTTACCGATCAGGATCGATGGAAGGACGCAAACCAATGAAATATAAACAGCCCCGGCAAAAGTAAGCTTTGTCAGGACCTTATCAATATAGTCCGACGTCTCTTTACCAGGCCGAATCCCAGGGATGTATCCACCATGCTTTTTCACATTTTCCGCCACATCGACAGGATTAAATGTGACAGCCGTGTAGAAGTAGCAAAAAAACACGATGAATGCAACATAAAATATATTATAGGCCCAGTTCCCAGGGGTAAGACTCTTAGCTGCCTGTTGAACCCACGGGATATCTATAAAGTTCCCAATCGTTGCGGGAAACATAATGATAGATGACGCAAAAATCGGCGGGATGACTCCAGCCATGTTTACCTTGAGAGGGAGGTGAGATGTCTGCGCACTGAAGGTCTTCAAACCAACGACACGCTTTGCGTAGTGAATCGGCAATCTTCGCTGTCCACGCTCAACATAAACTATTGCCGCAATGACAAGAAACATCAGCGCAAGTACAAACAGGATGATAAAAAGCGAAAGCTGACCGCTCTTCAGAAGACGGACACTGTTCAAAAGTGCTGTCGGAATCCTCGCCACAATGCCTGCAAAGATTATCAGAGAAATTCCATTCCCGATGCCCTTTTCAGACATCTGCTCGCCAAGCCACATGATAAATGCAGTGCCTGCAGTCAGGGTGATAACTGTCATGACTCGGAAACTCCAGCCAGGACTCGGCACAACCAACTCGCCTGCAGGCCCTCTCATGCTTTCCAGGCCGATACTGATTCCGAGGCCCTGGATAACACTGAGAACTATGGTCCCATAGCGAGTATATTGAATGATCTTTTTCCGTCCGGATTCCCCGTCTTTCGAAAGCTTTTCAACAGCCGGGACTACGACTGTCAGCAACTGGAAGATAATTGAAGAGGAAATATACGGCATGATCCCGAGGGCAAACACTGTGAGTCTTTCCAGTGCGCCGCCCGAAAACATATCAAACAGACCAAGGAGCGTACCCTGAGCCTGCTTGAAGAAATGTGACAATGCAATACTGTCTATCCCAGGTGTTGGGATATGACATCCAACCCTGTAAACGGCAAGCATAGCCAGTGAGAAAAGGACCCGTTTTTTCAGCTCAGGGATCCTGAAAATATTCTGGAATGCCTCGATCAAGGCTGGATCTCCTCAACAGTGCCACCAGCGGCAACAATCTTTTCCTTGGCGGCAGCGCTGAATTTGTGCGCCTTAACCGTGAGTGGCTTGGTCAATTCGCCTGTAGCAAGAACCTTTACCCCACTTTTGACTCCACCGATCAGACCGCAGTTCAAAAGAGTCTCCACATCAACGACGGAATTTGCTTCAAAAACATTGAGCCTGCCGACATTGATCTGAGCATACTCAATCCTGTTGAGCGGATTGAAACCACGCTTAGGAAGACGCCTCTGCATGGGCATCTGGCCCCCTTCGAAACCGGCCTTGATGCTGCCACCACTTCTGGCTTTTTGCCCTTTATGACCCTTTGTTGCTGTCTTGCCATGCCCAGAGCCCGTGCCTCTTCCGATTCTCTTCCGATCTTTCGAAGCACCGAGTGCAGGCTTTATCGTATTCAGTCTCATTACAAATACCTCGCAGGATTACTCTTCATCTACTTACCAGAAACGTTACACGCAATATGCCCGATATCAGACAGGTGTCTAAGCCACTCTTCATGCAGTGACATATTTTATAGCAGCTTGTGTGTGTTCAGACAGTGGGCGTTGACAATGTTTACACAAAATATCGAATGTAAAAGCGCGAAACCAGATCGCAGTGAGGGTCTATTCGCCAACTCCACGACGCTGCATGATCTCTTCAGGGCTTCTCAGTTTCCTGAGCCCATCAAACGCTGCCTTTACCACGTTATGGGCATTGTTTGATCCCAGACATTTTGCCAGTATGTTTTGAATCCCCGCTGACTCGAACACCGCACGTGCTGCACCGCCAGCGATTACGCCCGTACCTGCGGATGCAGGCATCATCAGAACGCGCCCAGCACCAAAATGCCCTTCAATTTCATACGGGATTGTATGACCTACAACGATAGGAACCTTGATAAGATTCTTTTTCGCCTGCTCTACGCCTTTACGGATAGCTTCGGGAACCTCGTTAGCCTTGCCAAGGCCATATCCGACATAACCATTGCCATCCCCTACCACAACGAGCGCTGAAAAACTGAAGCGACGTCCGCCTTTGACAACCTTTGCTACACGGTTGATGTGGACGACACGATCAGTCAGAGTTAGTTCGCTTGGATTAATCTTCAACAATTGAGGCCTCCTTTTACAGTCCTAAAAGGACAGTCCATGCTCTCGGGCTGCATCAGCAAGTGCCTTGACCCTACCATGGTACAAAAATCCACCACGGTCAAAAACAACTGCCTTGATGTTTTTTTCCAACGCGCGCTTGGCAATCTCAGCGCCGACCATTTTAGCGGCCTCTATATTCCCGGTAGATGAAAGTCCTGTTGCGACATCCGCCAGGAGAGTCGACGCCGAAACCAGTGTCATACCCGTATTGTCATCGATGACCTGGGCATAAATGTGGCGAGCGCTTCTAAACACATTCAGGCGGGGACGTTCTTCATCACCCCTGATCTTCTTCCGAACCCTTACCTTACGTTTCAGGCGGGCTTCTTTCTTTTCCGCAAGAGAACTCACGGCACACTCCTCATAGTCTATTTTTTACCGGTCTTGCCGGCTTTGCGCAGGATGGTCTCATCAGCGTACTTGATACCCTTCCCTTTGTAGGGCTCAGGGCCGCGGAAACTCCTGATCTTGGCAGCAGTCTCGCCAACAAGCTCCTTGTCGATACCCTTTACGAGCAATTTTGTCATCTTTTCAACTTCAACAACAATACCGGTGGGAAGCTGAAAGTTGATCGGATGAGAGTATCCCAAGCTGAGGTTGAGGATGTCTCCCTTTGCCTCAGCCCTGTACCCGACCCCGTTGATTTCAAGAGCCCGTTCGAACCCTTTCGTCACGCCAACAACCATATTGTTGATCAAGGTACGCGTCAGTCCATGTGCAGACCTGGAACCATTACTCTCATCTTTCCTGGTCACTACAATGGAAGCATCAGATATCTCTACGATCACGCCCGCCATAACCGATCGCGACAAGGTCCCTTTGGGGCCATCAACGGTGATTACGGAATCAGTATACTGGACCTTAACCCCTTTGGGGATTTCAACTGGTAACTTACCAATCCTCGACATACACAGCACTCCTTAGAAATATTACCAGACTGTGCAGATGAGTTCCCCACCCACACATGCCTCACGTGCAGCTTTATCGGTAAGGATCCCTTTGGATGTGGACAGGATTGCTATCCCCATTCCGCTTTTTACGCTCGGGATCTCGTCATGCTTTACGTAACGCCGGCTACCTGGCCTGCTGACCCGCTTGATTTCCGAGATGACCGGGTCTTTCTCGTCGATATACTTGAGATAGATCCGTAGCACACCCTGTTTCTGGTCGGCTATGACCTTATAGTTCTTGATAAAGCCCTCTGAACGCAGGACATTGGCCAAGCTTACTTTCATGTTGGAGGACGGAATATCCACCTTTTGAAGTTTGGCAAGGTTGCCGTTCCTGATTCTTGTAAGCAGATCTGCAATGGGGTCAGTCATGGACATCGATATGCACTCCTCTGTTACGTATTGCTCTGGTTCGTGTTACCAGCTCGATTTAATAACGCCAGGGATCTGGCCGCTGGAAGCAAGTTTGCGCAGACAGATTCTGCACATATCAAACTTCCGGTAGTATGCGCGCGGCCGACCACAGAGGGGGCAGCGGTTGTACTCGCGGACCTTGAATTTACTCCCGCGCTGAGCCTTGATGATCATTGATGTCTTAGCCACTTGCTTCCTCCAAACTTTGTTAGTTCCTGAACGGCATTCCCATGTGTTTCAGTAATGCCCGGCCTTCTTCGTCAGTCTTCGCAGTCGTTACGATCGTGATATTCAACCCCTTGATCTTATCGATCTTATCATAATCGATCTCGGGGAAAATCAACTGCTCCTTAACGCCAAGCGAATAATTCCCTTTCCCGTCGAAACCCTTGGGCGATACGCCCTTGAAATCCCGTACACGAGGAAGCGATATATTCATGAGGCGGTCCAGAAACTCGTACATCTTGTCCTTACGGAGCGTTACCATGCAACCGATAGGCATGCCCTGACGGAGTTTGAAGGTAGCTATGGATTTCTTCGCCTTGGTGATGACAGGCTTTTGACCTGCAATCTGAGCCATCTCAACTGCTGCCGAATCCAGAATCTTCACGTTCTGGATGGCTTCTCCCAACCCCATGTTCAGAACGATCTTTTCCAGCTTCGGAACTTCCATGACGTTCTTGTACTGCATCTCCGTCATCAGGCGGGATATGATTTCTTTATGATAAAGCTCTTTCAGCCTGGCCATCTTACGCCTCCGTCTTATTTATCAAAGGACTCGCCGCATTTAACGCAAACGCGCACCTTCTTGCCATCATCAAGGATATTGATCCTCGTCCGTACCGCCTTCTTACAGGTATCGCAATGAAGCATCACATTGGAAATGTGAATGGGCGCTTCCTTCTCGACAATACCACCAGCTTCATTGCCCCGCGCTCTGGTATGGCGTTTGACGACATTGAGTCCTTCAACGATCACACCGTCCTTCTTGGGCACCATGCGTAGTACCTTACCGGATTTGCTCTTATCTTTCCCGGTTGTCACCACAACGGTATCGCCCTTCTTTACATGCAGTTTCTTGCCCAGCATCGTCTATCTCCTTACAGCACCTCAGGCGCCAGCGATATGATTTTCATGAACTTTTTCGCCCTGAGTTCACGTGCAACCGGACCAAAGATTCGCGTACCAACCGGCTCCCTCTGGTTGTTGATCACTACCCCGGAGTTGCCATCGAAACGGATATAGGAACCGTCCGGACGACCTATCTCTTTAGCGGTCCTCACTATGACCACCTTGACGACATCCCCTTTTTTCACCTTTGAATTAGGGAGGGCCTCTTTAACGGAAGCTACGATAATATCGCCAACTCGTGCATATTTACGCTTGGATCCACCAAGCACCTTTATGCAAAAGAGCTTTTTCGCTCCAGAGTTGTCAGCTACGTCGAGGATTGTCTGCATCTGTATCATTGACGAACTCCTATCCTACTGTACAGAGGAAATAATCTGCCGGACTTTCCAGCACTTGTCCTTACTCAACGGGCGTGACTCCACAATTACCACCCGGTCGCCAACCTTACAGCCGTTGGCTTCATCATGAGCCTTGTACTTGGCTGTTTGGCGAATATATTTGTTATAAACAGGATGTTTGACGATCCTGTTGACCTTAACGACTACAGTCTTATCCATCTTGTCACTGACAACCACGCCGATCTGAGTTTTTCTATTACCGCGCTGACTCATTGCTTACCCTCTCTGTCCGCTTTTTTCACGGAGCAGCGTCTTCACCCGCGCAATATCCTTGCGAAGAGCCGCCAGTTTCGCTGTATTCTCAAGCCTGCCGGTATGAAGCTGGAACTTGATATTGAAGAGTTCCTTGGCAAGCTCCTTGTCCTTGACGTTGAGTTCTGCAGCGTCAAGCTTTCTGAATTCACTAGCCTTCATAGTTCCCTCCCCTGGCTACAAATTTGGTGGGTACGGACAACTTATGGGCAGCAAGTCGGAAAGCTTCACGTGCTATTTCTTCTGTAACACCTTCCATTTCGTAAAGCATCCTACCGGGCTTTACCACGCAAACCCAAGACTCCGGGGATCCTTTACCTTTACCCATACGTGTCTCAGCAGGTTTCGACGTGAGGGGCTTATCAGGAAACACGCGGATCCAGATCTTGCCACCCCTCTTGATATAACGGGTCATGGCAATACGGGCAGCTTCAATCTGCCGTGAGTCGAGCCAACAGCACTCAGTAGCCTGCAGACCGAACTCTCCGAATGAAAGCTCTGCACCACGACTGGCAGCACCGGTCATGCGTCCCTTCATTTGCTTTCTATGTTTAACTCTCTTGGGCATCAACATCGTACAAACTCCTCATCATTTCTTTCTTAACCGGGAAGAACTTCGCCCTTGAAAATCAGCACTTTGACGCCAATAATTCCATACGTTGTCTTGGCCTCGGCAAAACCGAAATCGATGTCGGCGCGGAGCGTATGCAGAGGTACCCGTCCTTCACGATACCACTCGGTCCTGGACATTTCGGCGCCGCCCAAACGACCGGAGCAGGTGATTCTAATACCTTTGGCACCAAACTTTAGGGCTGAGGTTACGCTCTTCTTCATGGCCCGGCGGAATGCGATGCGACGCTCAAGTTGCAGAGCTACGTTCTCGGCGACAAGTTGTGCATCAAGTTCCGGCTTGCGGACCTCCTGAATGTTCAGGTAGATCTCCGTATCGGTGAGCTTGGCGAGGTCCTTTTTCAGAGTTTCGACCTCTGACCCCTTCTTGCCAATGATGAGACCGGGACGCGCAGTATAAATGTTGATTTTTGCCTTGTTCGCAGCACGCTCGATCTCTATTTTGGAAACACCGGAATTATAGAGACGCTTCTTGAGAAAACTTCTGAGTTTCAGGTCTTCATGAAGCAGTTTTGCGTACTCGGACTTTGCATACCAACGCGAATCCCAGGTCTTGATGACCCCAAGCCTGAAGCTTATCGGACTTACTTTCTGGCCCAAACTACACCTCCAACGGTTCTATTATTTCTTGTCAGCCAGCACTACGGATATATGGCTGGTCGGTTTACGGATCTTGCTTGCCCTGCCCATCGCCCTGGGGACAAAACGCTTGAGAACGGTTCCCCCGTCAACGAAAATCGTCTTGACATAGAGGCTGTCCACATCAGCGACGCCTTTCTGTTCGGCGTTTGCCACAGCTGAACTGAGCAATTTGGCCAGGATCTTAGCCGAAGGCTGGGGAGAGAACTTGAGAATGGTCAATGCATTCTGTATGGACTTCCCTCTCACCATGTCTGCGACCAGTCTGGTCTTTCTCGGCGAAAGTCGGACAGAATATAATTTGGCACGTGATTCCATGCGAAACTCCTTTACAGTTTACTTCTTCTTCAACTTGCTTTTTTTGTCGGCAGCATGACCGTGGAAGGTCCGTGTCGGTGCAAATTCACCCAGCTTGTGTCCAACCATGTTCTCGGTCACAAAAACCGGTATGAACTTCTTGCCATTATGAACAGCAAAGGTAAGCCCGATAAAATCAGGTGTAATGGTTGAACGTCGGGACCAGGTCTTGATCACCCTTTTTGAGCTCGGGCTCTCAGCCTGCACCTTTTCCATTACATGAGTATCTACGAAAGGCCCTTTTTTAATCGATCGTGCCATGGATTCTATCCTCTAACCGGTATTATTTAGTGCGAGGCTTCACAATGAAGCGCGTTGAACTCTTGTTCGTCCTGGTCTTGTACCCCTTTGTCGGGATACCCCAAGGAGTAACCGGATGACGCCCGCCAGAGGTCCTGCCCTCGCCACCGCCATGGGGATGGTCGACCGGGTTCATGGCAACGCCTCTTACCTTCGGCCTACGACCCAACCACCGTGAACGCCCTGCCTTGCCGATGTTGACGTTTTCATGGTCAATATTGCCCACTTGGCCGATGGTTGCCTTGCAGTCCATGAGAACCATCCGCACTTCACCAGAAGGAAGCTTTACCTGGGCATACTTTCCTTCTTTTGCCATCAACTGGGCAAAGGTACCTGCACTCCTTGCCAGTTGACCACCTTTACCGATCTTCAGTTCGATATTGTGGATGATGGTACCAAGAGGTATCGCCCGTAACGGCAATGTGTTACCCGGCTTGATATCGGCATTGGGACTTGCAAGTACGGTATCACCGACCTTCAGGTCAAGCGGAGCAAGGATATATCGCTTCTCACCGTCACAGTAATTCAGCAGTGCGATGCGTGCACTTCTGTTAGGATCGTACTCAATAGAAGCAACCTTTGCAGGTATATCGATCTTGTCACGCCTGAAGTCGATTATGCGGTATTTCTGCTTGTGCCCGCCACCGATGTGCCGTGAGGTAATGCGGCCAAAGCTGTTTCTGCCACCCGTTTTCTTGAGGGACACCAGCAATGACTTCTCAGGTGTAGTCGTTGTTATTTCTTCGAAGGTGGAGCAGGTCTGGTGCCTGCGTCCCGCCGATGTCGGCTTGTAACTCTTGATTCCCATCGTATCAGCTCCACACGTACGGATTAGATTTCAAAGAAATCGACGGTGCTCCCTTCCTTAAGGGTCACGTACGCCTTTTTCCAATTAGACCGTTTGCCGACATTCTTACCGAACCTCTTCGTCTTACCAGCCACGGTCACGGTTCTGACGGAAGTAACGGCAACATTAAACAGCTTCTCGGCAGCGGTCTTTATCTCAATCTTATTTGCGTCCCGGTCAACCACAAACGCCACCACATTGTGCGCATCTTTTGCAATGGTGGATTTTTCAGTGATGAACGGTTTCTTGATTACCTGATAGATATTCATGACTGCAGCGCTCCTTCGACCTTGGCAACCGCATCGCGGGTAAGGATCACATTCTGGTATTTCATCATGTCGAAGATGTTAAGCCCTTCAGCCCTGATTACCTTCACATCCTTGATGTTCCGCGCTGAAAGCTCCAGCTCCCTGTTGTCGCCTTCGACAATCAGCAATGCTCTGGACAATTCGAAACGGTCAAGCACGCCGGAAAAGCTCTTGGTGGATATGGAACCGAGCTGCAGTGAATCCATAACCGTCAGCTTGTTGTCTTTGAAGAGCATCGAGAACGCAGAGCGAAGAGCAGCCTTGCGAGCCTTCTTGTTCATCGAAAGACTGTAGGTTTTGGGTTGGGGGCCAAAAGCCACGCCACCACCAGGATACTGGGGAGCGCGCTTACACCCTTGACGGGCACCACCCGTCCCTTTTTGACGAAATGGCTTCTTGCCACTGCCGGCCACTTCGGAACGGTTCTTAGATGCTACGGTGCCAGCGCGCCTGTTTGCCAGCTGGATCTTCACCGCTTCATGAATGAGATACTCCTTCACGTCGGCGTTAAAGACGACATCACTGATTTCCAGATCACTGACTTTGTTTCTCTGCATGTCATACACAGCTATTGTTGCCATACCTGTCTCCAGATTATGCTCTATTTACTTGGCTTTCAAACTTGGCTTGATCAGCAGCAGTCCGTTGGTAGCTCCGGGGACCGCACCCTTGATCAAAAGAAGATTATCGTCTACATCAACCCTGACAACCTGCAGTTTCTGGACGGTTACCCGCTCATTACCGAGTTGCCCAGGCATCTTCTTGTTCTTGAAGACCCGCGAAGGTGTAGCCGAGCAGCCGATCGAACCGGGTGCCCTGTGGAAGCGGGAACCGTGGGAAGAACGTCCACCCTTGAAGCCCCAGCGCTTGATGACGCCCTGGAAGCCTTTACCGATGCTCGTACCGGTCACATCGACATACTCGCCGGCGGCAAACTGGTCTGCACCAATCTGATCGCCCACCGAGTACTGATCGATATTTTCAACACGAAGCTCTTTCAGATAGCGGAAGACACCCTGACCTGCGGCTTTGCAGTGACCGACCAAAGCCTTGGTTGAGCGTGAAGCCTCTTTCTGCCCAAAACCGAGCTGGATAGCATCATAGCCATCCCGGGCAGCAGTCTTTTTCTGCAGAACGACACAGGGGCCTGCCTCGACGACGGTCACCGGAATTCTGCGTCCGTCTTCAACAAAGATCTGGGTCATGCCCAGCTTTTTCCCGATCAATCCTTTTTTCATGACTAAGCGTCCCTATCCTTGCAGCGAATTATAGCTTGATCTCTACATCAACACCGGCCGAAAGATCGAGCTTCATGAGCGCATCGACCGTCTGCTGGGTTGGATCGAGAATGTCGATCAGACGCTTGTGAGTTCTGATCTCAAACTGCTCGCGCGATTTTTTGTCCACATGCGGGCCACGAAGCACGCAGTATTTATTGATCACGGTCGGCAGCGGGATCGGTCCAGCCACGCGTGCGCCAGTTCTTTTTGCCGTATCGACGATTTCACCGACCGACTGATCCAGGAGCTTGTGGTCATACGCTTTGAGTCGTATTCTGATTTTCTGACTTGGCATTGTTTCCTCTTCTACTGACGGATTATTCGATAATGGCGCTGACGACGCCGGCGCCGACCGTACGGCCGCCTTCGCGGA
>MTLC01000323.1_pt1 | contig 25351 bp, 27 predicted proteins | sample 1982451 | NCBI WGS metagenome assembly MTLC01 (sample SAMN05710165, study PRJNA340218) | biofilm metagenome | isolation source: sample SPH anode biofilm adapted to +100 mV | place: USA | collected 2012-02-03 | reverse complement strand
TGGAGCTACAAAATAAGATCTAAAAATAGAGCATTAATTTTGTCCATTAGAAGAAATTGACTCAAAAACAGCCTAAATTTTGTCTATTACACCGACTTTTCACCCTCGAATTAAAAATAAAAAAAACCGACAAACATGTTACTGTTGTCGGTTTTCAGTATATAGAATAAAATAATTCTTATTCGGCTATTACTTCAAAAGGTATTTCTACGCTTACCTCTTTGTGTAGTTTAGCTACCGCTTTGTAAGAACCAAGCTCTTTTACCGATTCTTTGATAGAAATCACTTTTCTGTCCACAGTAAAGCCTGCTTTTTCCAGTGCGTCAGCAATTTGTATATTGTTTACGGCGCCAAAGATTTTACCGTTTGTGCTGGCTTTTGCGCCAATGGTAAGGGTTACATCTTTCAGTTTTTCAGCCAATTCCAACGCGTCGTTTTTGATTTTTTCCAATTTGTGAGCGCGTTGTTTGTTGTCTTCTGCCAACATTTTTTTAGCAGATTCGGTAGCAATAACGGCTTTTTTCTGAGGAATCAAATAATTGCGTCCGTAGCCATCTTTTACTTTTACTATATCGCCTTTGTAACCAAGGTTGATTACGTCTTCTTTTAAAATAAGTTCCATAATTTGTTCTCCTTTTTCTAAAAATTACTTCATCATATCGGTTACATAAGGAAGCAACGCCAAGTGACGCGCTCTTTTAACTGCTTGTGCTACTTTACGTTGGAATTTCAACGAGGTGCCGGTAAGACGACGAGGAAGGATTTTTCCTTGTTCGTTCAAGAATTTTTTCAAAAACTCGGCATCTTTATAATCGATGTATTTAATACCGCTTTTTTTGAAACGACAATACTTTTTCTTCTTAACATCCACAGACGGTGGGGTTAAATATCTGATTTCGCCTTGATTTGATGCCATAATTTTAATCCTCCTGTTTTTCTGATTCTTGTTTTTCTACTTTAACTTCTTCTTTTGCTTTTCCCTCTTTCACTTCTTTGGGTTGTGATTTGGTGTTTTTTCTTTTTTCAGCGTACTCATACGCGTACTTATCCAAGCGGAAAGTTAAGAAACGCAATACACGTTCGTCACGGCGGAATTGTGTTTCCAGCGTGGCTATTAATGACGGCTCAGCGTCAAACTGCAACAAGGTGTAAAAACCTGTGGATTTTTTCTGAATGGGGTAAGCGAGTTTGCGCATTCCCCAATTTTCTTCATTGGTAATAGTTCCACCATTGTCAGTAACAACGGTTTTGAACTTTTCTACCGCTTCCTTCATCTGTGCGTCAGACAAAACGGGAGTTAAAATGAAAACGGCTTCATAATGGTTTAACATAATGTTCTTACCTGTTTTAATTAGTTAATACTTAATTTGTTTTTATTTTTTTTCGGACTGCAAAGGTAGGAAAATTTCTTTGACTGACAAAATGATATAGGTCATTTTTTATCCGACAAAAGAAATTGAAGGTGCATCATGTAATTTTAATGGTTTTTCTTTATTACACAAGCGTAAAGTTTATGTCTTTTTTGTACGATGGTGTAGTTTGGGTTAGCGTCTCTGATGATTTTTTCCAGAATCTCGGGGTCGTCAGCACGATGGTAAGTACAAATAGCAAGTTTGGGAGCATGGTATTTTAAGGTTTCTCGTGCGCCATAAAGCATATCTCTTTCTGCGCCTTCAATATCAGCCTTAATAAAATCGATATTTAATATGCCGTTTTCTTTGACGAACGCGTCAATGGTGGTTACGGAAAGCATAGTGGTATCTGCTGATTCAGTATCCACAAATCTGTTTCCAAAGGCTGAACCACCTGTGTCTCTAAAATATTTCTCCTCCTCTTTACTTCCTAATCCCTTTGGTACCGGAATTATTTTATGATTATTTAAAGAAGAAGTTTCGTGTAATATAGGTAAAATAGAAGGGGAAGGTTCAAAAGCATATACAGTTGCGCCTTTTGAGGCGGCGTAAGCGGCAAAATCGCCAATCCAAGCGCCGGCGTCAATAACCACGCTGTTGTCTTTTATCGTTACATCAAAACCGGTTATTGAGTCCGTGTATCCGTATGCGCCTTCGCGAGTGTGTTTGTCGACGTACTCTACTATTTTTTTGTCGTAGTTATCTCCAAAATAACAAGAAATGACAAATGTGTCCATAAAACACTCTTTCAATACAGCTGTCATTTCAGTGTTCTTAGTAATGTCAGGCAGTATGGCGCCATTGAAGTTAAAGTTACCTCTTTCTTTTATTTGCCATTTTTCAATAAAACGATGATTGTATGAATATGATTTTTTTTGGAAATAATTACTAAAAACGTTTAATTTAGACAAAATATTGCTCCATACTTGTCTGATATCCCATACATTATAATACAGGTTAAAACAGGTTCTTCTGATTAGGTTTATCATCTTTGTGTCAGGGATAATGCCATATATCCTCAATTAATGGGTTTCTCATTTGTCGGTAGGTACCAAGCATGCATTCGATTGAATTAATATTAAGCTACCAAGCCCTTACGTTCCCCAAGAAAATATGTATATGTCTCATTCAAATAAAACTTTGTGTCTGGAAATTTCGGGATGGTGTCCTTAGGGATAAGTTTCCGGTGAATACTAATTAATTTCCGATTAGTACTTACTTAAAATTATTTAGATGAAAGTTTTATGATTAAAGGTTGAAAGCTAACGTCTGACAATCAATGGCTAATTCTCGCTTAGTACCCACGCTTCAGCAAATTGCGCTTTTGTTTTGCGCAAATTTTCCATGTAGGCAATGGCTTCTGCTTTTTGCGCAAAAGAGGCTATCGCCACTCGGTAAGTTTTTATGGGCGGCAATACAGAAGCGTCAGCATAATGCTCATTTTTAAGATAAGTACACAGTTCATCGGCGGCTTTTTGAGTTGCCATACATCCTACAATTACGTGGTGTGTCTTTTGTAGTTGAGCCACTTCGGGCGCTTCTTCTAAAGGCGCCGCTGCATTTTGCGTAACGATTGAAGAGGTTGCGGGCGGGTTTTCAACTTGCTCTGTGGTTTCAAATAAGCCAGTTGGGTTGAAATTTGCCATAGTACGACGGGCGTCATTCAGTTTTGGAACCGTAAAAAATAGCCCCACAGCAATAATGCCTATGGCGGCATAACGCGTAATTCTATTTTTTGATGGAATGGAAAGCGTAACTGTTTGTCTGTTTTCTTCTTCTGGCGTGGCTTTGGAATAGTACAGCGCGGTTAACCCATAGTTAGCTGGCAAAAAAGAACTGTTCTCGGAAGGAGTAAAAGTAATCTTCTGCTCAGCATTCAATCGTAATTCCCCCAGACAACCGCAATTAGCCTTACCGCTTGTTTTTAGGGCTGTTTTTAATGTCTGAATTTCAGATTCAATAAATAAAACGGCTTCGCGGAAACTTTTATTTTCGGCACGCGAGACTTCAATGGCGAGAAGCCCGTCCGATACGTTCATTAATGGATTGAAACCCACTACGGCGCGTGGCGCGTGTAATTGCTCATCGCTTATCACGGCAGGTTGGTGTTGAACAACAAAACCCCCGAAATCAGGTACGATAACATAATCGTGTCGGCGAATTAGGGTCTCTATGTGACGAATTAACTGTTCCATTAAGTGCAAAAGTAGCCATTTTTTTATTGTGTTACTAATTATATGCATAAAAATTATCAACAAGTTATTAAAATTGCCTGAAAGCGTTTATCTTTGTAATGTATTTTACTTAGCCCACCTTCGGATTTATCGGAATCCTAAATGAGGCGTTTTAGTGTGTTATTCTATGTTATCTTTGTGTAGGTATCTCTGCTTTTCACTATTTTTAGATTTTAAAATGAAGTGTATTCTCAATGAAAACACATTTCTGAGTATTTTATGAAAGCGGAGTACTAACTGTAAATCCCGACAACTAAAAAAGTTTGAATATCGCCCAAAAGTCCCCCTTGGGGGATTTAGGGGGCTTAAATTACCAAAACATGAAAAAAACTCTCTTAATTACCGGTGGTGCGGGCTTTATTGGTTCGCATGTTGTAAGGCTGTTTGTTACAAAGTATCCCGATTATCGGATTGTGAATTTAGACGCTTTGACCTACGCGGGCAATCTGGAAAATCTGAAAGACATCAAGGACGCGCCTAATTACACGTTTGTAAAAGGCGATATTACGGACGAAAAGTTTATTCCCGAGCTGTTTGGAAAATATGCTTTTGATGGAGTTATCCATCTGGCGGCGGAGTCGCACGTAGACCGTTCCATTACTGATCCGCTGGCATTTATCCGCACCAACGTATTCGGTACGGCAAATTTGCTGAATGCTGCCAAAAATACTTGGAAAGGCGCTATGGAAGGCAAACGTTTTTATCATATTTCTACCGATGAGGTATATGGCTCGTTGGGTGAAGAAGGATTTTTTACGGAAGAAACCGCTTATGACCCGCGTAGTCCGTATTCCGCAGCCAAAGCCAGTTCCGACCACTTTGTGAGGGCGTACTTTCACACATACGGTTTGCCGGTGGTGGTGTCTAATTGTTCCAATAACTACGGCGCCAACCATTTTCCCGAAAAGCTGATTCCGTTGGCAATCAACAACATCAAAAAGAAATTGCCCATACCTATTTACGGAAAAGGCGAAAACGTACGCGATTGGCTTTGGGTAAATGATCACGCCCGCGCCATTGATGTTATTTTCCACACCGGGAAAGTAGGGGAAACGTACAATATCGGCGGTCATAACGAGTGGACGAATATCGATTTGATTCGTGAACTTTGTAGGATTATGGATGAAAAGTTAGGACGCGAAACAGGCGAGTCTGCTCAACTGATAACATTTGTAAAAGACCGTGCCGGACACGACTTGCGTTATGCCATTGACTCTTCCAAACTGCAACGCGAACTCGGCTGGGTACCTTCTCTGCAATTTGAAGAAGGATTGGAAAAAACAGTACAATGGTACCTGGAAAATGAAGCGTGGCTGGATAATATTATCAATGGCGAATATCAGAATTATTATAAAAAACAATACGAGGAAAGATAATTATTTCATGTTCCAAGCCCCCTAAATCCCCCAACGGGGGACTTTTAGAGTTTCAGCCTGCCTGCCGGCGAGGCAGAATTCCGGGTTCCATTTTATAAAGTAGTCTTGACTTTTTAACGAATGTCATATATTCGTGTTTTTGGCTTCATAGAAGCCGAATATTTCTTGGCAAGCCAAGCGAACAAGGTCGAGCGGTAGGAAAAATGCTCGTTTTTTAGGTTCGACTTCGCCAACCGGCGGATTGAATATTTATGGTTAAAATTTGCTACATCCCCAACAATTGGGATAAATTCCGCTGTAACTTTCTTAAAAATAAAAAGTCAAGAAGACTTCTGTAAATGTCAAACCTGCTTCGCCGACAAGCAAACATCAAACTTGAAACTTGGAACTTGAACCCTGAAACTTGAAACTTGAAACTCGAAACTTGGAACCTGAAACCTGAAACTTGAAACTCGAAACTTGGAACTTGAAACCTGGAACTCGAAACTTGGAACTTGGAACTAAAAAATGTCTTACGTCAAAAAGCCCGAGTGGCTAAAAACAAATATACAGAGCAGCGGTAACTTTACGCTGGTAAGTAAAGTAGTCAAAGAACACGGTTTGCACACCATTTGCACCAGTGGGCGTTGTCCCAATATGGGCGAATGTTGGAGCCGCGGTACGGCTACGTTTATGATTTTGGGCGAAATATGCACCCGCGCTTGTCGTTTTTGTAATACATTGACCGGTAAACCGCTGCCTGTAGATAACGCTGAACCTCAAAATGTGGCGGAGTCTATTCGGCTGATGCGGCTTAAACATGCGGTAGTAACTTCGGTAGATAGAGACGACTTGCCCGATAAAGGCGCGCGTCATTGGGCGGAAACCATCCGTGCCATAAAAACCGTAAACCCTTACACGACGCTGGAAGTACTTATTCCCGATTTTGACGGGGACACGGCGCTGATTGACCTGGTCATTGCCGAAAGTCCCGATATTATTTCACATAATCTGGAAACTGTACGGCGCCTAACCCCTCAAATACGTACCAAAGCGAAATACGATACCAGTTTGCGTGTGCTAAAACATATAGCGGATAGCGGTGTGGTATCCAAAACAGGAATAATGCTTGGCTTGGGCGAAACCGAGGCGGAAGTGCTGGAATTAATGGATGACGCGCTGGCAGCGGGTTGTACCGTGATAACCATTGGGCAATATATGCAGCCTTCCAGAAAAAACATTCCCGTAACGGAATATATTCATCCCGATAAATTCGCGGAATACCGCCAAGTAGGTTTGCAGAAAGGTTTTCGCGTGGTGGAAAGCGCGCCGCTGGTAAGATCATCGTATTGCGCGGAAAAACATCTTATACAAGTTTAGCCGGCAATTATGCGCTGCGAGGTGTTTGCATGGATATTTGATCAAAAAGCACAGGTCGGAAACTTGCGCTAACTTGAGATACAGTAAACTCCCTATAAATTGAGAAAAGAGATTCCCGAAAGGAATACAAAATTCTGCGAAATTCTGCGTATTTAGCGGGAGATTTGTTGAATTTTTAAAAAGTCAAAGTGGATGTGTGGAGAAAGAATTTATTTCCGATGATTTATGGTCAAATATTTTTCCGGATATTTTCCGCAATTTCTCCCATTTCCTCAGGGGAAAGCTTTAACTTGGGTTTTGCCAAACTCATATCTCCTTCTTTTTGAATAGGGATTAAATGAATGTGCGCGTGAGGTACTTCCAATCCAATAACCATTATGCCAACGCGCGTGCATGAAACGGCTTTTTCAATACCTGCCGCCACTTTCTTGGCAAAAAGGGCAAGCCCCGCGTACGTTTCATCGTCCAAACGGAAAATATAATCTTCTTCCACTTTTGGTACTACCAATGTATGTCCTTTGCCCATCGGGTTAATATCCAAAAAGGCAAAATAACGTTCATCTTCCGCAATTTTATAACACGGAATTTCACCCGCGATGATTTTACTAAAAATAGTCATGTCTTTAAAATTAGAAGTAAAAAGTTAGAAATCAGAAACCGAAACTCAAAATTATTAACCCGCAACAAACAATTAAAGTCCCCAAAAGCTACTTTCCTTTTTCTTTCCCTTTTGGGGAAAGTCCCCGCAAGGGGAAGAGGTTGGGGGATTTAGGGGGCTGAAATTTCCACTACTTCAAATTCCATATTGCCTGAAGGCACGGTTACGGTAGCTTTTTCGCCCACTTTTTTGCCGAGTAGTCCTTTGGCAATGGGCGTGGTAACTGAGAGCTTGCCATCTTTAAGGCTGGCTTCGCTTTCAGAAACTATTTGGTAAGACATGATTTGGTCCGTCTTAGTATTTTTAATTTTTACGCGCGTAAGAATTTGAACTTCGTTGGTAGAAATTTTAGATTCATCAATCATTCGTGCTGATGCTATCACTTCTTTCATCTCGGCAATTTTCATTTCCAACAGTCCTTGCGCTTCTTTCGCCGCGTCGTATTCGGCATTTTCAGAGAGGTCTCCCTTATCGCGTGCTTCGGCTATCATTTTTGATATTGCCGGGCGTTGCACGGTTTCAAGTTCGGTAAGTTCATCGGTTAGTTTTTTATAACCGTCGGCGGTCATATACGTTACAGCCATAATCTGGTAAAAGTTTAAGTAATGTAAAACAAAAAAGAATTCCGACGTTTTTACAGCCGGAACTCTCAATATTTAGTATAAATTGTCAATACAAAGATAACAACTATTTCAAACAAATCCTATTTTTCAGTTAAATATTTTGCCGATTACATAAAAAAGCAATGGGTAACTTCCCAGCCACCCATTGTTCATTTTAACCTAAACCTTAATTATGAAAAATTTATCTGTTTGTTTACATTTGCAAATGTAATGTATATTTTTTTATTGTGCAATATGTTTAATGAAAAAAGTAGTAAATAATCTCCAATTTTTGAAAAATATTTAATTATATTTTAATTAATCGTTTGATTTGCAGCATGTTTTGTTGTTAGGACAATGTTACTATTTTTTTTATTTTATTTTCATTTTAAATAAAATGTGTACCTTTACACTCAAAAATAATCAATAAATAAAGAATGAAAAATAACGATTCAGTTGCTTCACCGGACTCTAAATCCGCGCTGAACGACAAAAAACTCTTTATTGAGACCTATGGCTGCCAGATGAATGTAGCCGATAGTGAAGTGGTGGCGTCCATTATGCAGATGGATGGATTTGAAATAACGGATAAAATTACGGAAGCTGATGCTATTTTTGTAAACACCTGTTCTATCCGCGATAACGCGGAACAGCGAGTGGTAAACCGCTTAAAGTATTTCCAATCACTTCGGAAAAAGAATAAAAAACTCGTGGTGGGAGTAATTGGCTGCATGGCAGAACGTGTAAAAGACGATTTAATTGAAAATCACGGCGTAAACCTCGTGGTAGGACCGGATGCTTATTTGGATATTCCCAACCTGATGGGGCATGTGATGAGCGGCGAAAAAGCCATCAATGTAGAATTATCTAAAACCGAGACATACGCCGAAGTAATGCCTTCGCGCATCAGTAACCCTATTTCGGGATTTATTTCCATTATGCGCGGTTGTAATAATTTTTGTTCCTACTGCATTGTGCCCTACACGCGCGGCAGGGAGCGCAGCCGCGATGTGGAAAGCATTCTCAATGAATTGCGTGATTTGCAGGCTAAAAATTTCAAAGAAGTTACTTTGCTGGGGCAAAATGTAAATTCATACCGGTTTGAAAAAGACGGCGCTGTGATAGAATTTCCTGATTTGCTGAAAATTGTAGCCGAAGCGGCGCCCGAAATACGTTTCCGGTTTACCACCTCTCACCCCAAAGATATGAGTGACCGCACGTTGGAAGTTATCGCTCAACACTCTAATTTATGCCGCTTTATCCACCTTCCTGTGCAGAGTGGCAGCAACAAAATTCTCAAACTGATGAACCGCAAATACACGCGTGAGTGGTATTTGGACAGAATCGCGGCTATCCGACGGATTTTGCCGGATGCTTCCATCGGAACCGATGTGTTTTGCGGATTCCACGGCGAGACTGAGGAAGACCATGCCGAAACCCTTTCACTGATGCGCGAAGTGGGATTTGATATGGCGTTTATGTTCAAATACTCGGAACGCCCGGGTACGCACGCCGCCCAAAATTTACCTGACGATGTCCCCGAAGAAACAAAAATACGGCGCTTGAATGAAATCATCGCGTTGCAAAACGAACTGTCCGGCATCAGTAATCAAAATGACATTGGAAAAACATTTGAAGTGCTCGTAGAGGGTTTTTCCAAACGTTCAAAAGAGCAACTTTTCGGACGTACCTCTCAAAATAAAGTAGTTATTTTCCCTCGTGTAGGAAGGAAAATAGGCGAAACTATACGGGTAAAAATCACGGGCGCCAGTTCGGCAACCATGTTTGGCGAGGTGGTAGAGTAGGAAGTTTCTATCTTAAAAGAAAGCTGTCTCAAAAATATTGAAACAGCTTTCTTTTCTCATTGAAAAAAATGTGATGGTTCGGTTACCTGAACAACTGTTCTGCCAACGCTCTATCACGATTATAAATATCTTTTCTGAAATTCAATTTTCCTTCTTTATCCACATACGCTGTAAGATAGGTCAAGTAAACGGGCATTTTCTTTTTCAGATGTACGCGGCGTTCACGCGAGGCGTTCATAGCCGCGTTAATTTTTTGTTTGTCCCATTCGGGTTGTTCTTTCAATAAGAAGTTAGCTAAAAATTCCGCATCCGATACGCGCACGCATCCGGCGCTGAATGCGCGTTGTGGCCGGTCAAATAACTCCTTATTCGGTGTGTCATGCAGATAAATATTGAACGTGTTTGGAAACATAAATTTGACTTTCCCCATCGGGTTTGTTCCGCCCGGGCGCTGCCGTATTTGCGGATTAGCCGCGGTGCCGCCGATACGTTCCATGTTGTTTCTTGCCAAATAATTTCGGTTGCGGCGCATTGCCGGTAGCACGGTGCGGCGCATGATGCCGGGGGGGATGTACCAATACGGGCTAAAATCCATATAAGCTATTTCATCGCTGAAAATGACGGTCTTACGTAAATCTTCGCCTACAATTACATCCATATCCCAAACAAGTGAGTCACCATTAAAAGCGTATAGCTTATACGCCGGGATATTTACTAACAGATGTTCGCCTTCGGTGTAGCGTGGAAGCCAACGTACACGTTCCATGTTCAGTAAAATTTGTTCTATTCGTTCTTTTCCTCTCACATTCAGCGCATTAAAAAAACTTGGTCCGGCAATTCCATCCACCTTCAAGCCGTTGCGTTTCTGAAAAGAGCGTATCCCATCGTGCAGTTGTTCATCAAGAATAGCGGATTGATTGCTTTGCTTTATATCGCCCCACAAAACCAGCCTTTGGCGTACTTTCGCCATGGCGTCGGATGAGTCGCCGTCTCTGTACACTTGCTGTGCGCCTTTTATGGCGGTAACTGTATCTAATCCTTTTTGGCGGATGAATTGCAGTTGTTTTCTCAATTCATTGTATTGTTTGCGAAGCGGTGAGTTTTCAAAAACATCTTTATCATCGTTTATGGTCTCGGTAAGTAATTGCAAGGCATCTACTTTTTTTCTGGGTATGAGCCAATTCATGGCGCGCGCTCTTTCTGCCGAAACTTTTCCCTCAAAATTCCTCTTGCTGTAATGCAGGTATTGCGCCGTGAGCATGATGTCCACGAATGGCGCGGTTTTTTCATCAATATTATTTTCCTCAATGGTTTTTTCCAAGTCAGCGTGGTAAAGTGTGGAGTCGCGCTTGCCATTCTTATGAAGATTGGTTACACGGAAGTAAAGATGGTCGGCTTGCTCCGTAAATCCTTCTTTATCAAACCAGGCGTAAGCGTATAAACGTTGTTTGTAAAAGGCTTTTACATCTTTTTCATACTCTTTTAGCAACGGGTATTTCTTGAAAAAATCAGCTACTTGTGTGCTGTCAAATTTCCGCTGAGTTTGTGTACTGAAACTTCCGGCGATGGTTTCGTCAAAGTTATCGTCCAAAGTTTCTTTTTTCTGATTTTGACCCTTGGCGCATCCTGTAAGCAAAATCAGCACTATCATTATTGTGCTATACGTTTTCTTCATATTTTAATCAATCAAAAATTCCGCTTTCCCCGTTTCCATGTGGTACATAGCGCCTACTAATTTAATTTCGCCTTTTTCTTCCATTTCTTTCAGAATGGCGCTGTTTTTACGGATATAATCCAAGGTGTGCAGCACGTTTTTTTTACCTACATAATGCACATATTCATCGTTTTTGGATGATTTATCGCCTTTAAAGTCGGCAGACATTTCTACTGCCGGACGTATGCCTGTGGTTAATTTAGTGATGTTACCTATCCTTACGTTGTCAATGGAAGCCTTTACCGCGCCGCAATGTTGATGCCCAAGTACCAGAATGAGTTTGGCGCCTGCCACATTGCATCCAAATTCCATACTTCCGAGAATTTCAGGATTGGCAAAATTTCCGGCAACGCGCGCCACAAATATATCACCGATGCCTTTGTCAAACACGTCTTCCACCGGAATCCGGCTGTCCAAGCAGGAAAGCACCACCGCTTTAGGATATTGTCCTTTCACACTGTTACGCACTTGTGCCGAGTGGTTACGGGCAGTGAGCGTATTATTCATAAACCGTTCGTTACCTTCTTTGAGTTGCTCCAGCACCATATCAGCCGTTAATGCGTGTTGCTCTTCCTGCATAAACACTCTTTCTTCTAATTGAATGGTTATGTTCTCTTCCGCTCATTTTAGTTGTTCAGGCATGATATAAGTATGTTTTTAGAAATTTAAAAATAAGATAGAATAATCTTTGAAAAAAAATAAATATTAGAAAATGATGTCGAAAATTATTTCTTATCAGATAATTAGAAAACACGGAAAGTATTATAAATGTTTTGAAGTGGAAAATATTGTTTTTTATTTTTGTATAGAAAACTTTTGTACGTTTTCGAACATTTTTTTAATTACTTTTGTGTAAAAAAAACGATGAAACTTTACGAAATATTTCAAAAACATCCCAACATAAGCATCGATAGCCGTAATTGTCTTCCGGGAAGTGTTTTTTTCGCACTGAAAGGTGATAACTTTAACGCCAATGCTTTTGCGCTGTCAGCGCTTGAAAATGGCGCGGCATTTGCCGTCATTGATGACGCTCAATACGCTTTGGATGAGCGGTTTATATTGGTGGATAATGTGTTGGAAACTTTGCAGTCGCTGGCGCGTTACCATCGGCAACAATTAAAAACCACCATTATCGGCATCACGGGTACAAATGGAAAAACTACCACCAAAGAGCTGATAGCAAGTGTGTTGAAAGAAAAATTCAACACCCATTTCACGCAGGGAAATCTGAATAACCACATTGGCGTGCCGCTCACGCTGCTTCAACTAAACCCGCAGCACGAAATAGCAGTAATAGAAATGGGCGCCAATCATCCGGGTGAAATCAAGTTTTTAGCAGAAATCGCTTTGCCGGATTTTGGTATCATTACCAACGTGGGAAAAGCGCATTTGGAAGGATTTGGTTCATTTGAAGGAGTTATGAAAACCAAGGCGGAACTGTACGATTTTATTTTTTCCGAAGGAAAAAATATTTTTATCAATACCGGCAACGAATTTTTGGTAAAAATGGCTGAAAAATCGGGCTTTGAAAACTCGGAAAGGATTATCAGCTATGAAGTTTTACCCGAAACGCATCCCGCTGAAATTTTGACAAAATTACCGACTGCGTCCGTCGTCGGAAAAATATTGTCTTGTAGTCCGCTGCTGAAATTGGAGTGCGTGGCTGATAACGAAACCTTTGAAATTCAAACCAATCTTATTGGAACGTATAACGCCGAGAATGTGCTGTCGGCAGTCGCTATCGGCAGCTATTTCGGGGTAAACAGCGCGTTGATAAAAGATGGTTTAGAAAAATATACGCCTCAAAATAACCGTTCACAACTCACCGTTACAGCGCATAATCAATTGGTTGTGGATGCGTATAATGCTAATCCCACGAGTATGCGCGCCGCTATTTTAAACTTTGCCCAAATGCAGGTGGATAATAAGATGTTGATTTTAGGCGATATGCTGGAACTGGGTGAACAATCTGTTGCCGAACATCAAAAAATTGTAGACCTTATAAAAGAAAATAACTTTTCTGACGTTATATTAATTGGAAATGATTTTTTGAAGACCGAACATTCTTTTGTCTCTTATAGTAATGTCTCGGAACTGAAAGAAAATCTTCAAAGAAATCCGTTAAAAGACCGTTTTATTTTAATAAAAGGCTCGCACGGGATTCATTTGGAAAAAATCATCGAAAACGTATAATTTTAATTTATTATGGAAGAGAAAAGATTAAGCCCGATGCTTATCGCATTAGGAGTATTGGTTTTGGCGCTGGGCGTCGGCACTATTTATTTTGCAAAGAAATCATCTGACAAAAGCCACCAGATGAAAGAAATGGAAGAGGTAATGACCTTTGAAAAACAGCAGCTTGAAAAAGAATTTAGCGAAGTTGCCGTGGAATTTGACGGATATACCATGAACATTAAGAATGACTCGCTGTTACATCTTTTCAATCAGGAAAAAATGAAAGTAAACCAACTTTTGGACGAACTAAAATCTACCAAAGTAACCAACGCGAAACGCATAACGGAACTAAAGCAACAACTTGCCGATGTACGTAGGATGATGGTAAGATACGTTAGCCAAATAGACTCGCTGAACGTAGCCAATAGAAGCCTCACAAGAGAAAATGTGCAGGTCAAAGACAAGTATTTTGCTGCTTCACACACTAACGAGTTACTTGAAGGCGAAAAAAGAACGCTTCAAGAAACGGTAAATAAAGCGGCTGTGATGAATGTAAGTAACCTGAATGTTACGCCGTTGGATAAAAAGAACCGCCGCACCGACCGCGCGAGCAAAATCCAAAACTTGCAACTCAACTATACCGTAAGTAAAAACGTTACCGCCAAATCCGGACTGAAAACCGTGTATATTCAAATGTTTAGCCCTACCGGCGAACTGATGGTGAAAAGCCCCGATGCTTTTTTTGAATTTAACAATAACGAAGAAGGTTATTCTCTTAGCAAAGATTTTAATTATAATGGCGATAATCAGGAAGGCGTGGTATTCTGGCAGGTAGAAAAGGATAAGCCTCTGCCGTTGGGAATGTACAAAGTGGATTTTTTCATTGAGGGAAATCGTGTAGGGTCTTATAATTTTAGATTAGATAAAAAATAATCCTCTGATTTTTTAAAATTAGGTTTCAAAATTTTCATACAAATAACTCTCTTAATGGGGGATAACTTGCTGAAATATAAGATTGGCGTTACGCTCATCAAGGGAATAGGACCTGTATTAGCCAAAAACTTAACGGCTTATTTAGGCTCGGTAGAAGCTATTTTTAAAGAAAAAAAAGAGCGTCTTGCCAAAATACCCGGCATCGGAGAAGTGTTGGCAAACGAAATTTCTTCGCAAGACGTGATGCGCAGGGCAGAAGAAGAACTGGAATTTATTCAGAAAAACAATATAGATACTTTTTTTTATACCGATAAATCGTATCCCTTCCGGCTCAAAGAGTGCGCGGACTCGCCCGTGATGCTTTATTCCAAAGGAAATAAAAGCCTGAACGATGCCCGGATGATAGGCATTGTTGGAACTCGGCGGGTAACGGAATACGGTCGGGAAATCTGTAAAAATATTATTGCTGATTTAGGACAAAAAGCCCCTTCCGTGTGCATAGTAAGCGGTCTGGCTTATGGCGTGGACATTTACGCGCATAAAGCGGCGTTGGAAAGTAATTTGTCCACCATAGGTGTGTTGGCACATGGGTTAGACCGTATTTACCCCGCTACACATCGGGCTACGGCGGTAAAAATGCTTGACAACGGCGGATTATTGACCGAATACATCACCAAAACCAATCCTGACAAACAAAATTTTGTACAACGAAACCGCATAATCGCCGGACTTTGCGACGCGTTAATCGTGATTGAATCTGCCGTCAAAGGGGGCGCGCTCATAACGGCTGAACTGGCTAATGATTATAATCGGGATGTGTTTGCTGTGCCCGGACGTGTGGGCGATGAGTTTTCCGCCGGCTCTAACAAGCTTATCCGTGAGAATAAAGCCGCGCTGATAGAATCCGCGGACGATTTGCTTCGGGCTATGAGTTGGGAACCGGAAGAGCAAAAGAAAGGAAAAGGGACTTTTCAGCCATCGCTTTTTGATGATTTGGCGGAAGATGAGACTGCCATTATCAGTGAACTTCGGAAATATCCCGATGGAATAAATGTGAATGAACTGACCGTTTTACTAAATTTACCTTTTAGTAAACTTTCCGCTAAATTGTTGCAGATGGAATTTAAAGGATTAGTAAAATGTTTGCCGGGCGGAATGTATAAAGGGATAGTGTGAGAATTAAATTCATAAAATAAAAATCAGCCGACTGAGGATGAGTTTCTGTCGGCTGATTTGTTTTTTAAGGCACATCGCATCCACCATCACAGCCGTTACACTTGTTGTCAGTCGGTTTTTTGGTAACGGTTTTGTAAATGCTGTAAATCACATATCCACAAATCACTACCCCGATAATAATAACAATAATTTGTTGCATTTCTTTTGAAAATTAATTTATGACCTATATTCCTTATCCGAAAATATCAACATTCGGTGTAATGGACAAAATTAATGCTTTTTTAGAGCGAAATTGTTCTAATGGACAAAATTAATGCTCTATTTTTAGATCTTATTTTGTAGCTCCATTTATAGTATATACTTTTGTTTGTCAAGTGAAACGGAAACAAGCTCTGCCGGGGAGCAACTTGTCAGGGTTAATTTGATCGGCGACGAGAAAAAAGTCGAAAGAAAAGCTGGCTCTTATTCAGTCAGCTTTTCACTTTTTAACGAGCCGCTATGCCTTAAAAAACCCATCAATAAACTTCTTCTTTCGTTCCAATGTCATCCCGTTGTGATTCCTTAATTTATTCTTCAAATCAGAGAAACTACCGTCTAAGGCATTCGTCGTGTTAGGTATCATTAGCTTCGGATATTGTTCAAAAACAAATAGATACGGCATATTTCTGCACATACTCAGGTAAGCGCTTCGTAATCTTTTATGGGTATAAAAACTCTTACCTGTATGGTAATTTATGCTGCGTTCGTTCAAGTAATTTTTCCAACGGCTATGCCACCTATCTAATCGTTGTTCAAACTCCTTTTTAGTGCTGTGTGTCAAAGTTAAAGTTACTTTACGCAGTTCTATGGCTGCTTCTTGCTTAGGTTTACGTGTCAAATACCGCAATACTATCTGCACTTGATGAAACTGACACATTTGTATAGGAATGTCATTATACAGAGTTAAAAGTCCCTTTCTGCCATCGCAAATAATACTTTGTATTCTGATGCCACGACTGCCTATGACTTCTAACCCTTTTATATACAAAGCATTGGTCTCGTGCTTCACATAACTCTTGTACAAAATATCTCCCGACAAGCTATCCTTAAACACCATCACACCAAAACCTCTACCAAAATAGGTGGTGTCCATTAGCACATTAGCTACGCTATGAAAGGTGTCTTTACGCTTTATGACAACCTTGTCCAAATGACGTTGGATGGTCTTTATTGAACAATCGTGCCGTGCTGCCAATTGCTTGTAAGTCTGTTTTTGAACACTGTATTCTACCCAAAGTTCGTCGACATTTAACCTACTCCCACCTAAAAATTGGCGACCACAAACATAACATTTGTAAAGTTGAACTCCTCTTACAAAACCATTTTTCTTGGTTATTTTACTCCCACAGTAAAAGCAAATTTTTATTCATAAATTTTCAAATGCTCCAAAGATAATGATAATAAGACTTCCAGAAGTTTTCAGCATTAATTTTGTCCATTAACCCGAAAAGCCGTATTATCCCAAAAAGCAAAAGAGGCATTTCCAGAAAGAAATACCTCTTTTTATATAGTTTCTTTTTATAAGAATTATTTTCTGATGCCTAATTCTTTGATAATAGCGCGGTAACGCATAATGTCTTTGGCAATTAAATAATCCAATAAGCGACGGCGTTTTCCTACCAACATTACCAACGCGCGCTCTGTGCTAAAGTCTTTTTTATTCTTTTTCAAGTGCTCGGTCAAGTGGTTAATGCGAAAAGTGAATAACGCGATTTGTGCTTCGGCAGAACCGGTATCTTTGGTGGATTTACCATGTTTGCCAAAGATTTCTTGTTTTTTTTCAGGTGTTAAGTACATCTTTTTTTATTGAAATTGGTTGAACATTAAGAACTGAGCTTTCACTCCACGTTCCAATTATTTTGAGGGTGCAAAGATAAGACTTTTATTTTGAAATACAAACTGAAACAGTGTTTATTTTCTTCTAAAACTATCCCGCAGCGAGGCGCCATCATATTTAGCCTCCCATTTATAATAAAGAGGCACGCAAACCCAAGCGCAAAATATCCCTATTGCCGAGCCTGCGAGCACATCTGCCGCAAAATGCTGGGATAAGTACACCCGCGAGTACGCCACTAAAACAGCGCCTACTAAACACAAAACATGTACATACTTCTTTTTACTTATTAACGCCAAACCAAAAAACAATGCGAAAGCGGTAATGGTGTGCCCGGATGGCATACTGTGGTGCCTGTACAAATCCCACCCTTCAATATGAGGCAGGTAAACATGCGGGGAAAGTTGTTCAAAATAAAGTCGTGGACGCGGTGCGTCAAAAATACGTTTTAATATTACCGAGAAAACTCCGCCCAGCAATTGCGCTGTGGTTAAATATAAAGCAAGGCTGTATCTGTAAAAAAACAGTATTCCTATGAAAATATAAGGGAGCGTACCGCCCACCTCGGTCCAAGCCATAAAAAAATAATCAGACGCTAAGGAGCGATGTCGTGTCAATATTAAATGAAGCTCTTCTTTTTTGTAAATAAGTATAAAACTTATAAGTAGAAGTATTATAACCGCGTAGGGTACAAGAAAAAAACGTAGTTTGAGAAATTTGAGAAGCATTTTTGTTCAATTATGTAATGATGAATAAGTATTGTTAGGGTATAAAGCATTTGTAAAAAAACAATTTTACTTTTGCAACAAATAAACTTGCAATAAGCTATTTTACTGCCATAGCTCTTACTATCTCCCGTTTTCCGGCAGGTCCCGGCAGCTTTTCTACTGAAAATCCGGCAGCTTTCAACGCGCGCTTTACCGCGCCTTTGCAACAGTAAGTAGTTAGGATGGCTTTTTTTTCGGCGCAAAGATACAACTTTTTAAATAAATATTCCGTCCACATCTCCGGCTGCTTTTCGGGTGAGAAAGCATCAAAATAAATTACGTCAAATTTATCGGTGAAATCCACTCTTGTGAAATCATCTTTTATCTTTTTTAGTTGGAAAAAAGGTGAAATTTCATGCCATTCATTCCATGCGGTGGTATGAAGCAATTCAAATTCTTTTCTTTTTTCAGGAACTGTTACTTCCGGGTAGTTTAAGAGCAGAGCATCGGAAACATTTATAGGATATAATTCTATACCTGTATAATGCACGTGTTTTTTTTGTCTTGCAGCTTCCAGCAAAGTAAGAAAAGCGTTTAGTCCTGTGCCAAAACCTATTTCTAATATATTGATTTTGCTTTTATTACACGCGCCAAAGCCGTCTTTGACAAAAATATGTTCGGATTCTTGTACGGCGCCATATGTGGAATGGTAGCATTCATCTATCTCAGGCATATACAGTGTATGAGAACCGTCTTGGGTTATTTTTAGTAAGGAATTTGACATACGTTATACAATACAAATAAATATGCATAGAGACGATGCGAGCATCGTCTCTACAAAAAAAAACGTTAAAAAGAGTGGCTCTTTAATAATTCTGCTTTTCTTCTTCGAAATAAGCTTGCGGATGAGCGCATACCGGGCAGGCTTTTGGCGCTTCCTTTCCAATGTGTACGTGCCCGCATTTGCGGCATTGCCAATGGATTTCTTCTTCACGTTTGAACACTTCACCGTTTTCCACCCGTTCCAGTAATCGAAGATAACGTTTTTCATGCTCTACCTCAGCGCCGGCTATTTTACGGAAAGTGGCGGCAATATTCAAAAAGCCTTCTTGTTCAGCCACATCGGCAAAGTGTGGATAGAGTTCACTCCATTCTTCATTTTCTCCGGCAGCGGCTTCACGCAGATTTTCCTCAGTAGTTCCCTCTATGCCGGCAGGATAAGCAGCGGTGATTTCTACCATTCCGCCTTCTAAATAACGGAAGAATTTCTTCGCGTGCATCAACTCTTGGTCTGCGGTTTCTTCAAAAATTGCCGCGATTTGTTCATAGCCTTCTTTTTTTGCAATAGCGGCGTACATGGTGTAACGGTTCCGCGCTTGGCTCTCACCTGCGAACGATTTCAGCAAGTTTTTTTCGGTTTCTGTTCCTTTTAAACTTTTCATAGTCTGATAAATACTTAATTTATAATTTTTTCCGGAATGATTATTACAAAATTAATGAGAACCTTTTGTTTATAAAATTTTTCAGGTAAGTATTTCTTCTATTTATTTTCTTTCTAAATAAAACCGGGACGTTTTCAATCAAAAAAAATGCCGCAACGGTCAGAGAAAGTTGCGGCAATTTGAAAAATGTGGAATTTTAGAAGTGGTTTAATATTTATTCGGGTTTTCTTCCCAGTCTTTGAACGCGTAATAGTTTACTTTTACTCTCCAAACATCTGCCATAGCGCCGTCTTTGCCCTTTCCGCCGATAATATAGAATGCTCTTTCTTTAGGATTAACTATCACGGAGGCGCCTTGGCGGTATTTATAGTTTTTGTCTAGTAAAGTGATGGTAGGCTTATCCCATGAAAGTCCTTCAGTTAACGAGGTACGGAATTGGAATACAGAATCTCCCAAGTTTTCCATTTTATCTGTTCCACCAAGCAATAACAGGCGGCTTCCATAATGGGCTATGGCTGTCCCGGATATTTCAGAAAATGGAGATTTTGGATTTTCTAATTTCACCCAATTCTCGCCATCGGTTGTCCAGCGGGTATTTAATTTTACGTCTTTCTGATTTTTACCGCCTACTACTATCATTCGGGGTAATCCGTTTTTAAGCGTGAAGGTGGTTGCGCCAAAAGCGGTAATGGGGAAATCGTTAGCTGTGCTCAGCGTGTAGGTTTCAGCCCATGTAGTACCATCTGTAGAAACTATGATGTGATAGGCGCTAGCTTTGTCTTGCCCTATGGCGTAAAGTTTGTTTTGAAACTGCCCCAGCAAGGCTTTGTATGTATAATTATTATCGACAGCTTTTGTCCAATCAGTACCGTTTTTGCTTGTATAAAGAGCATTGTCACTTACTAAATAGAGGGTGTTATTGGCGGGATTTTGGGTTATATTAAAAGTATCTATGTTTTGAAAAGAAATGCCTGCGGGTAATCCGCCGACTGTTTCTTGTGTCCAAGTCAACGCGTTTGGTGATGTGTAGAGGTAATTCGCTGAACCCGAGCCGGTGAATAACATATAGTTTCCTTTGAACAAGACGGCGCGCTGGTTTTCATACACGTTTTCCCCTATTTTATCGGTAAGTTTGGTCCATCTATACTCATAAGGATTTACTTTATGTACGCGTAAATCCACCATATATTCTTTTTTTGATTTTCCATCAGAGGCAATGTTGAGTATTTTTACCTTTTTTGTAAAATCTACCGCTTTTGTTACATTAGAATAGGCGGCATAAGTAAGGTCGTTTACTATAAATCCATCGGAACTATAAAACCGGATAAGCGGATAAAGGCTGTCCACCCTCGTATTATAGGGCAAAGAGTCAATATTGTAAATTTCGCCTTTATCATTATCAATGGTAAATACTACCGAGCTGGCATTGGGCGATTTGGTGTTTAATTGAATTCCAATAGCAGTGATGGTAGCATTATCTGAAATAGTTACCGGATTTACGGTAGTTGTTTTACAGGATTGAAACAATAAAAATAAAGAAAAGGCGATAAGAAGATTTTTATACACGCTATGTTTCATTTTTTCCGAAGATTTAGTCTGATATGTTAAATGATTAAAGTGCAAATTTACAAACAAATGTGGTATAAATAAGCAATCAGGCAAAGTTTTATTTTTTTTTATCAAAAAAATCGAAAAATGAGTTTCCGGTTCTAAGTTTCAGACTCCTGTCCTACTCACCTGAAGTCTCAAACTTAGGGCATAAAATAAATTTTGATTCTCGCTGAAAGTTAATTATCTTTGTTTCGGTTTTTTAGCAGATAATAAAAGATGGATAAAATAGTTTTCGCTACCAATAATACTCATAAATTAGAAGAAGTCAGCGCCATTCTGAAAGATAAAATGCAGGTTTTGAGCCTTCAAGAAATAGGTTGTACGGACGATATAGCCGAAACTGCCGAAACACTCGAAGGTAACGCGGAAATAAAGGCTCGGTATGTTTTTGAGCGATTTCAGGTAGAATGTTTCGCAGACGATACAGGACTGGAAGTGGAAGCGCTTGGCGGAAAGCCCGGAGTACACTCGGCAAGATATGTGGGCGAGCCTTCCGATTCGGCAAGGAATGTGGTAAAATTATTGGCGGAAATGAAGGATAAGCCAAACAGAAAAGCGTGTTTTCGCACCGTGATATGTTTAATAGAAGAGGGTAACTGTCGGTTTTTTGAGGGAAAAATAAAGGGAGAAATAGCACTTACTCCTTCGGGTAAAGGCGGTTTTGGGTATGACCCCGTATTTATCCCGGAAGGATATGATAGAAGTTTCGCTGAACTGACTTCGGAAGAAAAAAATAGCATCAGCCACCGGGCGTTAGCCGTAAAGAGGCTGGATGAATATCTAAGTTTGAGGTTTTAAGGTTAAATGTATTCAAGTAAATTTGGATTTATAAAACGTAAAAAATCATGAATAAATATACACGTATTCTACTATGCGCTTTGTATGCCTGCTTTGGCGCTCTTCAAGCGCAGACACCTATGGGAAAGTGGCACACGTATTTTTCATATAATAGTGTAAACCAGTTAACACAATCGGCTAATAAAATATTCGCGGTAAGTGACGGCGCTTTATTTTCATTAAATAAAGATGACGGAAGCATTCAAACTTTCAGTAAGGTCAATGGATTAAACGGCTCAAATATTGTGAATTTGAAATACAATGATACATCCAAAAATTTATTGGTTATTTACAATGATGGGAATATGGATTTTTTGTCTGAAAATGGCATCATTAACCTGCCGGATTACCGGAATAAGCAAATGAGCGTAGACAAAACGGTCAATCACATTTTATTCAATAATGAAAAAGCGTATTTATCCTGCAATTTTGGGATTATCAGTCTGAATATGGACAAGCAGGAAATAAAAGATACGTATTACATTGGTAACAATGCATCCGAAGTGAAAGTGCTGAGTACTGCTATCCTGAAAAATCAACTCTATGCCGCCTCCCCTACAGATGTGTACGTGGGTTCACTCTCTGACCCTTACCTTGTCAGCTACGAGCATTGGACAAAGCTCAGCGGATTGCCGGGCAGCGGTAACATTCAAAATTTGACGGTTTTCGCGGAAAAACTCGTACTGCAACGAGGTGGCGTTTTATATATACAAGGTGATGATGAGGTTTGGAGACAACTTGACAATGCCACGCAGTATTCTAAAATAACGCTTGCGGGTGATTATCTGCTTGCTTTGCTGGGAGGCAATCCTATCATTTTCAACAAGCAACTCACAAAAACCTCCTTTCAAAATCTCTCCACCTCAATTTATGACGGCGTTTATGAGCCTACTACTAACCAATTCTGGCTGGCTGCCGGAAATAAAGGGTTATTAAAATACAATTTGACTCAGAACACAGCTTCCGCTCCTATAAAACCGGACGGACCTGCTTCAAATACGCCTTATAAACTGTTTTTCGCGGGAAAGAGGTTGTTTGTGTTACAAGGCAAAAAATGGGTAGGCCCTGAAAGTTATCCGGGGTATGTTATGATTTACGAAGACAATAAGTGGATTAATATTCTAAATACTGAAATAGCCTCTTTGCTTAATATTCGCGTAGAGGATTTTACAACCATTGTCGCAGATCCGAATGATAACAAGCATTTTTATGTTACAAGCGCCAGTACCGGGCTCTATGAATTTAGGAACGATAAGTTTTACAAACATTATGATAAGAATAACAGCACAATAGAAAGTCTTTCTGTTTCTCCCACCAATTACTATGGTCAATGGGTTGATAACGCGGTAATGGATAAAAACAAGAATATATGGATTACTAATGACTGGAGCAGTTCCCCTATAAAAGTTTTCAAATCCAACGGAGAATGGGCTCAGCTCGGATATGCAGGCATAACAGGTAAGCAATCTTTAGGGCAAATTCTCATATCTAATCAAAATCAAAACCAAAAGTGGGTATTATCCAGAAGACATCCTCTTGGTGTAGGGCTATGCATATTTGATGATAACGGTACTATTGAAGACCAAAAAGATGACAAAACCGCATTTTACACCTCTTTCATTGACATAGATAAACCCGGTGGATATATAATTCCATCAAATTATTTCTGTATGGCACAAGATAAAAGTGGGGTAATTTGGTTAGGTACCGATAAAGGACCTCTTATTTTTAACAATACAAATAAAGCTTTTGAAAGCGGTTTCACTTGTTCTCGTATAAAAATACCGAGAAACGATGGAACCAACTTGGCCGATTACTTATTAGAAAATGAAAAAATAAGCACTATGGCTGTTGATGGCGCTAATCGTAAATGGATAGGTACTGAGAATTCAGGTGTTTATTTATTGTCTGAAAATGGACAACAAACCATTCGTCACTTTACAGAGGAAAACAGTCCGTTACTCTCTAACTATATATTTTCCATAGATATTCATCCAACCACGGGAGAAGTCTTTATAGGTACCGCAAGGGGATTAATATCTTTTCAAAGCGATGCGGCAGGGAGTACAGATTCTTTTTCAGATGTACATGCTTATCCTAATCCGGTACGTGAAAATTTTTCGGGGTTGATAACCATTACAGGGCTTATAGATAAAACACAAGTTAAAATTACAGACGTAGCAGGAAATCTCGTCTGTCAAACTATTTCTAACGGAAGCATTGCTACGTGGGATGGAAAAAACGGATATGGAAAAAAAGTAAGTACTGGGGTTTATTTAGTTCTTTGCGTGTCGCCGGATGGTGAACAGAGCGCCGTAGTAAAAGTTTTAGTAATAAATTGAAACACACATAATAGATATGACTTTAGAAATCATCTCAGTTCATTATAAAACACCGGAATTTATTTATGAGCAATATAAAAGTGTTCGGGAAATATATCCTGATATTCCATATAGAATTATCGATGGAAGTGATGATGGAAAGAATTATTTTACCGATTTAGAAGAAGAAGATAAAAATTTTAGTGTAGAGAGATTAGGATATAACATCCATCATGGACCCGGGATGGATTATGCTATAAGAAATTCCGGATATGAATTTTTACTTATCATTGACAGTGATGTTACCTTAAAAAAAGATGTCATTCCGGCAATGTTTGAAAAATATACGGGTTATTCCGTAGGTAGAAAACGAATGGTAAACGCATTAGGAATGCAAAATTGGGAAATTCCTTTCATAGGAAGATATTTCCCAAAAATATTCAAATACACTTATATTCATCCTGTTTCCATGTTAATAAACAGAAACGCGTATTTGAAATTTAAACCTTTTATAAAACATGGCGCACCTTGCATTGACGCCATGATAGATATTTACAAAAAAAATCAAACCCAGCTATTGTCTGAATTTCCTATTGAAAATTATTTTGATGTTAAGTATCAAGGTACTTGTCAAAGATGGGGCATGAATATTCCAAAATGGAAATATATTATTCCTAGATTCTTTTGATTTACACCCTTCTTTTTATGATGGGTAAAAATAATAACGAGTTATTTTTTTACCACTTGACCCATTTACGCTATAAATACACAGAGAATCCTGCCAAAAATCCGAATCCATCTCCTGTTATCTTCGTTTTTGTATTTCCGGAAAGATACATTGCGCTTCCAGCATATTGAATTTCAGCATCTAATGACACTCTCTTATTGATGAATAAAGCTGTGCCTAAGCTTGCTCCCCACGCTGTACCGTTAAAACGTTGAACGGAAAATTTATAGGAATCATAAATATTGGATTGCATTTTCATATTATTATAACCAAACCCTGCTTTAATGTAGGGTCTAAAATATGACTTTACAGGAAAATAATACATCAATGTCGGCATTAATAACCTGAGTTCGATTAATAATTATTGATGTTTTATTTGTAAAATAAGG
>MTLC01001374.1_pt4 | contig 25370 bp, 22 predicted proteins | sample 1982451 | NCBI WGS metagenome assembly MTLC01 (sample SAMN05710165, study PRJNA340218) | biofilm metagenome | isolation source: sample SPH anode biofilm adapted to +100 mV | place: USA | collected 2012-02-03 | reverse complement strand
GAGAACATAAGAGAGTCATAAGAGAGATATAAGAGGGATATAAGAGGGGAGCTTTGGGGATGCTGAATATCAGAGAATTGTAAACATGGATATTTGGGGCTGGCAAGAGAAATTTGGAAGGGATGGGCGGTTAAAAAGAAAGAATGATCAGTATCTTTAAGTCTTTGTCATGTGAGTAGTAACAAAAATCTCTTCTTTTACCAGATTATTTGATGAAGTGTTTTGGCCTTTTATTTTGGGTGTCCCTGTGTCGAAGTCAGGAGGGATAATAATTGTAATTTCACTACATTTAATTCGTCTAAAAGGCAAGAACTAAAATATTTATATAGAGCGAAACAGAAGAACCCGGCTCTTTTTAATAAATAACCACAAATCCTTATCACACAAACCATGAAAACAAAACTGACATCTCTTCTAATCTTTTTAGCCTTGACAATTGCCTTTAGCTGTAGTAAAGATTCTGATGATTACAGAGAAGACTTTACAGGCAGCTGGAGCTTTAACATCTTAACAACGAAGGTCAATATTGACTCAATAGGCCAAGTGGAGCTTGACACCCTTAAATATGAAGGTAAAATAACTAAAGGAAATGCCGATAATGAGATTACTATTCAATATACCGGCAACCATACGATAACGCTTATCATAGATGAATCAGGAGCACTATCTGGCTTTCCAACACAATATTGCAACGGGGCATTTGAAAGTAAAGAAAAAATGCATCTCTATTTAAGATGGGGTGGATTGGGTGGATTTGAAGCACACGAGATTGAAGGCATAAAGATAAATCTCTAAATTTGCGGCAACCTTACCAATTACATTTAAATGGAACTACATTTCGAACCATTCAGACAAAACACCATAGGACATCACATGATGTTCAAGACGCCCTATGGTACTAAACAGTTGATTTATGCTGACTGGATCGCTAGTGGTAGACTGTACAAACCAATAGAGAAACAAATCTCAGACGTTTTTGGCCCCTGGGTTGCTAACACCCACACTGAGACCTCAGAAACCGGAACAATGATGACTAAAGCCTATCACTTGGCTCATAAACTCATCAAAGAACACTGTAATGCCGGTCCCGACGATGTTATTATAACCGCCGGAAATGGAATGACCGGCGTAGTAAACAAACTTCAACGCATCTTAGGCCTCAAATTCTGCGGTAAACTCTTCAACAGTACCTGCCTTAGCGAAACAGAACGCCCCGTAGTGTTTATCACTCACATGGAGCACCACTCAAACCAAACTTCATGGCTTGAGACTTTAGCAGAAGTTGTACTTGTCGGTCATACCCCCGACCTGCTCGTCGATCTTAACGACCTGGAAGAAAAATTAGTACAATACAAAAACCGAAGACTTAAAATCGGCTCATTCACCGCCTGCAGTAATGTCACCGGCATCATCCCCCCTTACCATAAAATGGCTAAGATAATGCACCAACATGGGGGACTCTGTTTTGTCGATTTTGCTGCGTCTGCACCCTATGTCAAGATTGATATGCACCCAACTGACCCCATGGAAAAACTGGATGCTATCTTCTTCTCTCCCCATAAATTCCTCGGCGGACCAGGCACTTCGGGCGTGATGATCTTCGACAAACATCTTTACCATAACCCTGTACCCGACCAACCAGGCGGCGGTACTGTTGACTGGACTAACCCCTGGGGACAACATAAATACATCGATGATATTGAAGCTCGCGAAGATGGAGGTACTCCCGGATTCCTACAGGCCATCAGAACAGCTTTAGCCTTCGATCTGAAAGATCAAATGGGCATCGAAAATATCCATGTAAGAGAAAAACAACTGGTTAAAAAAGCTTTTGCCCTCTTTAGAACGATCCCCGGCGTACATATCCTCGCTGATAACATTGAAGAACGACTGGGTATTTTCTCATTCTATATAGAGAAAGTGCATTATAACCTCGCCGTTAAGATGCTCAACGACTTCTACGGCATTCAAGTCAGAGGCGGTTGCGCCTGTGCCGGAACCTATGGCCATATTCTTCTTGATGTATCGTATGAGAAATCGAGACAGATTACAGAGAAAATCAACTTCGGCGATCTTAGTGAAAAACCAGGTTGGATCAGATTATCACTACATCCTACAATGACTGATGAGGAGCTGGAACTCGCCGCCCATGGGGTTCGTGAGATTGCCCTTAATTACAGTAAGATGTCTGAAGAGTACATCTACTTCCCTCGAAAAAACGAGTTTGCCCATAAATCAGAAAGCATTGACAAAACGGAAATAGTTAAGCCCTGGTTTACACTCCCTCGCTAAGAATCAATCTATTAATATTAAAAGAGGAGGACTAATATCCTCCTCTTTTGTTTTTTCGCCAAAGCGCTAATTTTCTTAATTTTGTACATAACTAAAGAAGAAACGGGATGGCTATACAGGTCAACACATTAAAGAAACAAGCTGAGACTCCGGAACCTGAAAAACCGGTTGAAGAGAAAAGCTCTCCCAAAAAGAGAAAAGAGAATAGTACCACTAATAAAGAAAAAGAGAAAACAACGAAAGAGAAAGACCCTGTAAAGGAGGAGCGAAAAAGACAGGTGATTGGTTACTCGCTTCTGGTTCTAAGCACTTATGTCATCCTGGCTCAAATCAGCTATATCTTCACCTGGGATGCCGACTATAGCCAGATAAGCTCGGTTGGCCTTTGGGAGATTATCAATGGACAGACACCGATGAAGAACATCATGGGTTCTGTTGGTGCTGCTATAGCACATCTTCTGATCTATCGTGGATTTGGAATCTCTTCTATCTTAATCACCGTTGCCATCTTTGTTGTTAGCCTACGATTTACCTTCAAGTCAATCCAATGGAAGCTTAATAAGTTCTTTAGATGGTCAACCTATCTGCTGGTATGGTCATCTATTACCTTCGGTTTGGTCACTACCAATGCTGTTGATAACTGGAGCGTCTTAGGTGGCAACTTTGGCAGAGTCTTTAGTGATTACCTGGAAACCATCATCGGTCTGCCTGGAGAAGCCATGCTATTACTTCTTCTCCTGGCCGCATTTACCACCATTACATGGAATATCCCTTACCGTTGGATAAAGCCTCTCTGGGAGCAATACAAAAACAAAGCTGAAAGAGATAGGCTGGAAGCTGAGAATAATCAAATCAGAGTGGCTGAACAGGAGGGTGCTTATAACCCTGAAGAGTATGCCGTTAAAGATGAGGATGAGGACTATGTAGAGGGCGAGATTAAGTTTTACAAACGGGCAGGTGAAGCAGACCAAGAACCTAAGGTCAATCACATGAACCCCGCTTCTACTGTTAACCAGAAGAGTGAACCTGTAAATGATTTAGATAATGAAATAGAGCTTGAGGTTAATACTTCAATTTATAATTCCGGAAACAGCTCAAAACAACCAATCCAATCAACTGACACCGACCTAGAGATAGTCAACCCCGGTTCTACAAACCAGAATAATCAATCTCTCTCATCGTCAAATAATGAGGGTAATTTAAGCTCATCAGAACTAACAATTTCTGAAAATGATGATGCCGCTTTGTCTGAGTTACACCACACTATTGATGAGCCTTATGATCCTACACTCGACCTCCCTCAATACCAGTTACCAGCCACGGAATTACTTATGGACTATGGTTCAGAAGAGGTTGAGGTGCAGAAGGATGAGCTTGAAGCCAACAAAAAGAGAATTGTTGAGACACTTGGCAACTATCAGATCACAATTCAAAAGATCAAGGCAACCATTGGCCCAACAGTTACCCTTTATGAAATCGTACCCTCGCCGGGTATCCGCATCTCTAAGATCAAAAACCTTGAAGATGACATTGCCTTAAGCCTTTCAGCACTAGGTATCCGTATCATCGCTCCGATACCGGGAAAAGGAACCATCGGCATTGAAGTCCCCAATCAGAATCCAAAGATTGTATCAATGCGTTCGATGCTTGCAAATGAGAAGTTCACCAGTTCAAAATTTGAGCTTCCCATTGCTATTGGTAAGACCATTGCTAACGAGCCCTTCATTACCGACCTGGCCAAGATGCCTCACTTGCTCATGGCAGGTGCTACAGGTCAGGGTAAATCCGTTGGGCTGAATGCCATAATAGCCTCTCTGCTATACAAAAAGCACCCGTCTCAGTTAAAATTTGTGATGGTCGACCCCAAGAAGGTTGAGCTAACACTCTTCAGTAAGATTGAGCGACATTACCTTGCTAAGCTACCTGATACCGAAGAGGCCATTATAACTGACACTCATAAAGTGGTTAAAACCCTTAATTCTCTTACCATTGAGATGAATAACCGTTATGAGTTATTAAAAGATGCACAGGTCAGAAATATTAAAGAGTATAATGCGAAATTTATAGCACGCAGATTAAATCCGTTACAAGGCCACCGCTTCCTGCCATATATTGTTCTGGTTGTCGATGAGTTTGCCGATCTGATCATGACTGCAGGTCGTGAGATAGAGACACCAATCGCTCGTCTTGCCCAGCTGGCACGCGCAATCGGGATTCATCTGATCATAGCAACCCAACGCCCCTCTGTCAATATTATCACAGGAACAATTAAAGCCAATTTCCCAGCTCGTATTGCCTTTAGAGTAAGTTCCAAAATTGACTCCAGAACCATTTTAGATGCATCAGGAGCCGAGCAATTGATCGGAAGGGGTGATATGCTTCTGAGCACAGGAAACGACCTTATACGCCTTCAATGCGCTTTTATAGACACTCCTGAGATAGATGGCCTAACCGACTTTATCGGTTCACAGAGAGGCTACTCTGACGCACTACTCCTACCCCCTGTCGCTGATGATAATGAGATAGATGAGGCCAAGGACATGAATCCCGATGAACGCGATGAGATGTTCGAAGAGGCCGCGCGTGTCATCGTCATGAACCAGCAGGGATCCACCTCTTTGCTTCAGAGAAAACTAAAACTTGGGTATAATCGTGCTGGTCGTATTATAGACCAGCTAGAAGCCGCCGGGATAGTAGGACCATTTGAAGGCTCGAAAGCCAGAGAGGTTAAAATTCCGACAGAAGCAGCTCTGGAACAATATTTGCGTCAGCTTAACAGAGAAGAAAACTCATTTTAACACCGAAATCATAATTCGAATGAAACGTACTTTTGCTTTTATCATCACTGCACTGATCTTAATCACCTCTGCATCTGCTCAGAATAACGATGCCAGAGCCACAAACCTGATAGATCAATTAGCGGCAAACTTGAAATCGTTTTCCAATATGCGTATTGAATTCACTTACCAGATGGATAACGAACAACAAAAATTACACGAAAAGACAAAAGGAACAATACTGGTTGAGAAGAATAAATTCAGGATTCTTCTCGATGGTAAAATCATCATTAACGATAGTAAGGCTGTCTACACCTACCTCCCGGAAGCCAAAGAGGTTCAGATTAACGCTGTGGATGAAGATTCTGATCAATTATCACCCACCAGCCTACTGAATGATTACAAAAGCAAATACAGAATTAAATACATCAGAGAAGAGAATAGTAATGGAAAAGAGATCCTGATTGCCGACATGGTACCGGTAAAGGGTCAGAAATTTTTCAAAGTGAGGCTCTACATTGAAACCAGAACAGCAGCCCCTGTTAGTTTCCTGATGTATGACAAAAGCGGAACCGTATTTACTTATGCGGTCAATAAATTCGAAAAGAATGCTACTCTCAAGGCAGGTTCTTTTGAATTCAAGAAGAGCGACTACCCCGGTGCCGAGGTAGTTGACATGCGATAGAAACCCCTATTTTAATGAGTAAGCCATTAGCCGAGACGCTTCGCCCCCAAACCCTCGATACCTATGTCGGTCAGGAACATCTGATCGGAGAGGGCGCTATCTTAAGGAATGCCATCCTATCGGGAGGTATTCCTTCTATGATTTTCTGGGGGCCTCCGGGTGTCGGTAAGACAACGCTTGCGTATATCATCGCAAACCAGACAAAAAAGAACTTCTTTACCCTATCGGCTATCTCAAGTGGTGTCAAGGAGGTACGAGAGGTCATACAACAAGCCAAGTCACTTGACGAGACTCCTATCCTATTTATAGACGAAATTCATCGTTTCAGTAAATCGCAGCAGGATTCTCTTCTGGGTGCAGTAGAACAGGGTATCGTGACTTTAATTGGCGCCACCACAGAAAACCCTTCATTCGAGGTTATCACACCCCTGTTATCCCGTTGCCAGGTATACATCCTTAAGTCGCTCGATGAGACTCATCTGCATAAGTTGATGACCAATGCCATCAACCACCTAATGACCGAAATGGAGGTCGAAATAGAGGTCGATGAGAGTGATGCTCTCTTTAGAATCAGCGGTGGTGATGCAAGAAAACTATATAATGCCATAGAGATAATCGTCAAAGCACTTAAGAAACCAGGTGAAAGCAAGATTATTATAACTAATGAGAGCGCAAGGGTCATTATTCAGCAAAACCTGGCCTCATATGATAAAAACGGAGAGCAGCATTACGATATCATCTCAGCCTTTATCAAGAGTGTTAGAGGAAGTGATCCCAATGCAGCAGTCTACTGGTTAGCTCGGATGATTGAGGGAGGAGAAGATCCATTATTTATTGCCCGTAGGCTTCTCATCCTGGCTTCAGAAGATATAGGAAATGCGAATCCTAATGCCATTCTCTTAGCCAACACCTGTTTTGATGCTGTGAACAAAATTGGATGGCCTGAGTCTAGAATAATCCTCTCTCAAACAACAGTCTATCTTGCCTCTTCCGCTAAAAGCAATGCCTCATATATGGCCATCAACAAAGCGCAAGAGACAGTCAGAAAGACAGGCGACCTACCCGTTCCTCTTCATCTAAGAAATGCTCCGACGAAACTGATGAAAAACATCGGGTATGGTGAGGATTATAAATATGCCCATGACTTCCCCGGTAATTTCGCCTTTCAAGAGTTTCTGCCGGAGAAACTATCCGGATTAAAGCTTTATGACCCGGGGATAAATGCAAGGGAAAATGAGTTAAGACAGCGTCTTAAACTTCTTTGGAAAGATAAATACAACTACTAAATCAATAATATGTTACCATCAGGAATACCTCATTGGAACGGATTGCAGTCAGACCTGTTTTTCCTTATTGCAGGCCCCTGTGTTGTGGAAAACGAGGAGATGCCTCTGGAGATAGCAGAGAAAATCATCCCAATAACCAAACGACTCGGCATACCATATATCTTCAAAGCAAGTTACCGTAAGGCCAATCGTTCACGCCTAGACTCCTTCTCCGGAATAGGAGACATAAAGGCTCTTGAAGCAATTGCAGCGGTTGGCAAGAAGTTTAATATTCCTACCGTCACCGACTTTCACACTGCTGAGGAGGCGGCCATGGCAGCAGAGTATGTTGATGTTCTTCAGATCCCTGCCTTTTTATGCCGTCAAACAGATATGCTTCTGGCAGCTGCTGCAACCGGTAAATGCATCAACATTAAAAAAGGACAATTTCTATCGCCTGCGGCTATGAAGTTTGCGGTTGAAAAGGTGAGAGAGAGCGGCAATCCTAATGTCTGCCTAACAGATAGAGGCACTAGCTTTGGCTACTCAGATCTAATCATTGATTACAGAGGCATTCCCGAAATGCAGAGCTTTGGAACACCGGTAATCCTCGATGCAACCCACTCACTTCAACAACCTAATCAAGCCTCGGGTGTCACCGGAGGACAACCCTCGCTGATCTCCTTAGTATCCCGCGCTGGTATCGCAGCTGGAGTAGACGGCCTCTTCATGGAGACCCATCCAAACCCTAAAGTTGCTAAATCTGATGGAGCAAACATGCTTCCTCTTGACAGATTAGAAGAGTTATTAGAGTCGTTAGTCGCAATTAAAGCGGCACTGAATCGATTCTAATTTTATTCAAGCAGAACAGTAGTAAATAGAGAATCATATACAGAAAAGATTAATTCTATATAATAGCTTGTCTAGCTCGAAACTACTGACAAATAACAAACGAGGCAATCTAATTAACAGATCGCCTCGTTTGCTATTATCAATTCAAAAGACACAAAAACTATTCAAACATCACCTGAAGCACTCCACCTCCGATAGGATCAAAGATCACCTTTGTTTTACTGATAGGTAATGGAGCAAGGGCACCAAATTGAGCGATAGGCACCGAAACCTCACGATATAACCTTCCCTGATAGCGGCTGCTAACAAGGGTCAATTCCGGGAGCCTGTAGTATATCACCCCACTCTTGCCTGTTAAAGATTTTGGCAGCAGAGGAGCCAGTGCAGAAGTACTGTTATTCTGCTTAAAGACAAGACTAACTTCACGGCCTTTGGGATCGTTAGCCTCAGCCACGCCATTCTCTCTGCTAAACTTACATACTGTAAGTGCCTGCTTGCCTTTCTCAGGGACAACATAAAATGTCTGAGTAATCAGACGCTCCATTCGAAGTCCTCTAAATAGAGAGAGATACTCATCGCGAAGGTTTTGTATCTGCTGATCCATATATTTCAAGGTATTTGGATCATAATTCACCTCTTGATATCCCGTCAAAAGATTCATACGACTCTCTTTAAGCCGAGAAACCATCTCAGCTGCTTCACGAGCTTTCTGTTCTGATGGCTTCTCATTGATGGTCGTTTTAAAGAACCTCTTCTTTGCTGATGCGGTATCAACAGTAACAACCCGGATCACAGTATCAGTCTTCTGTTGCTTTGTAGGATTGAGCGCATAAGAAAAAACTCCTTCAGAACCATATAACATAATCTTTGGCTGATTAGCTGGTTCGGGCTTTGGAGCAACTCCCCCATTAATTCCGGTGATAATGCCCGCCTGATTTAGTGATATCAAGATATTTCTATCCTCTTTGGAACTCTTTTCATCTATCTCTGCAAAGTAATATTGATCAGGATCAGGCTCAGAAGAACCGTTAACCACGATATCCACTAATTCATACTCACGACCACTCGTCATCACAGCATCGGTGATCCCCATGTATTCAGCTGCGTAATCTGCGTATGGACCACGAAGCAGTTCAGTCTCCTTATAAGTTATCTCCACTTTAATGACTGTTCTTGGCAGGGCATAAACAACGCCATCTTTAGCAGGCTTGGCACCAGAAGTAAGTCGGGTTACCGAGATTTGAGCCATTGTAACAGTAGACCCAAAAATCAAAAAGAGACATATCAACAGACCAATTCTCACGGTTATTCTACTCATTCTAATCTACTTTTGATTTACTCTTGAAAGAATCTTTATGTAAATATAGGCAATTTATAAATTTTACTCAATCATTAATGCCGTTGTTCACTGAACAGATGATGCCTTCAATTGTTTTCCAATAGAAAAAACTTTACACTTACATGAAGCATCATATCATTTATGCTAACCACAACGACGGTAGCTTTAATCATGCCGTAAAAAATAAAATCGAGGAGACCTTAAAAAACGCAGGTCATGAAATCCTTGTCTCAGATCTTTATGCCATGCAATTCAACCCGGTCTTGACCTCTGAAGATCTAAAACGTCTTTACGCCGGCGAGATTGCACCAGAGATCAAAGCTGAGCAAAATAAAATCTCGGAGGCTGATGTATTAGTCATCATCTATCCTGTATGGTGGACATCCATGCCGGCTATCCTAAAAGGATATATCGATCGTGTTTTTCAATATGGCTTTGCTTACAAAGCAGGTTCCAACGGAATTGAAGGCATGTTGCAAGGTAAAAAGGTAATCCTATTCAGTTCTACTGGTCAGCCTAAAGAGGCCTACGAAAACGGAATGTACAACGCAATGGATATGACCACCAACACAGGAATCTTCGAATTCTGCGGCATTGAGGTTCTTGATCATGTTTACTTCCCCTCCATCATGACAGTGACGGATGAAATCAGAAGTCAATATATCGAACAAGCTGCCGAACTAGTCTCAAAACTGTTTCCAGCGAAATAATAACCAAATTAAAGAGGGGGTCACTCAAATGAGAGACTCCCTCTTTTCATTAAGAGTTAGAGATTTCTGATTCCAGATTCAAGATTCCAGATTCAAGATTCCAGATTCCGGATTCAAGATTCAAGATTAACCCATCTTGTAGCTTTTTCAGGAAAAATGAAGAAAGTAGGGTGAAAAGCAGTTTTTTTTTGGCCAAAGAGAGTCAATTAAACCACGAAAGGCACGAAAGGCACGAAAGGCACGAAAGGCACGAAAGGCACAAAAGGCACGAAAGGCACGAAAGGCACGAAAACGCCTAGAAGAAGTATTTCGTGTGTTTAGTGTTTTTCGTTGTTAAAAAGAATTAATGAACCGCCTATTGGACAGGAAGAGAGATAACCCCTTTTGAATAGAGCACAGCGCTACCAGTCACAAAGACATTTTTTTCACCTAGCTCACACTCCAGTTCCCCTACCCTAGCTGAAAGTTGCATTGCCTTCATATGCCTTTTATTAAGTCGCTTAGACCAATAAGGGATAAGAGTGCAATGTGCTGAACCTGTTACGGGATCTTCAAATATAGTCGACTGTGGAGTAAAAAATCTGGAGACAAAGTCAACCTTATCTCCGGGCGCTGTAAAGATCACCCCACCGTGACCCAGATTTACCTTATCAAATAAAGACTTATCAATTTGAATGTCTCGAATTGCTTGCTCATTTTCATAGACAAGCATAAAATCCCTAGCCTTTAAAACGATATCCGGCTTGACTGATAAAGAGTTATAGATATCGAATGGAAGAGATTCAGATTTACCTTCCCGAATGGGTAATGCTAAAGTAAATCTTCCTTTATTAGCCTCCACCTCAATCAAACCACTCTTCGACTCAAATCTTATAAATCTATCTTTAAACCCTAAGTGAGTAGCCAAGACATAAGCAGTGGCCAAAGTAGCATGACCACATAGATCCATCTCCAAATCCGGGGTAAACCACCGAATATGAAAATGATCCTCAAAATTGACAAAAAAGACGGTCTCAGGTAAGCCATTCTCTTTAGCAATTCTCAACAAGAGTTCGTCCGCAATCCATTCATCCAAAGGAATAACACATGCTGGATTTCCTCCAAAGACAGAGGAAGTAAATGCATCAACATGGAAAAAATCTAAATCTTTCATTCTGAGAAATCAATTATTAAACCATTAAAACCTGATGGATATCATATTACTTTATTCGGTAAAAGTATTCTAATTGCCGATAGTAACGATATTAAAAAAAGAGGGTGCCCCTCTAGGACACCCTCATTAAACACAAGTCTACTTAACAGGATACTTGGGGACACCAGGAAGATCCTTAGGCCATGCCTTCAAATCCTCCTTTATAACTTCAATTGCTTTGTCTAACTGTGCGTCTTTTCCATTAAACTCATCGTACATATCGTTATCAACTACGATGTCCGGATCAACGCCATGACCTTCTATCACAAACTGCTTTCCTTCTGCATCGTAATGGGCAAACTCAGGACGATTTAATGTTCCTCCGTCCATGAATGGCATAGGACCACGAATACCTACTACCCCACCCCATGACCTGACACCAATGGTCTTACCCATCTTCAAGGTCTTGAATTGATATGGGAACAAGTCGCCATCAGAAGCTGAATAACGGTCAAGTAGTAAAACTTTAGGACCCCATTGCATCCCTTCTGGCTTAGTTGTAGGACTTCCGTTTCTACTGATAGCCATTATGACTAACTGACGTTTTAGACGCTCAATAATCATCGGACTAACATTTCCACCACCGTTGCCACGATCGTCAATAATCAGAGCACGTTTATTAAGCTGAGGATAATAATGCTTGACAAACTCATTTAAACCCTCAACTCCCATATCAGGAATATGAATGTATCCAACCTCTCCATTGGTCTTCTCATTGACATAACGAATATTCTTCTGTACCCAATTATAGTAATACAAAGAGGCTTCATTTTCAATAGGTTTAACCAGAACCTTACGGCTTCCACTTTCTGAGGCGGTACTATTTACTGTCAACTGTACAAGCACATCCGCTTTATTGATCAATAACTCATAGATGTCTTTAACCTTCGTAACAGGAACATCATCTACAGCAATAATGAAATCGCCGGGCTTCACGTTTACACCAAGCTCAGTTAATGGTGAACGCATATCCTTATTCCAGTTTTCACCTTCAAGAATCGATTCAACCTTAAAGTAACCTGACTTATCGCGAATGATAGTAGCACCAAGTAAACCAGTCTTTATACGATTAACTGCTGGTTTATCACCGCCATTAATGTAAGCATGTCCGGTATTTAGTTCACCAATCATCTCACCCATGATGTAGTTTAAGTCATTACGATTGCTAACATAGGGAACTAAAACCTGATATTTTTTGTAGATATCATTCCAGTTTACACCATGCATATTAGCATCGTAGAAGAAATCACGCATCTGACGCCATGCTTCAGCATAAATCTGCTGCCACTCAGCTTTAAAATCAACGAAGATCTTCATTTGAGAAAGATCAACAAATTGATCGGGGTTGCACTTACCTCTTGGAGTATCTATGACAGCATACTTTCCACGCATACTTACCAACATCTTCTTGCCACCAGCAGCTAAGATATAGCTGTTGATATTTCCAATTTCGACCTCTTTCTTATCAGCCAAATTATAGGCTAAAAGCACTGGTTGTTCATCGGTTGAACTTGCTCTGAAGTAATAAACCATATCACCCGTTGAGTTTAGTCCCCAATATGCAGCAGCTTTCTCACTTAGTTGAATGGTTCGTCCTTCAATACCATCGAAATCAATAGCAACGGTAAGGGCAGCTTCACCAGCCTTCTTATCAGTACCCTTTTCTTTCGAAGCATCAGGTTTCTTAGCATTGGCATCTGCTTTTGCATCAGATTTAACCTCTACCTCATCATTTTCAGGAGCAAAAGGTGAAGGGGTTTCATTCTTCAGAGTAACCATATAAACACGGCTCATATCTTGATAAGCATGGTTCCATTCAGTCCATGAGTATACGGGATTGAAATCGCGGTTTGAAGTGAAGAAGAGATACTTACCATCAGATGAAAAAACAGGACTTCCTGAATCATACCAGGCAGAAGTAACCTCTTTGCTTTTTGCAGTAGCTAACTCGTATATCATTATACGACTAGCAGCATTATATACAGGATTGGTATAGGCAATCCAACGACTATCAGGGGACCATGAGAAATCTCTGGGCTCTCCAAAGGGCGAGGTAGTAATAATCGTTCTCTTACCACTACTAACTTCTACATATTGAAGTCTCTGAAGTTTATCGCTCCATGCTATATAGCGACTATCCGGTGACCACTGAATATCATACATCCAGGTATCTTCAACCGTGAAGATTTTCTTGGCTTCACCACCCGCTTCAGGGATAACATATAGGGCATTATTACCATCTTTATCAGAGATAAAGGCGATACTCTTACCGTCTGGCGACCAAGCTACATTCCGATCGTTAGCACCGCAAGATGTGGTAAGATTTCTTGTAATTCCAGATTTAGCTGGCACAGTGAATACATCACCTCTTGCACCGAAAACAATGCGCTTCCCATCGGGTGAAACATCAGCTGAAGAGATGTTCTTATCGGCATCTCTCCAGCCCTTTAGATTCGCCGCATAATCATCACGAATAACTACATGGACCTGCTCTACTTTCTGTGTTGCAAGATCTAAACGATAGATATAACCTCCCTTTTCAAAAACGATAGCATTATCTCCTAAAGAAGGGAATTTGATATCATAATCGTTATAGTTGGTCACCTTGGTAGTACTCTTTGTCGCTAAATCATATACAAAGAGGTTCATGATTCTATCGCGATCACTCAGATAATAGATCTTATTATTAGCCCACATAGGGAAAATATCCTGAGCATTATTTTGAGTAATATTCTCATTTTTCTTTGTCTTATAATCAAAAATCCAAACATCGTCAGCCATTCCGCCCTGATAATACTTCCAGGTACGGAATTCACGCATTACCCGATTGTAAGCCATCTTAGACCCGTCAGGAGAGAAAGTTCCAAAACCGGCACAAGCAAAAGGAAGTGGTTCTGATACGCCACCCTCAGCCGGTACCTCAAAAAGTTGTCCCTTAAAGTCATTAAACGACTGTTTTCTGGAACGATAAACAACTGAGTTATTATCCTTCCAGGTTACAACCATGTTATTAGGCCCCATACGATCAGAAATATCATCACGCTGAAGCGTAGCAGTGTAAGTAATTCTAGTAGGTTGTCCACCCTCGGCGGGCATAGTGTAAACCTCAGTATTACCATCATACTGACCACTAAATGCGATCTTCTTGCCATCAGGAGAGAACCGGGCAAACATCTCATAACCCTGCGCATCAGATGTAAGCCTACGAGCTACCCCACCCTGGGCATCTACAGTGTAAAGATCACCAGCATAGGTGAAAACAATCTGGTTTCCATGAATCGCAGGAAAACGCAGAAGACGCGCCTCCTCTTGTGCAGTCGTTGTTAACCAACCGGCTGCCAGAATAAATAACAAAGCTATCTTTCTCATTGAATAAAGTTTGTGATTAAGGTCTGATCAGAAAAAGCAGAGCAGCGACAACTGTAAACGTTAGACTACTGCCCTGCATTTGAGCTGAAATGTTGCACCCTGTCTATTACGAATTATATACCACAAATATAATCATCTGATTCGTAATCCTATAAGTTTTATCACTAGTTCAATCTCGTACAGAAAACGGTCATATCCGTACACTATAATACATTTATTAATCATCCATTCACTAACTTTATCTCCATAATTCAGATAATCATGAAATATTATACTTCTATTCTTCTATTCCTTCTTTTTTCAACGCTAAACTCTACAGCGCAGTCATATACGGTAATGACATTTAATCTAAGATACAATAACCCATCTGATGGAAATCAACAATGGGACAAAAGAAAGGAGTTCACTCTCGAAATCATCAAAGACCATCATTGCGATCTTTTAGGCATTCAAGAGGGATTACTCGATCAGGTAAAGTATCTGGATAATGCCTTACCCAATTATAAAAGAGAGGGTATCGGCAGAACGGATGGCATTGATAAGGGTGAATTCGCTGCAATCTATTTTAACGCCGATAAGTTTAATAAAACCGATGGTGGAACCTTCTGGCTATCTGAGAATCCTGATAAGCCAACAATGGGCTGGGATGCAGCTGTCATTAGAATCTGTACCTGGGTAAAGCTTCAGGATAGGTCAACAGGAAAGAAAATCCTCTTTATGAATACTCATTTTGATCATATCGGTGAAACGGCAAGATTAGAGAGTGCCAGACTAATCATACAGAAAGCCAAGACACTGAGTAAAAATGAGTATTCAGTCATTCTTACCGGCGACTTCAACTCAGCATCCGATTCTAGACCAATTAAGGAGCTTCTTCATGATTTCAGCGACAGTAGGCTAGCAAGCTTAAATAAACCCATGGGACCAGAAGGTACTTTCCAGGATTTCGGTCGCTCAATTGAGCCTCTAGAGAGAATCGATTTTATCTTTTTAGAAAAAGGAAAATGGCAAGTATCAAACTATTCAACCGATGATAGAAAAAAAGGAGAACTCTTCTCATCTGACCATTATCCTGTGATGGCAATAATTAAAGCTCTTTAAGACTGAACATAACAATCTTATAATAAACACGCTCTGTTTGATTGGACTTTAATAACATAGCCTAATGGCGTTGGTACTAGAGTGCACCCTTCCTCAACCAGAAAGATTCGAGTAAATTTGCGAAAAAAAATGATGGGCGAAATAAAGGTGATCGCATTCGATGCCGATGATACTTTATGGGAGAATGAGATCTATTTTAAAGAGGCTGAAGATAGGTTCGCAGAGACATTAATTGAGTGGTACCCCAAGCAGTACTCAATAGATGAGCTCTTTCGTACCGAGATGAAAAACTTAGGAGCTTACGGCTACGGAGCAAAGAGTTTCACACTATCAATGATTGAGACGCTACTTCGACTTGGAGGAGACAATATCACCCCTGAGATGGTCAAGATTGTACTGAATGCTGGCGATAAAGTGATAACTCACAAGGTTGAATGTCTACCTAATGTTGAAGAAACGCTTTCTATCCTTTGTAAGTCTTTCAAACTGGTAATGATCACGAAAGGTGATCTTTTACATCAACAACGAAAGCTAAAGGAGAGCGGCTTGTCATGCTATTTCGACCACATAGAAATCATAAGCGAGAAGGACAAGAACGAATACCAAAGGGTCATCAACTTACTTGGGATTTCTGCTTCAGAGTTCATTATGGTAGGAAACTCTCTAAAAAGTGATATCATTCCTCCTATAGAGCTCGGCGCAACCGCAATCTATATTCCACATGATCACACTTGGCAACATGAGCACTCTGAAGAGCCAGATATAAAGAATGGCCGCTATTATAAGATTAATGTTATTAAAGAACTAGTGAATCTGATACACCAAATCACTCACTGATTTTAGAATTACTGCATTCTCAACAATCGACTTTCTGTATTACCAGATCAGTTGGTTCAATGATCTAAGCATAAAAGAAAAATAATGAGAAAAGAGATATTACTTTCAGAATGGAACAGAAAAGCTCATTTTGAGTTTTTTAACTCCTTTACTGAACCATTCTTTGGTATAACAACAACTGTAGATATCACTAAAGCATTTTACCGGGCAAAGGAGGCTAATACGTCGCTTTTTCTGTATTATATGCATGCCTGTATGAGTGCAGTAAATCAAGTCGATTCTTTTAAAATCAGACTTGAGGGAGATAAAATATACCAATACGATACAATTCACGCATCTACAACCACAAACAGGAAAGATCTGCCTTTCGCATTTGCATTCCTCCCATTTAAGGAAAGCCTTAAAGAATTCATTGAGCAAAGTACGATTAACCTTGATGAAGCAAGAATGATGTCAGGATTAGGGATGGGTGAAGAGAACAAGAGACTGGATCTTGTTCATTATTCTACACTTCCGTGGATTGAATTCACCTCTATAAGTCATCCGAGAAACTTTAACTATAGAGATTCTGTACCAAAAATTACTTTCGGGAAAATCAGCAAGAAGGGCGATAAGGTAATTATACCCATTGCCATTCATGTCCATCATGGCATCATGGATGCACAAGATGTCGCAGAGTTCTTGGAGAAGTATCAACAACAACTAAACGGTTAACCCTTGAATCCTCTTGAATCTTGAATCCAATCTACCCCTCATCCTAATTTCGTATAAAATACGAGAAACCCATCCAAAGCATACAATAAAGGGACAATCGTAATTGATTGCCCCTTTCCTTTTAGCAACAGCATTTTATAATTGCTGGCATATCCAATCAATGAAGTAAAAGGAGAGAATAAACTATATCCTATTCAAGAGGTTCTTAGATATTCATCAACTTCTTGATCTCAGCTAGCAACAATTGTGGCTTAACCGGTTTCTCCAAATAAGCATTAACAGGTAACCACTTTGGATCTTTAGCCATCTCCTTTAAGTTTAACCCGGTAATTGAGTCAACACTGGTGAGCATGATAATGGGTAGCTTCTCAAACTCAGGATCATGTCTCATCTCTCTGGCCATTTCAAATCCCTCTTGGTCGGTATTCATCATGACATCGAGGATTGCAAGATCAGGTTTCTCCGAGCGGGCAACCTTGAGGCCTTCATATTTATCACCTGCAGTGACAACTTGAAAACCCTCTTTTTCTAACATCGACTTCTGGATAAAGATGAAATCTATATCATCATCCACTAATAATATCTTAATGTCTTTCATAAATAATCTCTTTCTTTTTAAATCCCACATGAATCAGCCTATCGATTCATTGACCGTAAATATCGCAGAAACATTTAACAGGCCAATTCATGTAGTTTGATTTTGATGTTAAACAAATTTAGTAACGTTTACGGGCACGGTAATGGGTGTGAAGTAATTCATGAGATTTATGTCCTAATGGATGTCCGAGGAACTCTTCATAAATCTGTGTAACCTCAGGATTCTCATGCGATTTACGCATAGGCAGACCCTCATCTTCAGCATATATAGCTTTAGCCCTCTTATTTCTAATCTCAGGCGACGTTGGGATGGGTTGTCCGCCACCACCTAAACAACCACCGGGACAAGCCATTACCTCTATAAAGTGGTAATTCGCCTCTCCACTTTCAACTGCCGCCATTAGTTTATGAGCATTGGCTAAGCCATGCGCAATTGCACACCTAAGTTCTACACCCTCCAAGAATGACCACTCAGGAAGAACATTTGCAATCGTAACAGAGGCTTCTCTCACACCCTCCATTCCACGAACAGGAGTGATATTTAGATTTTCAAATGGCACCTCTCTGCCAGTTACTAACTCGTAAGCAGTTCTTAAAGCTGCTTCCATAACGCCACCGGTAGCACCGAAAATAACTGCTGCACCCGTAGAATCACCCATAAAGCGATCAAACTTCTCATCTTCAAGCTTTATAAACTCTATACCAGCTTGCTTAATCATGATAGCTAACTCACGTGTCGTCAATACATAATCAACATCTTGGTATCCGCTGTCTCGCATCTCCGGACGTTGTGCCTCAAACTTCTTAGCGGTACATGGCATGATGGAAACTGAGACAATATCTTTCGGATTAATGTTTTTCTTCTGAGCATAGTAAGTCTTTACTAATGCACCAAACATCTGCTGAGGAGACTTACAGGTTGAAACATTGGGTAGCAAGTTGGGATAAGTATGCTCAATGAATTTAATCCATCCCGGTGAACATGAAGTTGTCATGGGTAGTGTAACACTTTGGTCTTTATCTACCAATGCCTTTTTCAAGCGGGTTAATAACTCTGTACCCTCTTCCATAATGGTAAGGTCGGCGGTAAAGTCAGTATCAAGTACAGAATTAAAGCCCAACCGACGAAGTGCAGCTACCATTTTACCTGTTACTCTTTCGCCTACTTCAAATCCTAACTCTTCACCAAGAGCAACCCTGACCGCTGGAGCAGTTTGAACTGCTACATGCTTGGTTGGATCATATATAGCGTTCCAAACTTCTTCAATATAGTTTCTTTCAACCAATGCACCGGTCGGACAGCGGTTAATACACTGACCACAATTGGTACACACTACCTCATGCATCGGCTTATCATAGAAACTTGAAATCTTCATTTCATGCCCCTTATGAGCCACGGCAAGTGCATTAACACCTTGTAGCTCTGCACAGGTTCTAACACAACGTTGACAACGAATACACTTCGAGTCATCCTTCATGATTGAAGGAGACGAGACGTCTACCTTGTTATGTTTAAGAGGAATAAGATCAGTATAGATATGATTTCCTGTTCTATACTCATTAGCCATTGACTGCAGTTCACAATTGCCATTCTTGTAACACTTGGTACAATCTGAATTATGCTCAGAAAGAAGTAACTCGATGATGTTCTTTCTTGCCTGTCTAACCTTCATGCTATTGGTCAAAATCTGCATATTTTCTCTGACAGGTGTGGCACAAGAAGCCAGAAGGTTACGCATACCGACTTGCTCAACTACGCAAACACGGCAATTTCCTGCTATACAAAGATCTTCATGATAGCACAGAGTTGGGATGCGCAAATTAAGTTGCCGCGCTGCATCAAGAACGGTTGTTCCCTCTTCTACAGATAACGGTATATTATTTATTGTAAGATTTATCATTTTCTTTTCCATGACTAGTATCGGATTGATTGTTTAGTAGACGATTTCTTCTCTGAAGTTTTCAATAATTGAAACAAATGCATTACCTACTGATTGACCCAAGCCACATTTGGCAGATATCTTCATCGTATCAGCTAGCTTCATTAGTTCATCCAAATAGGATGAGGGGCGCTCACGTCTCTTAACGGCTTCAATACCTAAGAGTAATTGCTGGCAACCAACACGACATGGGGTGCATTGTCCGCATGACTCCTCCTGGAAGAAATCAAGATAATTATGCAAAACGTTGTACATGGAACGAGAACTATTAAAGATCTTCATTGAGCCTCCGGTTGGAATGCCTTCAAAACCAATAATGGTCTCTTTAAATTTCTTTCTTGGCACACAAAAACCTGATGCTCCACCAACCTGAACCGCTTTGGTATCTCCATCTCCAAACTCTTCAACAAAATCAGCAAGTGACATTCCAAGCTCAAGTTCATAGATACCCTCTTTTACGGCATCCCCTGAGATAGAGAATAACTTCATGCCTCTTGAATGGTCGGTGCCCAATTTCTTATACTCTTTAAAGCCAATTTCAGATATAATAATTGTATTGACAAAAGTCTCAACATTGTTAACAACAGTTGGCTTATTCAAATAACCTTCAGTAACAGGAAATGGAGGTTTGTTTCTTGGTTCACCCCTCTTTCCTTCCATACTCTCAATAAGGGCGGTCTCTTCACCACAAACATAAGCTCCACTGCCATATCTGATATCAAGGGTAAAATCAAGACCAAGCTTCTTAAACTCATCATTCAGATCAGCCATGCACTTTTTTAGCTTTGGAGCAAGGTACTTGTATTCAGCTCTTAAATAGATGAACCCTTTGGTAGCTCCAACAATATGACCACAAAGAGCCATACCTGTAAATACCTTACGGGGTACACGCTCTAAAATCTCTCTATCTTTAAAAGTACCTGGTTCTCCTTCGTCAGCATTACAGATTACATATTTCTGATCAGCCTTAGCCTCTCTTGCTAACTTCCACTTCAATCCGGTAAGAAAACCAGCACCGCCTCTACCTTTTAGTCCTGAGTCAATCAACTCAAGAATAAAATCATCACCATCTTCAGTTAGTCTTTTCTTTAGGAGCTCTACTTCTTTCCCTTCCGGTTTAAAAATAAGATCTACACGAGATAATTGTTTTGTTTCCATTTGGATTATGTTTACGGGTTTTTGAAGGGATTAACGATTCATATAATTTTCGAGAATCTCAATGACTTTACCTGGGGTCAATTCAGTAAAGACCTCATCATTGATCAACATTGCAGGGCCTTTATGGCACCAGCCTAAACAGTTAGTGGTTGAGAGGGAAAACTTGCGATCGGGGGTGGTCTGGCCTATTTTAATTTTCAGCGTATCCTCTATAGCATTCAAAATTGCCTCCTTGCCTTTCATATCACAGACAATGGTTTTGCAAAGTCTGATAGAATATTGTCCAACCTCTTTTGTTTCAATGAATGAGTAAAATGAGGCTGTTCCATAAACATCGGCAGCTGACATATCAAGCTCTCTGGCGATATTCACAACGGTCTCATCGCTCAGATAACGACGGGCATCTATTACCTCTTGCAAAATCGGCATCAAAGATTCACGTCTTCTTCCGTGCTTTTCGGCCAACTCTTTTACAAAGTTCTCGGTGTTTGACATTGGTTTCGTTTGTTTAGTGATTAACTGGCTGATTTATAATTCTTTTTATGTTTTATTGTTATTTCATTAACAATGTATTGCCCAAAAGTAAGACAACATTTAATAAACCATTTACTACAAACACTATTTTTTAAAAACAAGGGCTAATTTGTATTAGGTCTAAATAAGAAGATTAGATAAATTCATTGTTTACCAACAAGTAAGCATATTTTTCTACCATTTATCTAAAGAATATACAGTCCTAATTCCTAACATTTAATTGTTATTCAAATAACAATGTTATTAAAATAACAAATCCCTTGCTTATTAACTAACTTTCTGATACATTTGCTACTGTAAAACACAAAAGGAAAAAAGATCAAAATCAGAATCAAAAAAGCCATAGAGAATGAAGATTAGTGAAATTGTAACAATCCTTGACGGCGTATTAGTCGCAGGTAAACATCAGATGGATCGAGAAATAAGCTTTGGATTTGCTTCTGATTTAATGAGCGATGTTTTGACCCTTGAAACAAATGACTTGGTACTCCTAACTGGTCTTTGCAACATCCAATCAATCAGGACAGCTGAGATGAGTGACATCCCCTGCATCATCTTTGTTAGAAGAAAGAAGGTTACTCCTGAAATGATTGAGTTAGCCGAAGAATCTGATATTACTTTAATAGAATGTAACTACTCAATGTTTAAAACGGTAGTTACTCTTGCAGAACACGGAATAAGGCCTTTATTCTAACCGCTGTTTAAACTATTACTGTTATTTTAGATTTCTAAACGAAAGGGCAACGGCATGCAATTTGAATTTGAAGTTACAGGAGGCGATTTCGCTAACGCAGGCACCGCCTCCAGTCAAGTAAAAAAGATATTAAAACAACTCAACGTCAGTGTCTCCGATATTAAAAGAATCGTTGTAGCACTCTATGAGGCTGAAGTTAACATCGTAGCTCATGCATATTCCGGGGTTGTAACTGTTGAGATTGAAACAACTCAGGTCCGAATAATACTAAAAGACTCAGGCCCCGGAATCCCTGATATCGATTTGGCTATGCAACAAGGATATTCTACAGCCTCCCCAGAGGTTCGTGAGATGGGTTTTGGTGCCGGTATGGGGCTCCCTAATATCAAAAGAAATATGGATGTACTCAATATCTCAAGCGAGGTAGGAACAGGCACAACCGTTGAAATGATCGCTTTTCTTAATGTGGCTTAATCATGGCTTCTGATCATAAATCATCAAGTGGTTTCCACCACGCCCTAAAGGTCAAACAGGAGGTCTGCATCGGCTGTACTCATTGCATGACGGTGTGCCCAACTGAAGCTATCCGCGTCAAAGATGGAATGGCTGTTATTACTGACGAACGTTGTGTAGATTGTGGAATGTGTCTCAGAAGCTGCCCCGTTAAAGCAATCCACGTCGACCATGACGATTTTAACCACATCTTCGATTATAAGTACCGCATTGCACTCGTTCCTGCTGTCCTCATCGGCCAATTCCCGGAAGATATCAGTGTAGAACAGATATACAGCGTACTTGCAGACATCGGATTTACTCACGTCTATGAAGCAGAACACGGCGTCGACCTCCTGCATCAAACCATGCTCGAGTATGTTAAAAAACCAATCGTCGCTAAACCCGTTATTTCCTCTTTCTGCCCAGCTATTGTACGTCTTATTCAAGTGAGATTTCCGGCATTAACCGAAAATGTAATGCTACTTAAACCACCTCTGGATGTTGCAAGTCTCTATATTAAAAAGAGGTTAGTAGACGAAGGCGCACTTGATCACGAAATCGGAATATTCTATATCACCCCCTGCGCCGCCAAGATAGCCGCAATTAAAAGCCCGGTGGGGGAAGATGTCTCGGCAATAACCGGCGTCATTAACCTCGACTTTATCTTTAATAAAATCTATCGGACGATCAAGGCAACTCCACGAGGCTCTTCTTTCCCTCTACCTGATGTAAGTCCTCTAACTGGTATTGCCGTTAAATGGAGCCTAACTCACGGTGAGGCTGACCATATCCCGGGGAGAAGTCTCGCAATAGATGAGATCCACAACGTAATGGATTTCCTTGAGAAAATAGAAAACGAAGAGATAAGCGATATTGACTTCCTTGAGCTTCGTGCCTGCGACGAAAGCTGTGCCGGTGGAGTACTCACTACAGCCAATCGATTTCTTACAGTTGAACGACTTAACCACAGAGCCTCTGAAACTATCAGACGTCAAACCGAAAGTGGCCTCGCTGCAAATAATCAGAATGAAATGGCCCCCTATTTTGGACATCTCCTCCCTCTGATCAGGGTTGATGAGGTTCAGCCCCGAAGCATCATGCAACTCGATAAGGATATGGCTGAAGCTATGCGCAAAATGAACAAGCGTAACAAGGTCTATAACGCTCTGCCTAAAGTAGATTGCGGTGCTTGTGGTGCCCCAAGCTGCCAAGCCCTTGCCGAAGATATCGCCCAGGAAAAAGCCTCCTTTGATCAATGCTTCTTTATTAGAAACAGAATGCTCACTGCCGGTAAAATTCAACTCTCAGATTCTAAGCAAATTCTTGATTCAATCTGGGGAAATAATAAAATTAAGAAACTGGGGGAAGGAAACGACCCTACCAAAGAAAATCAATAATATTCATCAAATCAAACAGCGATCAACGTTGGCTGCAATCTAGATTTACCCTTAATCTGACAACCCAGATTAACCGCAACTAAATGTTTCGCAAAAAACCAATATCAAATGAGACTAAAAGATATCGTTGAACAACTCCACCTGACTGTAGTTGCCGGTAAAGAAGGCCTCGACAAAGAGGTCTCCGACGGATATACTTCAGATTTATTAAGTGATGTCATGGGTAACGCTGAAAGCGGAATGATCTGGATCACTCTTCAGACTCATAAAAATGTGATGGCTATCTCCTCTTTAAAAGACCTGGCAGCGGTTTTACTTGTTAAAGGACTTCAACCAGAGCCTGCAATGGCTGAACAAGCCGAAGAAGAAGGAATTGCAATTCTATCAACAGAACTCTCTGCCTTTGAAATAAGTGGCAAACTCTACCAAATCCTTAGATAGGAATGAGAATCTTTAAGGCTGATTTGCATATCCACTCTATTCTATCTCCTTGCGGCGACCTCGAGATGAGTCCCCAGGCTATCGTAGATAAAGCAATTCAGCGAGGCCTTGATATTATAGCTATTACAGATCATAACGCACTGCTCCAAGCTCCGTTGGTTCAGTCTTTAGGCAAAAAGGCAGGACTGACGGTTTGGTGTGGTGCTGAGGTTACCTCAAAAGAAGAGGCACACTGCCTCGCACTCTTCGATAACGTTGAATCACAAAACCAATTTCAGAATTACTTGGACGAGAACATCCTTCAATTACCAAATAACCCTGACAAATTCGGTTATCAAGTGGTTGTAGATGAAAACGAAGAGATTATCCAGGAATATCCCTGGCTACTTATATCTGCTATTGATCAATCAATTGACCAAATTGCAGAGAAAGTGCACTCATTAGAGGGATTATTCATTCCGGCTCATGTTAATCGTCACACATTTAGTTTAATTAGCCAACTTGGCTTTATCCCACCCGACATAGATGCCGATGCCCTCGAAATTAGTTATCATATCACATTTAAGAGCTTCAGAGACACCTACCCTTATCTCAACCACCTCCCTCTGATTACCTCAAGCGATGCCCATTTTCTTAACGATATAGGTAAAGTCTTTACCAATCTCATGTTAAACGAACCCACCATTTCTGAATTTAAACTAGCTCTTAAAGGATTGAATGGCAGAGAAATTGTATACGAATAGCTTCTAGCATTTAGCAACTCGCATCTGGCCATCAACTAGCAGCCACCAGCTGAATCTTGAATTCTTGAATTTTGAATTATGTCAATAACCTGCCAGTTGCCAGCAGCTAGTAGCTTATCCTTGAATCTTGAATCTTGAATCTCTCCTCTCAGCCACAAATAGTCGCGTTTCCAAATCTCTGATATACAGCATCTCTAAAGCATCTCTCTTATATCCCTCTTATATCTCTCTTATGACT
>MTLC01000477.1_pt2 | contig 25454 bp, 18 predicted proteins | sample 1982451 | NCBI WGS metagenome assembly MTLC01 (sample SAMN05710165, study PRJNA340218) | biofilm metagenome | isolation source: sample SPH anode biofilm adapted to +100 mV | place: USA | collected 2012-02-03 | reverse complement strand
ATCCCCTTCATCCCTGTAAATTGTCCCTGCTTTTGTCTCTCTTCGCGCCTCGGCGTCTTTGCCTGGCATCGGCTTTATCGAGATGATCTTAAAAAAAATTCATTGTCCCGTTGACATATTTCTGGAGTGCGATATTTTTAGAGCATACAAATTGATGCCAGTTAATTTTGGAGGTTTGAATGGTGAACAGCTTGAAGCTGGACTTCTTGCGGGCACCGGTACCGGTGCGACTCGTAAAGGGAAAGGTCATCATCGCGGCGATGACCAACAATCCCTTCTATCCCGAGCCTTGGTCTGAGCATGCCCCAACGCTGTCGCGCCTGAGCGAGGTGAGCCACAACCTGGAAGTCACCCATTTTGACAGTCTGGGCGGAGACAAGGGGAAGATCGCCCTGCGCGTGCTAGCCGAGAGGGAGTACGCCGAGGAGTACAAGTCACTAGCCGCGTATGTGATCTTGGTCGCCAAGGGGGATTCCCAGAAGCTGAATGCCTCCGGCTTCGATCTCGCCAAGCCTAACAACGCCGCAGGCAAGAAGCACGCCCATGAGATGGTGCCCTCTTTTGAAATGAAGCAGGGGGTGCAGCGCGGGGCGGTGATGTTCAAGGCCACGCGGATACCCGGAGCGGCGAGTTATGAGATCCATTTTGCGGTGGGGGATCCGACCGTGGAGAGCAATTGGAGGCACGGAGCCGTGTTAGCCCGGTGCACCGGAGAACTCGGTGGCCTTACCGCCGGAGTCGATCACTACTTCAGGATGAGGGTCATCACAACCACTGGGCCGGGCCCTGGTCAAACCCCTTACCCTTCATGCCCACCTGAGAAAAAACGAGGGGCCCGTGCCTAAAGCGCGGGCCCCTTTTGTTTTCCCTCCCGTAAACCTGCAAACCACTTAACAGGGGATGAAGGGGATGAACGGGATAAGGTCTAAACCGAAGGCTTAAAAAGATAGAACGCAAAGGCGCCAAGTCGCGAAGGCGCAAAGGTTACCCCCGAAACAGCCAGAAGGTTTTACCCCTCCTTTATGCTTTTGCCTTTATCCCCTTCATCCCCTTCATCCCTGTAAATCGTCTCTGTTTTTGTCTCTCTTTGTGCCTTCGCGTGCATGCTTTTGCCGAGAACAAGCATGCGAACGCGATCTCTTGCGTGTTTTTCAGAAAAGCGCGCATGAGATCGCGGAGGAAAAGGCAATCTCCCGCCTTCCTTCCCCATTTACCCCCACTTCTAACGCGCTTTTTGCAAAAACTAGCACGGTTTTGTCCCGGTAGCGGCAAAACGGCCTCCAAAAACCGCACGCGAACCCGATTCCAAGCAAGAGATCGTGACTTCTTACGTGAAATTGACAAAAACACGTAAGAGATCGCGATCTCTTACATGTTTTTCAGGATTTCATGCATGAAATCGCAACAAAAAGGTAAAAGGGTGCTCCAACAAGCGAAAAAATGAGGTAAAGAAGGCGTTTTCAGGAGTCGTTGGCACGGTTTTGGTCCGAAAGACGGGCAAAACGACCCGAAACGGGCAATGAGGCCCCGATTTTAAGCAAGAGAACGCGACTTCATGCTTAAAATTGAGAAAAACACGTAAGAGATCGCGATCTCTTACGTGTTTTTGAGGATCCCACGCGTAAAGGTGAAAAAAAAGCAGAAACCATTTAACAGGGATGAAGGGGATGCAGGGGATAAAAACAAAGCTTACTCACGTCTGGTTTAAAGCCTTTATCCCTTTTATCCCCTTCATCCCTGTTAATCGCCTTTGTGGTTTGCCCTGACGTGATGAATGTCATAAACCAAGGAAGCCCTTTATCACCTTCTGTACCTCTGATATCGAGACGAGGTTGTTTTGATCTAAATCCATTGCAGGAAGAGGTGCTTCCAGCCCAAGAAACATCTTTATTGCTCTCTGGATCTCGGAGATGGCCACAACTCCATCATGATCAGCGTCGCCTGGTTTGATGGACAATGGGGTGTTGAAGCTGAAGGAGCTACTGGTTACGCTGTTGTTGGACGGGTCCACGGAACGTACCATAAACCGGTAGGTGGCTCCCGGCGTAAGGTTCGTCAGTACGGTTGAATGAGTTGATACCTGTACAATGTCGCCAGCCGTCAGTGTGACGGAATCCCCCTCCTGGCGGTATAGCACCTGCGAGTCCGAAATTTCGTCGGTGGTCCATACGATTGTCGCCTGGTTCGGCCACAATGATGTAACCGCGGGTGTGGTGTTGATGACCGGGCTTGTAGTGTCGGAGGCCGCTGCCGTGACCAACGTGGTGTAGCTTGCCGGCGACGCGAGCCTCTTCCCGGTGACTTTGGTTGTGCTGTTCCCTTGCATATCGGTGCAGGAGACCTCGATTGCGTATGAGGTTTCGGGAGTGAGGTTCGTGATAGTTGCCTGGTGCTTGTTCACTTTTTCGGCGTCAGACTGGCGATTGGTCAGGACGTTCCCCACACCGTACTCGACGATGGTGTCGCACGGCTTGTCGGTATCAAAGTACACCGTGGCTGCCCTGTCGGTGGAGTAGACTATCACGGGAGCATTGGTGATAACCGGCGCCTGGCTTTGCGGAAGGGGAGCGGTTGTGAAAGAGTACTTCTGGCTTGTGCTTGGGCCGTTGCTGGAAGCGTCGGTGCCCATCACGCGGAAATAGTAAGTAGTTCCGGGGAGCAACCCGGTCAGCGTCCGATTGTGCTTGGTCCGCAACCCCGCTTGGGCATCGATAGTGGTGTCGGTAGCGCCGGTACCGTATTCGATCACGCTGTCGGCGGGCTCGTCGGTCTCCCAGTAGATCAGCGCCATATTGTGGGTCACGTTCTTGATCACGGGGTCGTAGGTGAAGACAGGCGGTTTGTTATCAGGCACAGGACGCGTAGTAAAGGAGGCCGCGACGCTTAGTGTCGGCCCATTGCCGAAAAAATCCTTGGACGATGCGGTGAATTGGTAGGAGGTCGAAGGTGTGAGCCCGGTGATGCGCAGCGCATGGTAGTTGGTCATCGCATCGTCAGAGAGGACTCCGTACACCGTACCGTCATTCCAGGAGACGCCGCTCGAGGAGGGCTCATCCGTTTTCCATACTATGGTCGCGCTGTTGCCAGTTACATCTATTGCCATCGGCCCTTCGATGATGACCGGTGGCACGGTGTCTGGTGCGGCTACGGTCCGGAAAGAGATGGTCTGTGAGGCCGTTGGACCGTTGTTGGCAGCATCGAAAGCCTCGGTCCTGAGGTTATAGAGCGTTTCCGGCGCAAGCCCGGTGAGGAGCACGCGATGCCTGGTCATCAGGAGGGAATCCTTGACGACCTGGTCGGTGACTGTGCCGGGCCCATAGGAAAGGGAACCAACCGTCGGCTCATCTGTGCTCCATTCCACAGTGGCGCTGTCATGGGTTATGTCGGTTATGACGGGGCCTGTCAGGATGACCGGTGGATTAGCATCGGGAATCGATTTCGTCGTGAAAGTGACGATCTTGCTCGTGGCCGGACCGTTTCCTGCCACGTCGCTTGCGGTAACCCGGACGGAGTAGGTGGTATTGGGGGCGAGCCCTGTAAGCGGCAGCACGTGATCGTTGCTGAAGGTCGATTCGGCAAGGCCAATATCGGCTGTGCCCGAGTTGTAAAGTACGGTCCCCTTGGCCGGTTCGTTGCTCTGCCAATGGATGGCCGCAGTGCTCTCGGTGATAGAGGTGACGACCGGCCCTGAGAGAATGACAGGAGGCGCGTTGTCGACGAATGGAAGTATGCAATCCAGCACCTTATCGGTTGATGCGTTCAGGTTCATCACGTTGGTCAGGGCGAACCCGCTTCTTTCCGGTGGTGAAATGGCAACCTGATCCGCACCCTTGGTTACCACCAGAAGGTATTTTCCCAGCGGATCCGAGAGCCCCTCGCTGCTGCCGTCCACGTACGGTGATTGAGTCACGCCATCTGCATCAGTCCAGGATGCCGACTTCAGACTGCTAAACAGCCTAACGCCCTGGATGGGAACCCCGTTTGTGTCTGTCGTCTTGCCGGTAAAACGGACAAAGGGAAGGGGAATATCGTAGGTTTTTTTCTCTGTTACCGTGACCGGCCCCAAGCCGTACACCCGCCAGAAGTTGCCCGGCTCCCTGTCCGGGATGGTTTGGCCGCCCCAGGCAGCGCCATAGTGCTCCAAGTCGATTACGTACTCGCCTGGTGGAATCACCACCGAATAACCACCCTCAGCGTCGGTGGTGAGGTCCGCGTTGACACTGGCGGCGCTTTTGGACTTGATGTGGATCGCCACGTTCGGGATCTTCAACTGGGAGGCCCCGTAGATGGTGCCGGTCAGATTGCCAGAAGACTGAAGTACCAGGTTCCTCACTGTGTTTGTGGTTATATTGATCGGGAGTATGGTAAGCGGCAGGCTTGATCCCGTCGGAGGAGTAAGCGTTACGCTGGCGTTGCCTGTAGCGATTACGATGCCGTAGTTCCCTTCGGCATCGGACGATGCCTCACTGTTGCCGTCGATGTACGGTGCCGCCTGCACAGTCCCGCCATTGCTGGTCCATACCGTACCTTGCAGTGAATGGCTGATCGCCACATCGTGCAGTGCTGAACCGCTGGCATCCACAGTCTTGCCGCTCAGCCGGGCGAACGGCAGATGCAGGTCGTAAACGAGATCCCCTGCGACGGTTACCGGACCGACGCCGAATATCCTCCAGAACTTACTCGGCTCAGCCGTAGGTATCGTGACGCCCCCCCAAGGCGCTCCGTAGTGCTCAAGGCTGAAGACGTAATCTCCGGGGGGGATCACCATCCGGTATCTGCCCTGGGCGTCTGACTTCAGCGTGGCGTTGGTCGAGGCGTCGTTTTGGCTCCGGACTGAAAGCGAAACGTTCGGCAATGGTATGCCGCCCGCGCCGTATATGGTACCCGTGAGGTTGCCCGAGGAGAGAAATACGAGGTTCTTGACGGTGTCTGTAGCGATGTCGATACGCAGGATGGTCAGCGGAAGAGTGAATCCAACAGGTGGAGGGGTCAGCGTAAGCGAGCCTGGACCGGTGGTGACAACGATGCTGTAATTTCCTTCTGAGTCTGAGGCCCCCTTGCTGGTTCCGTCTATGTACGGGGACTGGGGCACCCCGTTGTCGTCAGTCCATGAAGTTCCCTGCAGCGTGCAGTTTATGGTTGCCCCCCCTATGACAGTCCCGTCGGCATCCGTCGTTTTGCCGCTCAGGCGCGCGAAGGGGAGGCGAATAGCGTAGGTCGTGCTTGCGGCGACCGTTACCGGCCCTACGCCGAACACCCTCCAGCACTCGCTAGGCTCGGCGCCGGGTAACGTAGCGCCCCCCCAGTCTCTCCCATAGTGCTCAAGGCTGAAGGTGTATTCGCCTGTGGATACCCCGAACGTGTAACGCCCCTGTGCGTCGGTGAGGGTGCTGGCGAGTTCATTGGAGCTTCCCTTCGGGTAAAGGTAGACCTTTACGTTGGGGAGCGGGGTCCCCGAGGCTCCGTAAACCGTCCCCGACAGAGTGAGAGCATTTGCAACAAGCACAAAGTCGTGCGTCGCATCTGCCCCGGCAACGAGTATGCCGTTAATCACGGAGTCATTGAAGCCGCTTCCCGCCGGAGGTCTGATGGATAGGTTGTAGTTCCCGTCGGGGGCGCTGAACGAGTATCCACCGACAGTGCTGGAATCGGAAGTGGCAAGCGGGGTCGAGGTTGCCGCATCGATAAGGGTAAGCGTAGCTCCCGGTAAGGGGTTTCCGCCGCCGTAGACGGTGCCGGAGAGCGTCCATGCGTTAGCGAGGCCCAAGAAAGTCAAGAGAATGAGCAACGTAGCTGCTGATATCAGTATGCTCTTCGTGGACGATCTCATAGTCTACCCCCCGGTTTTAGCGTCGTTACACCATAGCCGACGGGATAATAGAAAGGCAAGGTTTTATTAATGTTTTGTTACGGGTCCAGTGTCTTGGACTCTAGACAAGAGTATCAGCGTCTGTCTTAGCCTCTTTGGGTGATATGAAATTTTTCACGCCCCCTGTCACTTGGTGTTAAGCTCGGCCTTTTGATATTGCAGCCTCCTGCGGAGAAGATTATAGGCGAGATGCCAGCGTCGTTTGATTTGGGTGACCGGCATGAACTTGATGCGGAAATCTGTGACGCTGGCGTCATGTTTTCGATACTGGATAGTTTTTTCTGGAATGAATGTCACCTCTCCGTACAGCTCGGCAAGCAGACCAAGCCACATGTCGTGCATGGGAATCTTCCGGGGGAAGGGGAGGGCGATATCCAGGAGCTCACGCGAGAATGCGAGGCAGCAACCCATGTAGGTGTTGTTGAAGATGTTTTTGAAGAGCCCCGGGCCTGCGCTGAGCTTCTGGAAAAGAGATTCGACTATCACATTCCCATGCTCGTCTACGGCCATTCCGTCCAAAGATACCAGCCTCAATGAAGCCGGACCGTTATCGAAATAGTTCCTGATCGTCGCCACCTTGTTGTCCAGCCAGATGTCATCCTGGTCGGATAGCACGATTATGTCGCCGGTGGCGTGTTTTAGTGCGTTCTCTATGTTGAAGACGGGGCTGTAAAAGGTGTTGCCCGGCAACAAAGTGATGCGGGCATCGGCGCATGAGACGATCATGTCTATCGTCTCGTCTGTAGATGAATCGTCGGAAATGATCACTTCATCGTCTGGGGCCAGTTGTTTAAGAATGGAAGAAAGCTGCTGCTGGATGAAACGGCCGCCGTTTCTTGTCGCCATGCATACTGATATCTTTTTCATAACTCCTCAGACGGTCAGCATGCGGACAGCGTTTCGCATGAAGCCGGTATAGAAAAAGCCATACTTAATCGTGTGGTATCTCTTCAGGAAGAAGTTTGCCGAGGGCAGGGCTGTGAAAGCCTGCAGCATCTCTCGCTGATCTAAGGTCAACTTAGGATGATATCTATCCAAAAAACTCTCTGCCTGCGCCTGAATTCTGCTCCGTTCGGTTTTGTTGCGGCTGAGTTGTTTTGCCAGTTCTTCCCGCTTGAGAAGAGTTCGGGCAAGCCCGCCACAGTCCCATTTCCTCGCTCCGGTGTCGTTGCCGCCATGCTGCCGATATAAAATGGTCGCGTCGTCTATTGCTCCTATCTTCCCGAACGCGGCTGCCACCAGTGCCAGCCACCAGTCGTGCATTATAGAGGCATCCGGTATGGGCATCGCCAAGTCGAGCAGGGGGCGGTTAATCATCATGGTGCATCCGGTGGCGACGTTTTGCATCAAGAGCCTGTTCAACCGGGAGCCTCGTTGAGGGTCAGAGAGCTGGTAACGCCAAAGCGAGTCGCAGACGGTCTCTAAGTTTTCGTCGGTCACCCTGAGGTCGGTGTGGACCAGAAAAGGGGTTTTTGTCCCGTACTCCCGTTCCATCTGCCGCATTTTTGCGAGCGTCACCTCCACCTTGTGTGGCAGCCAAACGTCATCCTGATCGCAGAACATGATGTATGGTGAGGATGACTCCATCATCAATCGGGCGAAGTTGCCGCGCGCCCCGAGGTTTTCGCCGTCATTATCCACTAGCTTTATACGTGACGGTTGCGCTGCGGCCTCCGTCGACAAAAGGTCACGAGAATGATCGGTCGAGCCGTCGTCACGGATGATAAGGTGCCATTGCTGGTGGGTTTGCCCGTAAAGTGACGCCAACTGTTCCCTGATGTATATTCCAGCGTCAAAAACAGCCAGAAGAATGTCAACACGGTTGTTCATCTCTTAGTCTCAAAGGCTTGCGGGGAGATCCTGCATTTTACAATGATTGATGGACCCCGCTTTACCATTCTTAAAATTTCACAAGTCCGTTGTGGATTGTGAAGGCTGGCGACGTCTGGAGTGCACCCAGCGCTCAAGCCGCGATCCGACGTAAAGTGTGAAGATGGGGGTGAGCCATCTAAAAATGGCCTGACATATATCACCAAACAACAACAGAAGTTCCAAGCCATTCAAAGTTTCTTGGTTACGTGCAACTTTCAGGTGGATCTTCGTTAACCCCTGTACACTTAACGTGCTACCTATCAGCCTTTTCGATTCGGATGTCAAATTACGCAAGAGTGCTGTCTCTGCCAAGGTCGTCACATGTTTGGCGGTCCCATGTCTGAGTTGGGACACATGCCATGCGTAGCTGGGCATTCCGAGTGTCGCTCTCGTCACCTGTCCTATAACATTTAGAACACTTTTATTCCGGAGGGGACTCGCCGTAAAGTAATTCAGAACGTATTGCAGATAGGTCTGGTGGCTGAAGTCGGTGTGACCGATGACATTATTTCCATACTGAACGTACTCGTAAAGCGGCGTGTCAATGTATTCGATACCACCGCTTCCGGCCGCAAGAATGGCCAGCCACTGGTCGTGGAACACTTCCCCGTAACGGGGGGGGAAGGGGAGTGCAAGATCAAGAAGTTCCCTCTTGAAAACTGCTGCCGCGCCTGTAACTGTGTTCGCTATGGTTAGTAAGTCGATATCGCAGCTTCGGTAGTAATTTTTTCTGCTCGTCCAATAGGTTGGGAATAGGACATTGCGATCACAATCAACTATCTTCATATCACAGTAGACTAACATAGTCTCGGCGTGGAAAGCCTCCAGTGTGCGGGTCAGTTTGTCTTGATACCAAATATCATCTTGATCAGAAAGTGCAATGTATTTCACACAAGAGGGTACCATGTCGAGACAACGTTCGAAGTTTGCGTAGAAACCAACATTTACATCGTTTTCAACAAAGAAAAACCTGTCGTCTTGAGCCACCGCCTCCCTGATCAGAGTTTTTGCTGTTTCAGTAGAGTTGTCATCGCAGATAATACAGATCCAGTTTTGATGGTGTTGGGCGAGAATACTCTCGATTTGCCGTCGAAATGGTAGGGGCGTTGGATTATAGGTAGCCATGCAAATGGCAAGGAGATTTTCGTGATCTAGGCGATTGGGAATCTCATAGCTACTGGCCGAAGAACGCCATGGATAAATAAGTACCTTCCAGATATTTTGGGTGAATAGTGTCCCGTCGCGGAACCTCAGCTCGATCACGGCGTCCAAATCTTGTTCATCCGAAACCGGTTCAATAACCACAGGGATAGAAAAACCACAGAAAATGGTGTGGAAGGTGCGTTTTCGCGGAAAACGGTTAATCTGAATGTCTGGACGGTGCAGTTCGATGTCAAGGCTGCTGAATATTTTGCCTCCGATCAGAATCCTAGCAGACTTTAATCTCGCTGGCCCGACAACCCATCCTTCCACCAGATACCGATTGGGGTTACGAAGTGTAAGAATCTTTGGAATAGTCTGCTCTATTTCAAGTGATATGTTTCCAGCGTTATCTATGCGCACTGCGTCTTCCTTATTAATCGACTGTTTACTACAGACTACAAACGCTATATTTATATGTTGGCTAATCCAGATTGCTTCCAATACAGATATTTATTTGATGTTATTATCTTTTGTTTCACAGTTATTCAGAGCTCAAAAAGTTGTTACTAAATCAAAGTGCCCTGATCTTTATAATACCAACTCCAATTATTGAATACCTTGTGTCGCATATATTGAAGATGGGGATTATGTTCCATAAACGCTACAGCGTCTTTTACTCTTCTCTCGCTGTGCTTCGATATCAGTTGCTGCATACCGTTTTTCATATAAGTAATTCGCTCATCTGAACTGTAACTTTTAGATTTTGAATGAAAAACAAATGAGTCCATAGCTATGGCAAGAATAAAGCCTGCATCTTCTGCACGAAAGCAAAAATCGTTTTCTTCACCGTAGCCTCTGGGAAAAGATTTTTCGTCAAATAACCCAATTTCAGCAATAACCTCCGAAGTGATGGTTAAGCAGAATCCATGAACCAGAGGTACAAATGGTACTGGAAGTCCTGCCGCAGTTGAACGGATAAAGTCAGCAAATTCAGTTAATGACACCCCATCTGGTATAGAATTGATTGCGGTCTGGATGGATGAACTTTTGAAAAAGGGTACCGATTGTGTGCTTGCGGCATTTGACAATGGACCAATGACCCCAATGGTTGGGTACGCCAAGGCAGTTTGTCTTAAACTTCGAGCCCATCCGGAGGTGACTATAGTATCACTGTTGAGGAGGGTGACAAAGGACGCGCTGCTTCGTCGTAGTCCCGCGTTTGCTGCTTGAGTATAGAAATGCTGTTCGGGAAGACGAACCAACTCTACAAATGTGTATTGCTCTGCCACGTCCTTCAGGTATAAGCCCATTCTTGCATCGGAAGCATCGTCTACTAATATCAGTTTGTTTAAACCTTCCTCGTCCCACATCGGAAGGAGACTTCGTAGGCATATGTGGACATCATCATGCCCGTTGTGTATGCATATCACTACGTCGTGCTTGAGAGAGGGTTGCTGCTGTAGATTAGTTGTCATTCGCTTTCCCTTGCAAAAACTCGATTACTGCTTTACGATTTTTGTAGTCGTGTTTAAATAAAACAAAATCAGGGTGCTCTCTAACAGATCTTCCCGGCTCGAGAAGTGCTGTCCATTTGAGATTAGTTTGTTGAATCGCATAACCGATACTGATTTGGTCCCGATGGCAGTAACGATTTATTTCAGACCACCACAGCTTAAAGAATTTAGCCACCTCATCTGATTTCGGCCGGCAGATGAAAAAGTTGGTTTCCAGTAGTGGTTGATTAGCAGTTTCTGGATAATTTAGATAGCGCTCGATCTGATTCTGTGCAACCTGCGGTTCAACTAATTTTTCTTCGATAAGTTCTTTATATTCTTCATAAACGGAACTCCTTGCGGGGTGGTAAATGAAGCCGCAATCGGTATTGGATGAGTCTAATGCCTTTATGTAGTCATGTATGTCGCCGAAAAAGTGAATATTCGAGTCGATCCAGATTGCATAATCATAATCAGAAAACCAGACGTGGGGATGAGTTTTGACAAATCTTGCAGTTCTTACGTTGGCTGGATTATTGTAATTGCATTTCACTAAAGAAAAACCAGTTGGAGGGATAACATTGTCGCTGTCACAGAAAAGAAAACAGTCCACGTCTTCATAATTGGTAAGAAGTGGCATTGTCTCTTCATAACCTCCTGATAAACAACTGAAGACTGCAATTTTTGAATTTTTACTTGTCTTTGTTCGGGTGCTCTTATGATGTTGCAATGATCGTGATAGTACCTTTCGTTCTGGATGCATATATCTTGTTAGGTCATAAGCAACATCAACAGTGACCATATGGTATCGCATTCCTGATAAGGCAGGCAATAGACCTAAAAGTCGTTCGATTGCGTGCGCAATTGTGCCATCAATTTGCCCTCGTTCGTCAGGGAAATCAATTGACGTTAGGTTTAGCTCAAATAGTGGTTGTAAAATCTCTGTACGTGCCCAAAAAAATGAACCAGCGGGGAAGTCGGGGCACTCATCAGGAAGTGGATAATGGGTTAGATGTCGGTATAGTTTCTCTATCCATTCACGGTTCGTCCCGTAGTTTGGCTGGTTTGAAAGAGCCCAAAAATAGCAGGGACCAACCAATCCAACTCCAGCATCACTGGAAAGTAAGCACAAAATTTGATCCACAACACTGTCTGAACCCAAGATGGTGTGAGAGAGGTAGCGAAACCATCCAGCATTGCAATGCTTGTTGTGCACAGATTTCTTAGTGTGTAGGTGGCAAAAAAAAGTACTATTCTTTACTTCTTCTTTGAAGTCGACTAACCAGGGAGCCACGTCCCGGCCACGGTTAGGCACTTTTTTGGCCATGACGTCCTTTGCTGCTGGTAGCCTCTCTTTGAAGTAACCCTGCCAAAATGTTAAATCTTCTCCTGATTTTAAAGAGATTAGAAGGGTGTATTCATGCTTTACATTTCTTAGGTAGTAAAGAATATCGTCTGCCATTTCGGTATGATATAGATGTACATGAATCGCAATTTTTTCTTTTTTAACCGGATTATCAATATTAGTAGGGAGATCAAACTGAAGTATGTTGTGTGGCGTACCTTTTTCTCTAGGGGTGAATCTAACCAGTGGCAACTTACTGTTATTTTGATCCTCCTTAGGTTTGCGCCCCTCTTTTAGTCCATGAACAATAAAATGATATAGTGGATTCCATCCTGCAGATTGCACATCACTGTAATTTTTTAAGTACTGTGAAGTTGAGAAGAGCGGGCTAGGGTCAAGCCCAAGGGGTGCGCCGATTCTCAAATAATGTGATGCGGGGTCTTCTCCATTCAAAACTGACGCATATTTTCGCGAGTACCACTCTTTATCAAAATAAATAGAATCCGTAACGGTTTTATAAATATTATTTGGGGGGGTAAAAATATCTCTAGTGGTCTTGTTGATCTGTATATTCCCACCACGAGGAAGGCAGGGGCCGTCAAGGACATAGTTTGGGTTAGGCTTTCTGTTCAGTAGTTTGCCCAACCACAGGAAATGTTTAACGGGGTCCATACCTAATATTCTAACGTCCTGATATTCATTTAAATACCATTCTGGGTCAATGGATCCCAGTGCCAGTTCTTGATCTACGGGGCTTTTATTTGTGTCCACCATCTGTTGTGTCCTTAATGACTACTGAGGATTTAAGATATCAAGGGGAGATAGCTTCAAGAATGGCTGAGTCAAACTTCTGAATATGATCCCGAACTAGATATTGATTGGTGACTTCGTAGTGTGCTTCTAATCCCATTTGAGTTATGAGTTCGGGATATTTAATTGCTTCAAGTATTGCTGAAGTCCAAGATAATGCATTGTTGTCAACTAAAAGACCTGTTTTCCTATGCGTGACAACTTGATTATAAGGAAGTACGTTGCTGCAAATTGTGGAGAGCTTTGCTGCAGAATATTCTAAAAATTTCAATGAGGACTTCGCATTGTTAAAATAAGTGTCGGTGAGTGGCGCTACTGCGAAATCCATGGAAGAAAAAACATCTCTCAACCAAGGTACAAACTTTCTGTAGTCTTGCAGATGTTGAGGGACCTCGATAGGTTCAAACCAATCTTCAACCATGTCCGTAATGCCTATTGTGAATAGTCTTACCCGTTTATGTGCTTTTTTAATCTGTATAAGTGGTTCTTTAAGAAGTAAAAGGTCTTCTAAGTGAGTTTTACTGCCCATGTAAACGATTCTCTTCTCATCATCAAATAAGCGCTTATGCTTCCACGCGACGTCAGCTGTGATGTGATTTTTAAACGGAGATAGCCACAGATTTTCATTTATTGCATTTGGGAGGACGATGATTCTGGTGGCTTCAGCGGAATAACGAATTTTTAAAATATCTGTGGAAACTATAACTAAGTTTGCAGCTTTAAGCAGGTGTTTTATGCTTTGCTTACTTTTACGATATTCTTCGTGAGGATCTGGCATAGAAGCACGTTCAACTAAATCATCATCAATCTCAAAAATTATAGGTAATTTTCGCTTTTTACATTCAAATATAATAGCGTCGGCATAATATTGTGTTAAAGCGTTTCGCTGCACAATGAGGCCAACATATCTGTCTATTTCTGCCAAACATCTTTGGGGGGTGGTCACTTCATACCGTATTTTTCTTGTTGTTGAATCGTATGTTTTTTGAAGTATTCGAATATGTGTGGATGCTGGTGCAGTTATAATCTCATTGTTTACTAAAGTGGTGTTAGGAGTTAGCACTGCTAAGGTTGGCTTGGTAGCAGTTTTACTTTCTAATGACTTATTTGGGATAACAGGAAAAGTTTTCTCTTTTTTGCAACCTGAGCAGGGGGGGCGCCCAACTCTCATGCCATACTTGACGTAGTGCAAAGTTGGCTCCAATCCTGAAGCAGCCACGTCCGGGTACTCATCGATGTACCACTTCGCATCAAAGACGTTGCTAGCTTTCAGAAAAGAAACAACCTTTTCAATATCTCCCACTGACCTAGCTCCTGTCATCATTCAATCGTGCATATAATTCTTGTGAAGCTTGCAAATGTGCTGCGTATCTGCACATGTAGGAATCAACAAAGGGCGGTTTTATTATTTGAATTACAGCAGTTTTTGACTGTGCTTAATAACTACTTATTCGGGTTAGAGCTATTCATAAATGGCCTTGCTAGGGTTCGCAGAGGAGCTGTTAACTTCCATGACAAAGACTCCTTGAGCCTGTCAATTTCTAGTAGTTTTTCTTTTATTTCCTGATCGCGTTGCTCTAGAAGCTGTGTAAGTATTGCAAGTTCATTAAAGCGTGTATTGACATTGTTTGTGAGGCGTTCGTAATCTGCTATGAGTTCGCGGTTCTGGTTCTCTAAGCGCTTAATCTTTTCTTCTTTTTCTCTTAATAGTGCTTCGTGCTGAAATGTTAAATCATTATTTTGCGGTGCGCTTGGGTTGCTAGTTGTCCCCGGCGATTGCTTTACGACAAAAGCATCGGTGCACCCTCGGCCTAGCCGAGAGAACGCCTCTCGTACCTCCTTTGTCGCTAATTTACTCCCGGTAAGGCTGAAAAACTGCCGCATCAGGCTGCTCTGTTTCTGGCCAATCTGTAAAACACCTAAGCCGTGGCCATGTATGAATTCAAAAGCTGGATATGAACTCTTTAATTCTTCGAATATCTTGAATACACCGAATTCTCGCTCTCGAACGTTGGTATCGTGCATGACTACCACGGCCCGGTCGGATAGTTTGGGCAGCCAAGCGTTGAAGTCGTGACTGACTGCCTCATAGGTGTGGAGGCCATCAATGTGGAGCAGATCGATAGAGCCATCGGTAAAATATTGAAGTGCTTGGTCAAAGGAACTGCGCACGAGTCTGGAGAAGGCGGAGTACTGTGCGTTGTTGTGCGCCTGCACCTGTACAAACACCTGCTCGTCGTACATACCGGCTTGCTGGTCCCCCTTCCATGTATCGATCGCGAAGCATCTGGTATCCAATTCTAGTTTATCCACTGCCTGGCAGAAGGCGAAATAAGATAGGCCGTAGTGTGTGCCAAGTTCAACGAAAACGCGGGGGCGTAAAATATCTGTGAGCCAGAAGGCAAAAGGGATGTGTTCCAGCCAGGCGGAAGTTTCGAGATAATACGGATGCCAAAACATCGATTGCCGCGCGAGTGCTTGTATAGTTTGGTTGGCTACATTCGAGGGGGAAGTTGTGGATGGTTCACATAGAGAGCAATCTGTTTGTACAACCATAACGGCGCAATCCTCTTTTAGATTCATCGTAAGCTCAACTGATCCCAGACGCGGGTTTCTTGAGCGATTCGTGGTACCGTTCCAGCGCCTCACCAGTTTCACCTTCGAAGGTTGAAACGCCGTTCTCAATCAGCACAACACGAGTGCAGAGTTCCTGTATTGTGCTAGGGCTGTGTGAAACCAGTACTATTGTTTTGTCCGAGCGTATCCGCTCGCGCATCGCGGCTTCCGAAGTCTTGCGGAAATTCTCGTCTCCTACGCCCAAAACCTCGTCTAGCAAGATTACCTCAGGGTCTGCGTGGTAGGCAACAGAGAATCCAAGTCGCGTTTTCATCCCAGTCGAATATGTGCTTATAGGCTGATCAAAGAATTCACCTAATTCGGCAAAATCCGCAATCTTGTTCATGTTTAGTGCAATTTCGTTATAGCGCCGCCCCAATAGCATTGAGCTCAAGATTGCGTTCTTTCTGCCGGTCAGGTAGGGAAGAAAGCCGACTTGAAGGGAGAGAAGCGAAGGCTGACAGCCGTGGTTGATGACTTCTCCCTTGTCGGGGCTGGTTATGCCCGCCAATAGACGCAAAAGGGTGCTCTTCCCGGCGCCGTTTCGGCCAATAATACCGAGAACTTCCCCTCGGCGGAGGTCGAAAGAGACGTCCCTGAGCGCCCAAAAGTCAGACTTGGTCTGTTTGAAAACAGTACCTTGTCTTCGGTAGCAGAGGCCGACATTTTTTACGGTGAGGAGAAGTTTGCTGTTCATAGGCTCAATTTAGGATAACTGGTGTCGTTACGTGCAATTAGATGGATACCTATTGCGGTCATGACTGTCGATACCGCGGCAATGATCAATAGTGGCTGCCAGTCGGGCCACTGGTTCGAGATCAACACTTTGCGATAACCCTCGATAAGGTGTACCGCGGGGTTTAACCGTAAGATCGAGTTGACGCCGCCTGGCAGCTTGGATAGCGGATAAAAGACCCCGGACAGAAAGAGCAGTATCTTGAAAATGCTGTCCAGCACCACGCGCAGATCTGGAAAAAAGGGGACTGCACCTGCGAAGAGGTATGCCAGACTGGCTATGAACAGCAATTCAACAGCAAACAAGACGGGTATCGCTGACCAAGCTATGCCGATTGGAATGCCGTACAGCAGCAGGAATACAACCAGCAAGGTGAAGACAATGAAGAATTTGAAGGAATTGGTGATGATGGTAACGGTCGGGAAAATCATCTTCGGGACGTACACGTGGTCCATCAACGGGCGGTAGGCATAGATCGAATTGGCTGCCAGCAGAATGGATGATTGAAGCCAACGCCAAGTCACAGTCCCGATGAGTAGGAACGGAACGAAATTTGGCGTCTTGTTGTTGAAGACTAAGCCGAACATTATGTAATACACGGCCATGTCTATCACTGGCTCTAAGATCCACCAGAGAAAGCCTATGTAATAACGGCTACTCTCGGCCATAAGGTCTGCATAGGACTTATAAAGAATGATTTGCGTGTATCGCGATTTGGAGGTAGCAAGCAGTTTGATAAGGAGCTTTGTCATTACACGGGCAACCATATTCCATTGTTTATTCGCGCATCCAGCTGACTGCGGAGGAATTAGTGTACGGCATCTAAGTTCGAGGGTTCAAGTGAAATCAGGATGCTGCTCTTAATTAACGCAATCGGCTAGTACGTTTTTGTCTAACGGACAGAGGGCATGCAACAGGATCCCTCCTGTGTCTTTCGCTCCTGGTCAAACCGGCACGGAGGTCGGTTCTTAGATGCAGCTACTGTGCCCGATATGAAAGCCGACGTGGGGCGTTGTGCATCTTTGTATAGTTTGCGGTTTTGCGTGTAAGTTCGGCAGTATGAAGTAAAGTAAGTTGGAGACAGCTTTGTCTGATAGTGAGTTGCCCGCTGCTGCAATACTCTTCTATGTGGCGCTGGCACCGCTAATTGACGGTGATGTGCGCCATTTGACACAATGACCGCCTTTCAGAAGGTCGAAGCGTTTTCGCGCGCAGCCACAGTGGGGGGATACCAAGTGGGAAGAGCAAAAAGGGGACGGACAGGATAGGGCGCCAGTCCCCTATCTAATTTATTCACCGGCGTCGAGCAGCTCGTGAAAGGTGAGTCGGTGACGACGCAATAACCGCAGCATCTCGATTGTCCCCACTTTCCGGTGCCGCTTCACTTGGGCACGCTTTGCCAAGAGCTCCGGAAGGGCTGCCACGGCGTCGCGTATCCCCCTCGCCACGGCCAGGACGCAATCCTTCTTGCTCCCGCTCACCAGGAACTCCCCGCCTGTTCCTTTTGCCCCAACGACGACCCGGGCCTGCGTGAAATAACGCATCATGGTGGTCACCGGCAAGAGCAAAAGCAGCGGGAAAGGAAAATTTTTTAACGCCGCGTAAAAATGATTGCGCTCGACCAGGTAGAGCTTAAAGGGGGAGAGGGCGCCGCCGGTCATGGAGTATTTATGGTAGACGACGGCGTCCCGCGCGAGTACAGCGCGCCACCCGGCGAGCCTCCCCCTGAGGCCCAGGTCGGTGTCCTCGCAGTAGGCGAAGAAATCGCCGTCGAAGAAACCGATTGCGTCGATCATGGCGCGCCGGTAGAGCGCTACGCAGGCGGAAGGGAAAAGGATCTCCGGATCCGCGGCGGGAGCGACTTCGGGAAAGCGCCTCCCCCTGCTGCTGCCGCGCGACATGCCGTCCAGGCAGACCGCCATTCCCAGGCTGTCGATCACTTCGGGTTCCTGGTAGCTCAGGATCCGGCAGCCGACCATCCCCGCCTCGGGGTGCGCTTCCGCTACCGCTACGAGCTTTTCCAGCCAGTCCGGCTCGGCCTTCGTGTCGTTGTTCAGGGTAACCAGGTATTCGCCGCGCGCGAAGGGGAGGGCGGCGTTGTTGCCGTTGGCGAATCCGGCGTTTTCACTGAGCGGGACCAGGCGGACTTCGGGACGCTCCTCAAGGTAGGCGATGGAACCGTCAGTCGAGCCGTTATCCACCACTATCACCTCGAAGTCCTTGAAGGTCTGGGCGGACAGGCTGTCAAGGCACTCAGGGAGATGAATGAGCCCGTTCCAGTTCACGATGATGATTGATACGCGCACTTATACCTCTGTATAAATCCACCAGGCTCCACTTTTGCTGGAACGCTACGGGGGGGGCAAAGGCAAATCCCCCCTGTCCCCCCTTCGCAAAGGGGGGGGACGCGATGCCATGCTCACTGCTTCGAGGCTAATGCACACATGCCGGTATTTCCCGAAGAGCCTTCGCAAAGTGGGGACCGCCGGGGGAGCGTGCAGTGCTTGGAGCGGGATGGTCGATACGCGCAGTCTCAATAATACCTACACGTTTGTCGGTGTTTGTCTGTGTTTTTTTTAATTGCTTGCGCGGAGATATTTATATTAATATCGACCGCCTTTCAAGGGAAAAACGGAAACCCTCTCCTGTGGCATAGATGGAGAGATTCGAATTTATTGGTCCGGATCTTGTATTCACTACCGGTCAACGTGTTTTGCGATGGTTCGCTACGCCATATGGCGTTGGCCCTGTGAGGGAACATGAAGATTCTGGCAATAATTCCGGCGTATAACGAGGCCGGCAACATAAAGGCCGTAATCGAGGACCTCAAGTCATTTGGCGGCGATATCCTCGTCGTCAACGACGGGTCGACCGACGCCACCGCCGCTATCGCCAAGGACATGGGTGCCCTGGTGGTTTCGCACCCATTCAACCTCGGCATCGGCGGCACCGTGCAGACCGGCATCAAGTACGCCTTCCAAAACGGCTACGACGCTGCAATCCAGTTCGACGGCGACGGCCAACACCGCGGTGACCAGATCTCGAAGATCGTGGAGCCGGTACAAAGGGGGGAGGCGGACCTCGTCATCGGCTCGCGCACCCTCCCCGGCGGCTACAAGATGGGGATCACCCGCTTCATCGGCTCGCGCATCTTCCACTGCCTCATTCGCTGCCTCGCTGGTAAGGCGATCGAGGATCCCACATCGGGCTTTCGCTGCTACGGCAGGAGAACCCTCGCCCTTTTCTCCCGCTTCTATACCGACGACTACCCGGAGGTGGAGTGCATCATCACCGCGGCCCGAAACGGCCTCAAGGTGATGGAGGTCCCCGTGCTCATGCGCGGCCGGCTCTCGGGACACTCCTCGATCACCAGGAGAAAATCGGCCTACTACATGATCAAGGTGACCCTCGCCATGGTGATCGACGCCATGCGCGGCAGGGAACTTATCGAGGAACCCTAAAGCGTGGACCTGACAAAGCTCGCCTCGCTGGCGGTCAGCATCAGCATCTTCTTTTTCGTCCTGTGGCTGGTGCGGCAGCGCCGCCTGCGGGAAAAATACGCCATCCTGTGGCTTTGCACCTCGGTGTTCGTGGTGTTTTTGACCGCGTCACGGCGGGTGCTCGAGGTGGCGGCGCTTTCCATCGGCATCTACTATCCCCCCTCGCTGCTCTTCCTGGTCGGCGTGCTCTTCCTGCTCATGGTGGTGATAGGGCAGTCGGTCACCCTCTCAAGGCTCTCGGAGAGTAACCACAACCTGGCCCAGGAGATGGCGCTTTTGAAAAAGAAGCTGGAGGATCTGGACGGAGCGGTGAAGGAAAAGAAGGGGGCTGCGGAAAAGGGGTAAGCTCTGGCGGGACCGGCTTCCCCCCTCCCAACCGCCCCTCATGGGGAGAGGCGTGGGAAGGGAAAGCCGTCCTTTTCACTTCATGTCGCGTTACTTCGGGTGACCCGGGGGAAGGGCGCCTTCGGCGGCTGCCGGCGCTGCGTTGCCGGCGACGCCGGAGGAGAAGTAGATCACGTCGAAGGTGCGGTTCAGGCTCTTGCTGGTGAACTTGTCCATGCGCATCCCGGGCTGTGCGGCGAGCTCGTCGCCTACCTTCACCTTGGTGACCGGGAGGGCAACCCAGACCTGTTTCCCGTCGCGCTCGAGGTTCACGTAGGTATAGCCGCCGGCGTCCATGGTCTCGACGACCTTGCCTGAGAGTTCGTTGGTGAGGGGCGGTGCGGGCTGAGAGTGCGGCGCGGTCGTGGCCCCGTCGGCACGGCCGTCGGTGAAGATGATCCGGTCGAAGGTGCGGTTCAGCGCGGTACTTTTGAAGTTGGTCATCAGCATCCCGGGTTTCAGGGCCAGATCCTCGCCTACTGTCGCTTTGTTGTTGCTGGTCATGGCGGCCCAGTCGCTCTTGCCGTCCTTTTCCAGGCGGACGTAGGTGTAGCCTCCTGCATGGATGACCTCGGCTACCTTGCCGGAAAGGGTCTCCACCTTAGGCGGCGTGATCGGGGCTGGCATGGGGGCTGCGGCGGAGGGCTCCGCCACCTTGGCGGTGCCTGCGCACCCGGACTGGAGGGCGAGGGCAAGGCCCAAGGTCATTGCTGTGGCTAAGACGCTGCGTGTTCTTTTCATACAACCGGCTCCTTTGCGATCTCATTGAAGTCCGGGCAGGACTGCTGCCCGTGATGAGGGTGGATTCTACTATAGATGCGGTCGTGAAAGAAAGCCTAATTCTGCAGCGATTCGGTTTACATCGGCTCTCCAGGCTGACTGTTTCCGTTCCCTTTTCGGGGAACCTTGAGCGGTGCAGCAGGTTGGGATGTTTAAAAGGTTGTATTTGCTGGAAATTTCTAGTATATGAAAGTCTTGGTCGGCCGGGGGGCACGTTCGGGACGTGGACCGCGGCGGGCCGTTGCTATGTTTTTTACTCCGCCTGTTCGCTTGAGCGGGATTTCGGAGATGGAGGGGCCTGTTTTGGTCAAGTTCGTTCTTTCGTTGCTGCTCATGTTGTTTCTTGTATCCTGCGGGTCCATATCGGCCCCCTCCGTCACCGGAAACGAGGCGGCTGGCCCTCCCACGGAACTCGCCGTGGCGAAGACCACCTCCACCTCGGTCGTCCTCACCTGGAGCCCCGGCGCAGGTGATGTCTACGCCTACAAGATCTACCGCGACGGCACCGAAGTCGGCACCACCATCAAGGCCGGCCCCGCAAGCGCCGCACCCACCGTCTACAGCGACAACAACCTGAACCCTTCCACCACCTACGTCTACTCGGTTGCCGCCTCCTCCACCTTCGGCGAGGAGACCGCCTCTCCGGACACGGTCATCGCGACGACCCTCCCCGCCGGGCCGCTCGACCCGCCGACCCGGGTCACCGTCACCCAGACCACCGTCGATTCGGTCTCCCTCACCTGGGAGGCGTCCAACTACACCGTCCCCGGTGCGGTCCTCACCTACTCGGTGTACCGAAACGGCACCCTGATCGGCACCACAACCGCGGCGGCAGGGCAGGGGGGGAGCTTCACCGACACGAAGCTTGCACCGGCCACCACTTATTACTACAGCGTCTCGGTCTCCACGGAGTCGACGCTTTCCGCGCCGGTCTCCGCGACCACGGCGAGCACGAGCATCTCCCTTTCCAGCACGGTGATCACCTTCGCCGGGAGCCCCTCGCATTCGGGGTCCGCCGACGGACTCGGCGGATGGGCGACCTTCAACCAGCCGTACGGCATGGCGCGCCTGGGTGGGTACCTCTACATAGCGGACAGCGGCAACCACGCCATTCGCCGCATAGACATCGCCACGAGCCAGGTGAGCACCGTGGCCGGGACCGCCGGGAGCATCGGGGCGGTCGACGGCATCGGGACCTCCGCCCGCTTCAACACCCCGCGCGGCATCGCCACTGACGGCGTCTACCTGTACGTGACCGACAGCGGCAACAACGCGATCCGCAGGTTCGATCCGGTCTCCGGCGCGGTGACCACCTTCGCCGGCTCCCTCGGGGCCAGGGGCTTCCTGGACGGCACCGGGACGGCCGCGCGCTTCTACGCGCCGCGCGGCATCACCTCGGACGGGAGCAACCTCTACGTTGCCGACACCTACAACAACGTCATCAGGAAGATCGTCATCGCCGACGTCACGGTCAGCACCGTGGCCGGCACGAAGACCAAAGGGAACAACGACGGCGTAGGTCCCGGGGCCTCGTTCTTCTACCCCTACGGCATAACCTGCGACGGGCCGAACCTCTACGTGACCGACACCTGCAACCACACGATCAGGAAGATAGCGATCGATTCGATGCAGGTCACCACCCTGGCGGGCAGGCCCGGGTACTCGGGGAGCGGGGACGGCGTCGGAGGGGACGCGGGCTTCTACTACCCGGACGGCATTTTGAGCGACGGGACCAGCCTCTACATCTGCGACACGAGCAACAGCACCATCAGGAAGATGACCATCGCGACGGCCTCCGTGGTGACCATGGCAGGCAAGGCGGGGGCGAGCGGCACCGCCGACGGCTCCGGCACTGTGCCGCGCTTCCGCGCACCGCGCGGCCTCGCTCTGTCCGGCGACCAGCTCTTCGTCACGGACTTCGTGAGCCACACGGTGCGCCGGGTCACGCTCCAGTAGGGGGGGCGGCCGCTGCGCTACCGTTTGACATGAGGTGCGAGGCGTGGCTATAATGGCCCCCTTTTCACCTAACACACACCACTACGAGCGAGGGCATGATGCGCGTATTTTATCTGTTGGCGGTACTGACGGGACTCTTTCTGGGTGGCTGCGGCGTCGAGTGGCTCCCGCCACCTCCCCAGGTGACCGCGTTCTCCTTCACCCCTGGCAGCGTAACCGGGGTCGCTACCGGCTCGACCCAGACCTCGAACACCGTGACGCTGGCCATGGACACCGCGAACGCCAACATCAGCGTAAGCGGCGGCGAGTACTCGGTGAACGGCGGTGCCTTCACCTCGACCGCCGGTACCGTGGTGAACGGCGATACGGTGGCGGTGCGTCACACCGCCTCGAGCAGTGCGGGTACCACGGTGACCACCACGCTTACCGTCGGCGACAAGCGCGCCACATTCTCGAGCACCACGGCAGGCGGGGCCGACGCCTTCTCCTTCTCCCCGTCCGCGGTCTTCAACGTAACGCCTGGCTCGACCCAGACCTCCGACGCCGCCGCCGTTAAGGTGAGCGGGACGGCGCAGATCAGCGTGACCGGCGGGGAATACTCGGTGGATGGCAGCGCCTTCACCAGCTCGGACGGCTCCATCGGCGCCGGGACGCACACGGTGCAGGTGCATCACACCGCCGCCGACGGGTTCAACAGCACCACGGTTGTGACCACGGTCACCATCGGCGGGACCAGCGCGAGCTTCACGAGCGCCACCGGCAACGTAGCCGCGGCCACCATCGACGTAAACGGCTCCGCGGACACGCTGGTCACCGGTCAGCTCGCGCTGCAGCTCGTTCCCGGCACCTACTACATCGCCATCACGCAGGGGTTCGGCGCGTATTCGTTAAACGGCGCCGAGGGGGACTACCAGGTGGACGAGCAGCCGATCACCTTCACCAACGGCCAGATCATCCACTTCCAGGACTTCGCCAACCCGACGGTCGGGGATGTGGCCACCACGGTCTTCACCATCGACGGCGTTCCCATCACCTTCAACGTACACACCACGCAGTAGTTCCGCACCTTGCATACCGAAGCGAAAAAGCCGGCTCACGCCGGCTTTTTTGTTTTTTTGCCACCCTTTTGCGAAGGGGCATCCGGGAATTCCGGGAATGGCAAGAAAGGGTGTCCACGAAGCGCCGCAGGTGACCTCGCGCTCCCCCCTTTGCGAAGGGGGGACGGGGGGGATTTGCTTTTCTTCCCGGTATGCGCCGCATGGAAATTATTGCGGTCGCCCAAGTTGCAGGCTTCTCGCGCCTGATCCCGCAGTGCGTGCAATGGACTCATCAGTTAGTGCTGTTTGGAATGATAAGGCTAAATCCCCCCTGCCCCCCCTTCGCAAAGGGGGGAACGTGATGCCATGCTCACTGCTTCGAGGCTAACGCACACATGCTCACCGGAATGCCCGGATGAACCTTCGCAAAAGGGGGGGGGCGTAACGTCGCGCGCGGCGTTTTGTGGTCAGTTAACCGCTTGATTTCCCGCTATTCCCGGGAGACCCTTCGCAAAAATGGGAGAAACGTCCGCCCCCCGTGCTGCGCCAACCCGCACTACGCGGGACGATGAGCTTTTTTTGCTTATCTTCTTACAATTTTTTCTTACTTGCGCTTGCATTTACCTCCTACAACCAGTAGAATCTCATGAGCCTGCGGCACCTCCTCGCCTAATTAACTCTTCGTTACCTTCCTAGTCTTCACTTGTATTAGTTGCACCACATAATGGAGGTCGGCATGATCAAGAAGGCCCTGCTGTTTCTCGTCATCCTCACCTGTCTTCCCTCGCTCGCACTCGGATGGACCCTGACCGCGAAGATCGGCAGCCCGTCCGGGAGCATTGCCGGAGGTTCACCCTACAATGTCGTCAGCACCGGGACCGGGTACCTCACCATCCCCGCCGGCGACACCACGGTTGCGGTCACCCCGGCCGCCGGCTACACGGTCTCCATGGTCACCCTGGACGGCGTGGTCCTTTCCGTCCCTGCCACGGGAGGTAACGTTGCGGTGCCCCAGGAGGGTAAAAGCGCGCGTACCATGATCGCCTACTTCACCGCGGCGACCTACACGATGACGGCGAGCCAGACGGGCGGAGGCGTGCTCACCATGCAGCGCGTATCTCCCACGGTCGGGTCCATCACCACGACGACGCTTACCGGGCTGCGCACCGGCAACGTCGTGCGCGTCACGGCGACTCCCAACACGGGATACAGCGCCACCTCGATCTCGGTGGGGGGGAGCCAGGTCTGGAGCGGCAGCTATCCGGCAGCGGTCTCTTACGACTACACGGTCGGGACGAGCAGCGTGACCGCGCAGGCAAGCTTCATAAGCATCCCGACGGTTACGGCGCGCCTTGCCACGGCAACGACCCGCACGCAGGTCGATACGGCGGTTGCCCTCGACGCCTCCGGTTCCACGAGCAACGACGCACCCCTTTCCTACCGTTTCCAGGTGGTCTCCGGCGACCCCGCCGCGGTGACACTCTCCCCGGCAGGCCCCGGCCCCGGTGCCGTGACGAGCTTCAAGGCTTCGCTCCCCGGCGACTACATGGTGCAGGTGACCGTCACCTCGGCGCGCGGCGCGACCTCCACGGCGACGTCGCCCGTCATCACCGTGCTCACCAAGGCGGGTTACGACTCCGTCGAGTGCCTCTCCTGCCACGGTAACAGGGACCCGGCCCTCGCCGCGGCGTACCAGCAGTCCACCCACTACCTGACCGCCGCGGTGAGCTGCTCCGGGTGCCACAACCCGGACGGGAGCCTCGGGCACCCATACCTCGCGCAGCCTGGAAGCTCCTGCCTGCCGTGCCACACAAATGCGACGCCGCAGATCGCGACGGATTTCTCGGCCTCGCCGCACTTGAATACCGGCTGCATCGGCTGCCACTACGACCACACGGCGACCTCCACCTTCA
>MTLC01002522.1_pt1 | contig 25589 bp, 22 predicted proteins | sample 1982451 | NCBI WGS metagenome assembly MTLC01 (sample SAMN05710165, study PRJNA340218) | biofilm metagenome | isolation source: sample SPH anode biofilm adapted to +100 mV | place: USA | collected 2012-02-03 | reverse complement strand
TCTCCCTATCCTCTCCCTATCCTCTCCCTATCCTCTCCCTATCCTCTCCCTTTAAACTCGTGTAAGATTAGAACAATATAGGTAGAGGACAAAGAGGGGATGTTGAGGAGATGTTGAGGGGATATTGAGGGGATGTTGAGGGGATGTTGAGGACTCAAAGACATTAACCCATCTTGCAGCTTTTTATGAAAAATGAAGAAAAACAGGGTGAAAAGTAGGTTTTTATAGGCCAACAAGAGTCAATCAGAGTGGTTTCAGATTATAACATACAGATAACCCATTACAGATGATCCAATTGTATTGCATCATGTAGATCAATTAAACCACGAAAGGCACGAAAGCGGCTGATCTGGAAGAGGCTATTCAGCGTTAGGCTTACCCAAATGAATATCCTTTACATTGATCTGAAGGTTAACCTTTCCATTGTAATCGTTCTCCTCGATATAGTAAACAATACTAAAAGGAGAGCCTGCCGAGATCTCTTTAAAATAGTCACCCATTTGAAAGGCTATACCCGAGATAGGGTATCCGCTGATATGGCGATGAATTACTGAAAGTTTAATGTGATTTTTACCGACCAAACGTGAATATCCTGTATCATTGACCATATCAGTTTGGAAAACGGGAGATGGGTTACCAGGACCAAAAGGAGCAAACATCTTTAAAGTCTCAAAAGCCTTCTTGTTGATTTCATTCAAGGTGATATTTGCATCTATTTCGATCTCAGGGACGCGAGGTCTCTCACCGAGAGCCCTTCGTGCGTAAGCCTCAAATCTTTCGGTAAAAAGAGGTAGATTCTCCGGTTTCAGAGATAACCCTACCGCATATTTATGACCTCCAAAATGCTCTAGTAGATCTGAACATGCCTCAACTGCCTCGTAAACATCAAACTCTTTAATAGAACGAGCCGATCCGGTAATGAGGTTTGGCAACGGTTCAGTGTGTTCTAATGACTCATCCCCATCAAAAATCCTATTGTTCTTACTATTGCAAAAGACTATCGTTGGTTTGTAATAGACCTCGGTTAAACGACTGGCTACGATAGCGATAACACCCTTATGCCAGTTAGGTTCATAAAGAATCGTGGTCATCTTATGATGAGCGTCATGAATCTTCTCTAGTTTTACAATGGCCTCCTGAGTAGTAAGGGCATCAAGGTTTCGTCGTTCGTTATTACAGTTATTGATCGTCTCAGCAAGAAGCTTAGCCTCCTTAAGGTTTGTAGATACCAATAATTCAACACTCGCTTTTGCCTCCTTTATTCTACCGGCGGCATTGATACGAGGCCCCACTCCAAAGACAAGGTCATTAATAGTCAACTCCTTCAGATATCGGCTATCACTACCTTTCTCGGCCTTTGAGATACCACAGACCTCAATCAGAGCCTCAATACCCGGACGAAGCTGCTTCTTATTGAGCAGTTCTAATCCGTAGTATGCAAGTATTCTATTCTCACCCGTCAGCGGAACGATATCCGAAGCGATACTAATGACAACGAAGTCAAGATACTCCTTAAGAGCCTCTTCATTAAGGCCTCGTTTTTTAGTAATAGCTTGAATAACTTTGAATCCTACGCCGCAGGCAGACAGTTCATCATAAGGATATTCACAGTCAGGCCTTTTAGGATCTAGTATAGCCACTGCTTTTGGAAGCTCATCACCAGGGCGGTGATGGTCACAGATAATAAAATCAATCCCAAGGTTTGCAGCTTGCCCTACTTTGTCGATAGCCTTAATACCACAATCTACGGCAATGACAAGCGTAACTCCATTCTCCGCAGCATAAAGAATTCCCTTATCAGATATACCATAACCCTCTTTATCACGATTTGGGATATGATAAAAGAGATCGCAATCAAATTGTTTGAGGAAGGTATACATCAATGCAACGGCAGTAGTGCCATCAACATCATAATCACCATAAATAAGAATCTTCTCTTTTTGATTGATTGCCTGCTCTATTCTCTCAATTGCGATATCCATGTCCTTCATCAAGAAGGGATCATGAAGATCATTTAAAGAAGGATAGAAAAACGATTTAGCCTCTTTAGCACTAGAGATACCTCGTTGAACCAGCAAATTGGCCAGCACCATATTTATGTCAAGCTCTTTTGCCAGTTTGACAATGACATCGGCATCACCTCTAGGCTTTAGGATCCAGTTTTTCTGCATTTTCTTTATTGAACATGTAAAGGTACGAATTTCCACCCAGATTAATCAGGCAGCAATCTGACGCATCTCGTCTTTACAACTAATTAGAGCAGCCACCCCAACTGCCATTCTACAAAATCGGCCTGACCCATATTGGCTTTTATATAGAGCCCTAAACGAAGGTTTCCTCTCTCTTTCTTAGTGTCAAACAGATAATAGTTTACCCCTAACTTATTGGAGTTATAGATTCTACCATCATACCCCTGGTCAAGAATCTCCTTTGTGTACCGCCGTCTGAATGGGTTAAAAAGATAGGCTCCAACTCTGGTATCGATACTAAAATGGCCTGCCATAAACTCATGACCCAAATAGAGCACTAGAGTTGATGAGTTGATAAGTTGATGCTCACTAAAAAGATCTGTGCGTTCAATAAACCCTCTGAAACTGGAATAGTAAGAGCCGGTTAATAAGAGATAGAAATTATGCAGACGACTAGCCCGAAAGTTTACCCCAGATGATACTGAATAGATCTTATATAAAGGACCATTTACAGGTTCCGTTGACTCTCCGAACTCATGGTAACCAATTCCAGCCTCAAGCAGAAGCCTAAACCTTGACTTAAGCGTATCCGGGTGTAACATATAACGACCTCTTTCAGGCTCCTTTAAGATGATCCCTAAGGAGGCAATCGGACTATTAATTCCGAGATTAGGCAGGCGGGTATGACCATTACTAAAATGAGCAAACCCAAAAGCAAACCGAAGAGCTAAGGCCGAGGTTAATCTTCTTGACAAGCCAAACTCAACCATAGTGATATTGGTCAGATGAGAACCAATAAGAGTGTTATCCGTATTAGTTAAGGCATCAAAATGTTTAGTATACCAGGCAAATCCCAAGCCTACCTTCAACTCCTTTTTCCAAAGATAACCACTGCTCCACGATAGGTAAGGCATTACAGCGAGAAGATTACCCAACACATGTTGATTCCCTGTACTTCCCGCAACGATATTGAGGCCTAAGACGGGATACTTGAAATCTTGTTGCCAGGCTCTATGTCCATAGGTTTGCCATCCTAAAGAGGCTGAACCTAATGCCATCAACCCGCGATCAGGAAAAGAGGGATAATTTTTAAGAATGGAACCGGTAGCCAGGTTAATAGAGTAGACCCTGGAGGTGGTGGTATCCTGACCAAAACCGAAATTAGTGCTTATAAAGAATAAAGCACAAGAGACAAGAAGATTAACGCTGAAGCTGGAATACCCCATTACTTTGTATTCATAACCTCGATACCATCCCAATCTTCGGGTATCCCTACCTGTTGGTTTTTTTGACAACGTAAGAGGTACACTTTTGAAGCACCGTCATTTGGATTCTCATTAAGAATCTCAGTAAAAAGATCAGATGCAACAACAAACTCTTTACGACGATAGGCTTCAATTGCCTGAGAGAACTTTTTCCGTTGAGAGATCTTCAACTGACTCTCATGGCTCCAATCGGCATCCAAGATCTCGAAGATATATACAGATTCCTTTTTCCCTTTAACCTTAACGATATCAAGGAAACGATACTGGTATGATAAGGGGTTTTCAAGTCTTATAAGCGTATCCTGACTAATGATCAGAGCGGCACTATACACCTTTGTTAAGCCTTCAAGTCTTGAAGCCAGGTTAACAGCATCAGAGATAACAGTGCCTTCCATTCTTCCGTGACCGCCGACCACACCCAACATCAGAGAGCCGGTATGAAGTCCAATACCCATTTCAATTGGAGACTCTCCTTCAGATTTTCTGATCTGGTTAAAGACCTCCAGAGTCTGCCTCATCTCGACAGAGGCCCTTATTGCGTTCTCCACATTACCGGGAAAGAGAGCCATAATAGAATCCCCCATATATTTATCTATAAACCCATGGTTTTTAGCAATAATAGGTTCCATCAGACCCAAATAATTGTTGATGAAATCAAAGTTCTGCTGAAGAGTCAACGTTTCAGAGATACCGGTAAAGTCTCGAATATCCGTAAAGAGAACCGTCATCTCCTTCTCAACCTGATCACCTAAGGAGATTTCAGTAATACTCTCCTTGTTTAACATATCGAGAAATTGACGAGGCACAAACCGATAGTAGGCTTCGTTAAGCTTATTAATATTTGAAATATAATTACTCAAACGAGCCACCATGTCATTATAGCCTTCCGTAAGCTGACCCAACTCATCATTTGTTCTAACTAGGGCATACCGTTCAAGTTCACCGTTAGAAGTGTCTTTCATCTTAGACAAAAGGTCTTTAAGAGGGAGGACAATATCTTCAGTATTCCATTTAACGAAATAGAAGATATACAAGAGGCTGACAACGACACCTGCCCATATTCCAATAAACATGATAAGGGCATTAATAGCATTGATGTAGAAAGAATCTTCAAGCTCTTTCACATTTACGAACGATTCACCGAAATCGCCGAAAAGGATCTTAAGAGCTACGGGATTATCACGAGTCAGGTCTATATTAAGATCACTTATTGTAGTGCGGCTTTGATAGAGATAAATCATAACTAACACCAGAGGAAGCAAAGTACTAACACCACTCGAAACCCATAGCTTGGTTCTGATGCGTCCACTGCGTGCCTTAAATATTCTGACACGAAGCTCTTCTTCTGTGTAGAAATGTTCAAGATATTTAAGTTGCACCCGGTGTTTAGTCCAGAACCATGCAAAAGTGATTACAACCAAAGAGGCTATTAACGAAACAAAGATAAACTGCTTGTTAAAGGTTGCATAAGCATCAGCAGGATCCTGAGCACTATTCATAATGCTATTGACGAGATAGAGATGCCCGATTACGAATGCTGCACCAAGGATACTTGAATAGACAGTTGGAAGATGGATAATCCACTTTTTACAAAACTGCTGTAATTTGGGTGAGATCTGCCTACGATGAGCCTTTAACCATAGATAACGCCTAAACGGGATGGAAGTAGCTCCTCCAATTAGAATAGCCAGTAGGAACATTCTTATTTGAAAGAGGTAACTGTTATCTTCTCCGGTCTTATCTTGTGGCATTTTAAGGTCAATATGAACCTGTTCATTACCACTTTCCGGGTTAATGGTCTCTTTAGTAATAAGATCTTGCTTAAGCTCATTGACCTTTGCGGTTCCTTTCTTAAGATCTTGGGCGGCCAACTGCTTACCAATCCTTTTCCCTGCAGCATATCCCTCTACAAAACCCTTACTTATATCATCATTAGCCAATGATTGACCTATAGTTGCATTGATCACAGAATCACCTATCTTTTCAGCTAATGTGTCAGATCGTTCACCAACAACAATATTACCAAACTGCTTACTGCTTCGTTGTATTTCAGGCGCATGTTTGACAGTAAAAACTAAAACAAAGGGTAGAACCAAGAGGTAGTAGATCACTACCGCAGCCATATGAACCCGAAATCCATATATATTGACTTTCTTAGGCTTGGCGACATTCTTCTTTTTCATCTCCGGAATCATCAAAGGATAGAGTTTGTAAAGTTAGTCAGTTTCAGTATCGAAAACAGCCATCTTAGCCCAGATTAATTATATCTATGACTTTTTTCGCCCAAATATTGTAATCCGGCATCTCTTTCCCTTTCTCTATTACAATATCCGCAAGATTAAAAGGATACTTCCACTCCTTCAAATTCTCCCACGGCGGGCTCTGCTTAATAGCTACCATCACTTTGGGTTTGACAAACTGTCGTAAAATGGCCGATTCACAGACAACCAAAGAATCTAATTCAAGTTGGGAACTCAATTTAAGGATTCCATCCACCAAATCAATATCCTTACCCTCAATGATCCAAGCCCTCTTTGCTCCTGCTTTAATCATCCTGGCTGTATCCTTACCCGGAATTTGTAAAGTCTCTTCTTCTATTTGTGAGGTAGAAACCAGCTCATTAAAATGAACTTGCTTATTATCGTCACTATTATATCTAAAAAGGTTGGAATGATCTCCATGAAAACCACTCTTCGAGATATCGCGCTTTATAACTTTTAGTCCAAACACTGACCTTTCAAGGCATAAAAGTTGAATAAGAGACTCAACCAGGGTTGTCTTCCCGATATTTCGTCCATTTCCTGTTACCAGAATCAAGTTTGGCATATCAATCATTCAGCAAAGTTAGGGTTCAATCGACGAAAGAAAATAATAATTTGTTCGCCAACCGAAGGATTCTAATAATTAGGTGTGTCTAAGTATTAAATCAAACATCATTATTATGAAAACAGTAACATCAAAACTAATGCTAGTAGCGCTTATTTTCGGCGCATCAACATTAATTGGACAAACCACGACCAACTCAAAAGTTGGTTTGAGTCAAAATGGAGCAGTATCATCATCTGAAGGAAATATTAGCAACAGACAAAACCAACGAGGAGCCAACTTTGTGGATTCAAACCGGGATGGCGTTTGCGATAATTATTCAGCCACAGGAACGAGGCGAGGCCAGAACTTTGTTGATTCCAACAAAGATGGAGTATGCGATCATAGAAATGGCCGAAGATTCGGAAATGGTCATAGGAACAGATCAATGGGAAACAACACCACAAAAAATCAAGAGTATAAAAGAAGAGGAGCAAGATCAAACTATGTTGATACTAACAAAAACGGTCAATGTGATCATGCTGAGCAAACACCAGTTGAGCCTATTGGCAAATAATTTGTCATCAATAGATAATACTCAAATCAAATTGTAAATTAGTAGTCAAGATGAACGGACTTGAGGCTTTTCATACTCCTCAAATCCGTTCATTCATACAAAGTTTATGACAGATCAATTGCTCATAAGCAGAATCAAAGCTGGAGATGAAAGAGCAGCACGACAGCTGGTTGATCAGAATCAGAAGATGGTTCTTCGTACAGTAGGTTGGATAATAAGCGACGTTGGTTGTGCGGAAGATGTCTCACAGGAGGTTTTTATACAATTCTTTAAAAATATTGATTCATTTAGAGGAGAGGCATCCGTTTCAACACTTCTTTACAGAATAGCGATTAATCTGTCATTAAATAAGAAAAGAGGAGTCAGAAAGTGGTTTCAAGGGGCAGTTGACCTTCTATCAGTAAAACCAGAGGTACATATGGTTGATTCTCTAAATGAAGCCATAGAAAGAAAGGATAGAAGTACTGTATTGAAATGGGCACTAGAGAGACTTCCGGACAACCAACGATTGGCTTTCATTCTAACAAAGTCGGAAGGGTTATCGCAAAAAGAGGCAGCTATAATCATGAAGACATCCCCAAAAGCAATCGAATCACTAATTCAAAGGGCAAAAGTTTCACTTCGCAGCTATTTAGCAGATTATTATACCAACTAGGATATGGACTGTAAATCGACAATTCAGCAAATTATTGAGTTAGGCCACACAGATATCAATGAATATTCTGAGGAGGTCAAACAACATCTAGACTCTTGCTCAACATGTTTAAATCTTTTGAGAGAAATCTCAGAGACGATGGAAGAGATCGAGCAATATAATCCTGAATACCGGCCTGATTTCACTGAGAGTGTCATGGCTAACTCTGGCTTCCGGCAAATTCAGCCCGATAGATCATCTATTTACAGAAGATGGATTATGCCGATAACCTCAATTGCAGCCATCTTTATTGGTGTACTTATTGGACTCGCCCTGACCTCAGACCAAATTCAGGAAAATACGGATGAGACAGTAGAATCGGAGATTTTTGCTATGATACTTTCAAGTAACACTGAAATAATACCTGACGCCTTTATTCAAAATGATTAATCCATGGAACGAGACAAGTTTTTCATACCATTCATAGCAGCACTATCTCTTTTTCTGATAACAGCCACGACATTAGCTATAATTTTCATAAAAACAAAAGAGGTAGAACAAGGGACTTCAGCCAAAGTTGGAGATAATGTAAATAATCGTACAGACCCAACAATCAAAGGTCTGGGAAGAATTCCTGAGTATCTAAATCTTAAGCGGGAGCAGCTACTCCTTTATGAAAATTACAGTAATGATTATAGGACTAAAATGGAAGGTATACAGCGATTAGATGTAAAATTAAGTAATCAATTTATTGACCTACTATTTTCTTCAGCTTCTCCTGATTCAGCGGAGATAGAAAAGATTGCAGATTCAAGTGCGTATGTTTTAAAATTAAGAAGGATGGCAGCCTATTCATTTATGAAATCTATGCTAGATGTATGCGATTCAACACAGAAAACAAAGTTAAAGTCACTCTTCTTCAATCTACAAAATAGAGAGCAGGGAAAGGGATTTGGGAGAAACCGATACAGACATGGAAGACCCAACTAGAAGAAATTAATGGCAATACATAGTTTTGGCTTAGCTTTTGTTTAATCGTTAAGTTGTATATTTGTTACCACTGATAACATAAAAACGTACTAAACCCAATGAGTATGAATTTGATTAAAAGAGGATTTACCCTTATGTTACTTGCCTTTTTAGGTTATACAGCAAGTGCACAAACCATGGCTGAAGCTGGTGAGGCCTTCAACCAAGCGATTTCGAAAATGGAAACGGATGTTGATGGAGCAATCCAAGGGTTCAGAAACACAATCGCCATCTCTGAGAAACTTGGTGATGAAGGCATGGATCTTAAAATGAAGTCTAGTCAAATTATCCCTGGTCTCTACCTTAAGAAATCTAACAACCTTTATAAGGCAAAAGATCTCGCGGGAGCTATTGCCGCAGGAGAAGAGGCGATAAAAGCTTCCACTGAGTTTAATGATGAAAAAGTAAAGGCTCAAGCTTCTAATTTGGTCAGTCAGTTTTACATGGTTCAAGCCAATGGTCAGCTTAAAACTAAAGATTATGATGGTGCCATCACTGAGTTCAATCGTTCTTTAGAGCTAAATCCCTCTTTAACAAAATCATTATTGGGCTTAATGATAGCATATAAAGAAAAGGAAGACGAACCCAACATGGAAGCCACTCTTGGAAGGTTAAACGCTGTTGGTGCAGCAACAGAGGATGCATCAAAAGCAAAATCAGTACTACAGTCTTTCCTTTTGGCAACTGGAGCTAAGGCTCTTCAAGGCAACAAGAATGATGTAGCCGTTGAATACATAACAAAGTCATTAGCCTATGGTGAATCTGCAGATGCTTATTACTACCTTACCGCAGCTAGTAATAAAATACAGAAATGGGATGCAGCCATTGAAGCAGCAAACAAAGGATTAGCACTTGAGCAAAAAGATAAAAACAGATTCTATTTTGAGCTAGGTACAGCTTATGCCGGAAAAGGTGATTCAAATAATGCTTGCACCAACTTTAAGTTAGTGAAAGCTGGTCCTAATCTCCAATCAGCACAATATCAAATTAAGACTGTTCTTAAATGTAAATAGTCTTTAATAATTCACAAAGAGAGTGTCAAAAGATTTTGACACTCTCTTTTTTTGTCTTATTACATTCATATTTTCTTTCCCTAATTATAAAAGAACTACCAGCGCCATCCAGTAATACTCTCAAAGGCCAAAATCAATGGCTTATTCCAATAACACCAACACTCGCTTATAACACCCGTTAAACAGCATTCCACGATTCTTTACATTTAGAAATAAGGAGTAAATCAAATTTATAGAGCATCAATTACTCAACAACCAGTAGATTACACCCTCTAATATCACTATTATCAAACCTACCTAAGACTTCAAAAGCTCCATTATTAAAGACTCTTCCCAGATCTTGGGTTGCCAGGAACGAACACGATTCAAGATTTGCAAGATCTATTACATTTATCCCGCCAGTTCTTCCTACCGGGGCTAAAGATAAAGGATCATCTATATCCCTGATAAGTATCCTCATCCATGGAGGGCATGTAAAGATTCCGGAGCCAGAAGACCATGCCTGCGAGAGAAGCTCAGTCATTCCGTATTCAGAATGAATAAAATCAACATTAAGACTTTCGCATAGGAGATTATGTAAGTCTTCACGAATCATCTCTTTTCTGCGTCCTTTCATTCCACCTGTCTCAACAATTATAACATCACTTAAGTCAGGCCGCAGCTCTGCCAGATCCAGTAGAGCAAATGTTACCCCTATTAGCATAATCTTTTTACCAGTCTTCTTAGCCTCAAAGATCACCTTTATCAACTGATCAAGATCATAAAGATAAAACCCACTAAGCGGATTTAAACTTGCCTTTATTAAATGATCAACCATAAAAACCAAAGAAGAGCCCTTTCTTTCAAGATAACCTGGTAATAACGCCAAGAAAATAAAATCCCGAGGGTTACCATAAGCCAATTTAAAACCGGATAAGAAACTCCGAATATATAGGTCAACACTCTTTATCTCATGCTGCGAAGTAACCATTCCTGTGGTTCCACTACTGGAAAAAGTAATCTCCGGATCATCACTTCCGCAATAAACTTTATGTGTTTTAAAAAACTCAATAGGGAGAAATGGTATTTCCTTATAACTAGTTACCCTATCCGGAGTCTTCTTGAGGAGCTCACAAAAGTGCCTGTAAAGATCATTTCTTTCAAACTGATATTGATATGTATCAATGCAAAGCGATTCAAATTCCCATTCGCTCTTTATTGAAAAGATATCCAGCTCATTAGTCTTCATACCACAAAGATATAAAAACCCACTCTGAAGATCCTTTATTAATCAGGGTGTGAATTCCCGAAAACAATAGTGTCAATGGACGATTACGATTAATAAGTTAATTCAAAGGAAAAGCAGACTATAAGACTTATAGGATTAGAAGTGTCTTCCTTAAGAAAACAGGCAAAGAAAATAAATGCGGCATTAAACAACTAATTATCAGGCACCATAAAACATCTAACTTATAAAAATTAATTCTAATGTCTTGGCATGGAACGTAACTTGAATTATCTTTAAGCGCGATTTACAAACAACTTTTACGAAAACGAAAATCATGAAGAAAACTCTACTATTCTTACTGGCAATAACATTGTCCAGTTTTGTTATGGGACAACAAGTCTCTCGTCAGATGGTTATAATGGAAGTTGGCACTGGAACCTGGTGTCAATATTGTCCCGGGGCTGCCTTAGGAGCTGATGATTTGGTTGAAAATGGTCAACAGGTTGCTGTAATTGAGAACCACAATGGGGATAGTTACGCTAACCAATACTCAAACTCACGCAACTCTTATTATGCTATTACAGGATATCCAACAGCCATCTTTGACGGATTATTAAAACATTCAGGGGGGCATCATACCAATAGCCTCTATTCGACTTATCTTCCAAAGTATAATCAAAGAATGGCTGTTCTTTCCGATTATACCTTAAGCATGGTAATTACCAACACAGGAGGAACCAGCTACCAAGCAGATGTAACCATTAAGAAAGAAAACCCCGCTACGACATCAACCAGTTTTAAGCTTCACTTTGCAATAACCCAGAGTCACATTTCTCAGAACTGGCAGGGGCAGACACATCTGAATTTCGTCAACCGCAAAATGGTTCCAGATCAAAACGGAACAGCCATAGATATGACGGGTGTTGATGAGAAGACTGTAACGCTCACATTTGACATGGATGCCAACTGGGTATTTGAAGATTGCGAATTTGTTACCTTTATTCAGGCTTCAAACAAGGAGGTACTTCAAGGTATAAAAAGAGGAGCTGTTGACCTGACTGTTGACTTTGATGTTGACACAACGGTTGTAAACACCCACACCCCTATTAAATTTACCAACAATACCATTGGTGGTTACATTGATGCTCCTGAGACCTACGAATGGTCATTCCCTGGTGGTGATCCTTCAACTTCCACAGAAAAAGATCCTATGGTAACTTACGATTCTGCTGGATTATATACAGTTCAATTAATCGTAAACCGCGGTAGTCAAATTGATACCGTTTCAAAGACCGCCTTTATCGAAGTTCAAAGTGCAGTTGGTATGAGCACACTACCAACTCTATTAGCTCAGGTTTACCCAACACCTGCATCAAATGAGGTTAAGGTTAGACTCTCTTCATCTCCTGAAGTAAATACTACCTATTCTATTATTACTCTCACAGGGGTACAAGTTATGAAAGGTGTATTCCAAAATCAAGAAGAGACCTTAAATGTTAGTTCCTTGTCAAATGGCATTTATCTAATCAAGATAGAGGGTTCTTCACCGGTAATTAAAAAGATTATTATTCGCAGATAATCATCTCACTACTAATTTAGCAGGGATTCCTAAAAAACTTAAATAAGTTTGATATGAATCCCTGCTTTTTTTTACATTTACATCACTTTAAACCAAATTCATTTTCAACCTATGAAGAAATTTTCCTTATTTATTTTATGCCTACTTACAGGTATAATAGTAACAGCTCAACAGGTTCCCCGTCAGATGGTTGTATTAGAAATTGGCACCGGTACATGGTGTCAGTACTGTCCCGGAGCAGCCATGGGTGCTGATGATCTTATAGCAAATGGTTACAATGTTGCTGTTGTAGAAAATCATAATGGCGATAGCTATGCCAATGCAGGCTCAGATGCTCGTAACAGCTATTACAACATTACAGGTTTTCCTACCGCAAAGTTTGATGGAACATTAACCTATGAAGGTGGCAACCATACCCAGAGCTTGTACACCACATATGTTCCAATGGTTAACCAAAGAAATGCAGTTCTCTCCTCCTTTACAGTAGATATTAAAGGTACCCACACTGGAGACACTTACACCATTACAGTTGTCATCAACAAGGTAGCTGCCTATACTGGTGCAGGACCATTAAAGCTTCAACTTGCTTTAACAGAATCAGAACTAGCCGTTAGTTGGCAGGGACAGACCGAATTAAATTACGTTAACCGTGTAATGGTTCCTGATTACAATGGTTCAGATGTTAGTTTCACCAGCGGAAACATGCAGATCTATAGCCTTACATTCACCAAAGATGCATCGTGGGTTGCAGACCATTGTGAACTTGTTGCCTTCCTTCAAGACAATTCAACAAAAGAAATTCTTCAAGGAAATAAGGTTTCTTTGACAGCTCTTCAGGCTCCAATGACTGTAAACTTTACTGCTAACCAAACCAATTTCTGTGGTCCATCTTCAGTAAACTTTACAGATCAATCAGTAGGTGCCACGACTTGGAAATGGGAATTCCCGGGCGGTAACCCAAGTACGTCAACTCTTCAAAACCCCGTAGTAAACTATGCTACTGCCGGAACCTACAATGTTTCTCTAACAGCTGCTAATGCTACAACCGGCAATAAAACTGTTAAAACAGGTTATATCACAGTTAGAACCGCTCCAGATGCTCCAGGTAAACCATTTGGACCAAGCGGACTATGTGCTAATCCTATTGATCAATATTACTTCAGCTCTGCTTCTGCCACAGCCACATCATATGAATGGGAAATATCTCCATCTACAGCGGCTGTCTTAACACCTAGTGGTACTAGTTGTAATGTAAACTTTGATGACACTTTCATTGGTCAGGCTATCCTAAAAGTTAGAGGGGTAAATGATTGCGGCAATAGCCCCTGGTCAGCAATTCAAACTATTGATGTAAGTGAACAACCCGGTCAAGCTACTCAACCAACCGGACCTACTTCTATATGTCAAGGAACAGCCAGCAGTGAATACACCACAACCAGTCCTAATCCTGTAAGTGGTTATAACTGGACTATTAGTCCCGCTACTGCTGGTACATTAGTTCCAAATTGGGCATCAGTAACTGTAAATTGGGATCCAACTTTCTCAGGTACTGCTATTATCACTGCTGCGTCATATAATGGCTCTTGCAACGGGACTGCAAGTACTCCAATAACAGTTAATGTACTTACAGCTCCAACCAGCTACAATGTTACCGGTGGCGGTCTTCTATGCCCGGGATCAACAGGCGTTGAGGTTGGTCTTTCAAACTCTGATAATGGAACAGTTTACACCTTATATAAAGATGCAGTTGCTACAACATCAACAGTAACTGGTACTGGTTCAGTAATCACTTTTGGCCCTCAGACAGGTTTGGGAACTTACACCGTAAACGCAGCTAATGGTGGTACATGCACCTCAACAATGACAGGTCAAGCTATGATAACCCAAGGTGCTATCCCAGCTGTTCCTGCCACCCCTAACGGACCAACATTAGTCTATACAGGAGCTACACAAACAACACAATACTCAACTGACATAGTTCCAATGGCCACTGATTATAACTGGGCAGTTGAACCCTCAGTTGCTGGAAACTTCCTTAATACTTCCAACAATACCACTATTGAATGGAATCAAAATTATAGTGGAACTGTTTCAGTAACTGTTAAATCAGCTAATGAATGTGGCATCTCCGTTGCTTCCACATCTATCTCAGTTGTTGTTGAAATGGGCGTTGGTATTAATGATCCTTCTTCTGCTAATACCGTTCAGTTCTATCCCAACCCTGCAAGCAGTTTTATCAGTTTATCCCAAGACCTTCCTTCTGTGTCTTCAGTTAAGGTTTATGATATGCAAGGTAACCAGGTAATATCAATGGCAAATCTTCCGGTTGACAAGAAAATAAACGTTAATACACTCTCCTCTGGGATTTATAACGTTTCAATTATAAGCGACGGAAAACTCTACACTTCTAAAGTCATTATAAAGAAATAATATAACCTCTGAATAATCTGCATTTTCATTGTCACTGTTTTATTTGTCCCCTTAAATAGTGATAATTATAAAACGAAAATGCAACTTAAAGCCGACATTACTGTCGGCTTTTTTTTATCTTTATTATGGAAATATTTCCCTTAATCTTTAAACCTCAAGAGTATGTTAAAGAATATTTTCCTCTCTCTCTTTATAGCAATTCCATTGCTAACATTAGGTCAAAAAACAGATAGCCTATCATATAAAATAACAGATTTCAAATTAAGTATAAAAGGCGATCAGGAAGAGGCAAGCCAACCTATTGAGTTATCAGTAAGTTCAATCCATTTTACAGATACAATCAAAGGATCATCTGTTAACAAGCTAATTAACAATAAGCTTTATAGCTATAATAATGATAGCTTGAATTGTAATGAGTTTGCCTTTGCTGCTTCTTTCCTTGCTAATTATAGCGACTTCCGTAAGGATTTCCCTGATAATCCCATGAGTTGGAGTATTGACAGAAAAGTTATGGTTATTTATAACTCCTTAGACCTGCTAACTCTTGAATTCTTTGAATTTTCGTATGAAGGTGGAGCCCATCCAAATACCACCTATACACTGATGATGATAGATCCACAAGATGCTAAAGAAATTCATCTCGAAGATATTCTTATACCTGGCTCATATCAACCGCTGGTTAAACTTTGTGAGAGATATCTTAGACTTAGTAGAAATATCCCTGGTAAAATGAATCTGGAAGAAGAGGGATTTTGGTTAGACAAAGGAGCGTTGCCTTTGGCTGAGAATATCGCTCTTTCAAGTAAAGGGTTAAGAGTTATTTATAATAGCTATGAGATTGCACCTTATGCAATGGGACAATCTGACTTCACAATACCCTATTCAGAACTTGTTAAAATTCTTAAACCGGAATTTCTTCCCTCCAAACAGTAACAAGCTTTGAAATCCTAACCGTATTCAATTAAGTCAATAACACCAACCTCCTTAATTAACATAACACACAGGATACCCACCAACTATCCTGTGTGTATGTCAACCCCTTAAAAATACGGCAATTAAAAAGGGTATAAAATAAATCTAATTAGCTGAAATAGTGCTAGTAGTTCTTGATAATTGAATAACTAGTTTTTGCCGAAAATATCTATAACCAGTATTTCTGGCCTGTTACCGGTTCTAACAGGTGGCCCCCAGGTTCCAAAACCATTGGAGACAAAATAATGGGTGTCTCCTTTCTTAAGATAGCCACTACTAAGTTCAAAGATTGCAGAAGTAATATATCCAAAGGGCCAAAGCTGACCATGATGGGTATGTCCGCTAATCTGGATATCGGCTGGTATCCTTTTGGCATCGTCTAGATTGAATGGTTGGTGGTCGAGAAGAATTACAGGTTTTGTATGATCCACCCCCTTTATTAAATCTTCTATTCCTTTTCTTGGTTTTCCGGAAAACCGACTTTTATCTTTATCCTCACGACCGACAATTACAATCTGGTCATTAACTAAGACAGTAGAATCCCTTAAAATATTTAACCCGTACTTAGATAAATAAGAGACTGCTGATTCTGCTCCTCCAATATACTCATGATTTCCTGTAATTGCATACACTCCCATTGGGGCAGATAGTTTCTTCAGGTACGATCCTAAATCATATCTAATAACCGGAGCTATATCCTCATCAACGACATCACCTGCTAACAAGATAATATCCGGATTTTGGTTATTGACTAATCTTACCAAATTTTTAACATGAGAGGGACCAATTAATGTGCCCAGATGAATATCACTAGCTGCGACAATTCGAATCCCATCTTTCGGCAACTCTTTATCGAGTTCCAATTTATAGTGACTTACTCTTGGTGAGGCAGCATTTATAAAACCACCTAAGACGACTAATCCGGTTACCGAGATAACTCCCCAGAATAAAAAGAGTCTATACTTTTCAGCTTCAGGACCAACTATTGAATTCCAAAACGGAACAAAATAATTAATTGCTCTCAATAAATCTACCAGTATGACACTTAATAAAAGATAGACGAAAACGGAAAGCCATATAGAACCCACCCACATAAATATATCGCTAACAGGCCCTAACCAAACCCTTTCCAAGACCCGGGCAATCACATAACTTGAGGCTAAACCCCAGTAAATCCATGGGAATATCGATCTAATCTGACTATGAGCAGGTAAAGCAAGCATACCTCTTGAAAAGATATAGTAATTTACAAGCGTGTATACAGATAACACGATTCCGAAAAACAGCAGAAATGTCGTTAGTTTCATATAATTCTTTATCTCGATTATTTAAACAATTATCAGTAAAAAAAGGATTTGTCAGTTACTAGTATCCTATTATTCATGAATCAACCTGAACTATTTAAACAGATATACTTTAACAATTGGATCACTAAAACAACAATCTCACCTATCAAAAAAACTTTTTTTCGACCATTATCATCACTAACTGTGCCGTCATTCTTAAACGACAAATAGGCAGCTAACAGTCATATTAAACAACGATCCACATTAAGATCGAAACAACTTAACTGATAGAATCGCGATAATATCCATACCCCTTATTCTTCTCAAAGCATTATCAATCAATTTGTCTAACAGACACCAACCTCAATTCTATATATAGTCCATATACGATAGCCTATCTAAAAAATCATATGACTAGTTGGCAGATACAAACACTCAAAAACCAACAATTGCGACAAAAGCAAAACCTAAGATTATTCCTGCCACTATTATAACCATACTAAATCAGATATTATAAAAAAAGACGATTTGCAAACAGGTTATTGCAAATCGTCGTAATGGAAAAAATCTTAGTTTTATGTAACCCATTAAATCCAACTTTTTTAAAGATCAAACCAAAAGAAGGACTCTAAAATAGGCGATTAAAAGTATTGGTTTAGAGCAAAAACTATTGTTTAACAATCTTCGTGCTTAACTCAAGATTAGGTGAGTTCAAACGAACAATATAGCAACCACCGGATAATGTTGATATCGGAATGACAATGCTACCAGCCTTATCAGTATTCAACATAGCGGTAAAGACTTCAACTCCTGCAACATCATAGATACTTACTCGATAGGATGAAGAAGTAAGCAAAGGATTTGAAATCGTAACGAATGAAGAAGAAGGGTTAGGATAGGAGTTTGTCTGACTATTAGCATTAATCTTAGAAAGACCAACATTGTAATCTCCAACCCAGATGCGGGCAGAATCGGCTATTCCACCTTCATTCATGGTGATTTCAACATACGGATGAGCAATTAAACCACTAAACCACCGATATGTGGTATCTGTAGAAACGGTCGGAAAGCCAGGTACTGTAACCCATCCTAACAAGAAAACCTTCATAAATGCCTCATCTGTTTGAGTCATAACCGTTTTCTCTAACAAGGCTCCATCAAAATCCTGATTCTTGAGTTTTAACTTTCCCCAACCCTGGACATTACGAATGGTGTGTAGAGTCATAACATATTTGACACTATCAGCGGTAGGCATTCCATATTCTACACCTGACATTTTAACGACCAACTTACTAGTGGCATCAATAGCAGAGCCAAAGGTATAAGGAAAAGTAAACAACGGAAGTGGAGGCGAGAGCGGCAGAGGCTGTACTCCTGTTCCAGGATCACCGATTGCACCTAATAAATTCGCAACCTGATCAGTAACAGAGATCATTCCAAATCCATCAGTTTGTGCCATTGCGACTGTAGCAGATGGAAATGCTCCACTAAATCCAGTTGACTCAGGAGATACATATTTAACCGTATCAGAAAACTCACTTACCACTTGCGAGAAATCCCATAGTAGATTTGCGCCACTTCTTGCAAATTGAAGAGATGAGGGATTAGACACTTTATCAAAGAGCAATTTTTGGCCTGCTACAGGACTCTGTGCACTTGTTAAGACAACCTGAGAGAATGCGGACATTCCTAACAGAGTGAAAACAAGCATAAATAAACCTTGCTTCATAATTTCTAATATTGAATTTGGTTGTATTTTGACAATAAAAAATATAGACAATTCTGAATTACAGCAATCTTCGACCACGTGAGATAATCCACAAGTCATACCAATCTTCGCGATCAAGACTAAACGAGAGTGCTTTGGAAGCTGCTTTAATTCTATCTGGAGAAATCGTTCCTATAACAGGTTCTACCCTCATCGGTAAATCCATTAGCCATGCGGTGACAATCGCAATTGGCTCAACGGAGTATTTCTCTGCAAGAGCAAAGACTTTTGTAATTACTGGTTTATCAGATTCAGGAGTGCTCTCCGTAATTGGATTACAGAACCTGCCTTTATCCATAGCGCCCCAAGCTTGAATTGAGATATCGTTCAGCATACAATATTCAACCAGTCCATGGTTACCAACTAATGCCTGACGATCAGTATTCACCTCAACGATATCATCAATAATACCACAATGACCAAGACTAAATTGCAGTTGATTTGCTCTAATAGTCTGAGCAGTAAAGCTATTAAGCAGATTTAATCTCGGAGCAGACATATTACTCACCCCGAAACTCCGAACCCAGCCACGTTGATAAAGAATATCAATTGCTCTTGCTGTATCAGTTGGATAGGCAAGAGGATCAGGTCGGTGTAACAAAAGCATATCAAGATATTTAACCCCTATTCTTTTAAGAATTTGGTCGGTCTTTTCAATAATATAATCGCATGTCAGATTATACCGGTTTGAACCATTATGAGCAACATGCAACTCTATACCCGTCTTTGAATGTATTATAAGCTTATCCCTTAAATCTGGTCTATCTTTTAATACATGTCCGAATACTTGCTCTGCTTTAGTATTTGTATAAATATCGGCTAAATCAATAGTATTAATTCCGACCTCGATAGCAGCGTCAATAGCTGCATTTGCCTCTCTAACCTGTTCTGATGTAATAGGATTATTATCCCATGGTTTGCCGAAAGACATACCACCAAGGATTATTCTTCTTGCTGGATGAACCATTACCATATATCTAAATTCTTTTGTTGTTTATGAAACAGAAGTGCAGAATTAAGCACCTCATTATGGTCAAAAGCTAAGTTAGGTAAGTTAGCCATAAAAAACCACTCTGCCTTAGCGGCATCGTCACCGGCTAGTGGTTGCATATCAATCCCGTCTGGCAGAATAGCTGTGTAGCCAACACTTATAGTCCTGCCTCGCGGGTCTCTATCTACTTTTCCAAATGTATGAAATTGTGTCAGGGTAATATCACAAAGTGAGGTTTCCTCCTTCAACTCACGATGTGCTGCCTGTTCAAGATCCTCATCCATATCCACAAAGCCTCCCGGAAAGGCCCAGTGCCCTGCATATGGATCAGACTTTCTTTCAATCAATAGGACATGCCATTTATTCTCCACCAATCGAAAAAGTACGATATCGACAGTCACAGCGGGTCTCGGATACTTGTAAGTAAAACTCATATTATAAATCCTCTAAAAAATTCTCACTCATTTGTTCAATTGTCAGTCGCGGGGAATAATGTCGTTTCAACCAAACACTCAGTCCATCAAGACCGGGAAACAATACCCGCTCAGTAATATTTGCTTGATCCAGTTTATCCCGAATCTCCCACTTTAGACTTGCTGGTATAATAATTCTAAAATACAGATCTGATTGTTGTAGTAACCACTCATTGAGTAATGCATCAGGTCTGTTCATCAGCGAAAAAAGGGCATGCTGATTAATAATTCGATCATCAAGAGAAGGCGGTTCAAGGAACAAAATGAACGGATCAGCCTGTAGATGTTCAAAGTTTCTTAATGTACCACAGACATTATCTAACATCCAAGGAGTAAATACATTAGACCCTTCAAGCCTTAAGAAATCGTTTAAAATAGTAGGAAGATATTGGGTAGTTCGTACATAATTAACACACCAGATTACCCCGTCAATATTACTCTTAAGTAGATTTGAGGTAGCAAAATGTAATGCAACATAAGGGGAGTAAGTCCAATCGAGAAGCCTTGTTGGTAATCCATGATGCTGAGCAACAGCAAGCCAATTCCAAACAGATTCGCCTGGAATCGTGTTTCGCATGGCATACTTTCTAAAATTCCTTAACAGATGTCTTTCCAGCTGGCTATAGTCGCCACCAAGCCGCATTAGACTTGTTTTCAACTCATAACGGGCATCAGACAGACCACGGTATACATAGCCTGATCTAAACCGATCAATCTTTTGATCCCAACTGTCGTGAAATAGCATCGATTGAAGATGACTCCAGTCTTTGATGACAATATCCTTTCCCGAATGATTACTATTATTAATCATCATCACATTCATCTATGGATTTTCTCTTTGAGGCACCTTCAACGATTACAACAATCTCTCCTTTTGTGGCGTTGGCAGAGAAATACTGAGCAAGTTCGGCGAGGGTACCACGTCTATTTTCTTCAAATAATTTGGTGAGTTCTCTTGAAACACAAGCTCTTCTTTCTCCACCAAAGAACTCTGCCATCTGAGTCAGACTCTTTCCAATGCGATGTGGTGACTCATAAAACACTATTGTAAATGGATATGTAGAAAGTTCCATTAATCTTGTTTGACGCCCCTTTTTATGAGGGAGAAAGCCCTCAAATAAAAATCTATCACAGGGTATTCCGCTGTTAACTAAGGCAGGTACAAATGCAGTAGCACCCGGTAATGATTCAACATCTACCCCCTTTTCAATACAAGCTCTAACTAGTAGAAACCCCGGATCACTGATTCCGGGTGAGCCAGCATCACTAAGGTATGCCACACGTAATCCTCCGGCAATTAAACCAGCATAATTGGCAGCTGTCTGATGCTCATTATGAAGATGATGAGCCTGAATCTTCTTTGAGATGCCATAGTGTCGCAATAGATTACCAGTCGTTCTGGTATCCTCAGCCAGAACAAGATCAACCTCCTCTTTAAGAATTCGTAAGGCTCTTAAAGTAATATCTTCAAGATTTCCAATAGGTGTAGGAATAAGGTAAAGCTTTGACATTAATCTAAAATTTCAAGGGAGGAGGTGCTCACGTTTATGAGAACCTAATTCCATGTGAAATTACGCTAAAAATGTTTGATGAATAAAAAATCTTTGTAAATTTGCCCTCCCTAAAGACAAGAAGGGGCGTTAGCTCAGTTGGCTAGAGCGTTAGACTGGCAGTCTAAAGGTCATGGGTTCGATTCCCATACGCTCCACAGAAGAACACTAATCTGTGTTCTTTTTTTTTCCCTAATTTTATTGAATTAGATGGAACATGACCAAAATCTAATGAGCCCCTTTTTAGCATATAACATTGTAAGTCTAAAGAGGATGACACTTATTTCAGAAACATCCTGATGGGTTGCTTTAAACAGCTTGATCGTTTTTTATATACTCAAAGGTCTTTTATAAGTGAAGTATACCACCATTTTCCCTATTAAATACACTTTCCACCATAGTCTATTTAACAGTTCAATCATCTAAACCACCTACACAAAAGTTTTCTATTTTTACAAAAAAAACAATGGAAGAGATCAACGCCAAAACGAGAGAAAGAAAAGCGGAACTTACAGAATCCGCCGCATATGAATTATATTCAGCTGCACGATGGGCAAAAGGATTTTCAATTTATCTTATCATTATCTCCATCATAATGACATTCTCTTTTCTCATGACCATATATACCATAATCACAGCCGAATTAGTTCCACCTCAAGTAGTAGGATCTGTCTTAATCATTGGTATAATATTTCCTTTAATAATAATCATGGCAGTTCTTCTACTTAAATTTTCCAATAAAACAAGGAATGCGTTACGATCAAATAATGATCTTGATTTCTATATAGGATTCAAAGCTCTTAAACGGTATTTCTCCTGGAGTTTAATAATCAGCCTTTCCGTTACTACAATTGCATTATTGATATCGGTAGTTTCATTAATTGCAGTTAAGATCAATCAATAGAGTTATTTTACATAGTACAAAAAAAGGAGTCGATTAACCGACTCCTTTTTTGATATACACCCATAAAACTAACAATTCACACGCGTTAGGAGATTAGTAAACACAGTATCTTAAAAAAATGTTCACAAAGGGATGGAAAGAATGAAAAGAGAGCTACAATTTCTGGTATCAGAGAGCAGATCTAGTAAATGTGCCGAAACATTGGAAAAAAATACTATCTGATAATCAAAGACAAGTATCACTATCTAAGAATTGTTCTAAATAAGCGAACAATTTTGATCGAAAATAGTTTCATAGATACTGTAATTAATAAAGAGCACATGCAAGTATTAATAGTTGGAACAAAAAACAGTGCACGTAGCCAGATGGCACATGCATGGTTAGCATCAAATAACGATGAGATTGAGGTCTATTCTGCCGGTATCACACCTGATAAAGAAATACCAAACGAAGTAATAGCAACAATGAAAGAGATTAATATAGATCTCTCTAATCACAAGCCAAGATCTATAAATGAATACCTGGATCAAAAGTGGGATATTGTAATCTCAGTAAGTGATGAGGCAAGAGATCAAATGCCTGTATTTTCAAAAAAGGTAAGGCATAAGCTTCATAAGAGTTTTCTTGATTCCTCACTTTTCACTGGGACGACAGAGGAGAAAGTCGGAAAGTATTTACTTTTAAGAGATGAAATTGTAGAGAGTTTCAACTCTTTAAATGAGGCTATTTTAATGGAGATAGAGGCGAAAAAGTATGCTCAGGAGAGCCATCATCAATGTGGATGTGGAGGGAGCTGTGGCTGTTAACTCTTAATTAGCTGCTAATTCTTCCTTACTTAAGTCTAAAAAAAAACGGGGTGCCATAAAATGTATAGCACCCCGTTGGTTTAAAAGGCAATTACCTATGCTAACCAAGCTTTAACTTGATCTAATGAAGGCATTGCTATTTCAAGTTTATTCTTTTTACGAAGGCCGCCAAGCTGGTTGAAGAGAGCACCGGGAGCTACTTTTTTGAGACTCTCGACAGTTTGATAACCACCGCTCTTAAGCACAGGGATCCATTCTGTGGGGACACCCAAAGCGGTGAATTCCTCATCAGTACTAACAACCGCTTTCTTTTCAGGCTTCATTTGGGGGAAGAAGAGAACCTCTTGAATTGAGTGGGCATCTGTCATGATCATAGCCATTCTATCGATGCCAATCCCTAAACCAGCGGTAGGAGGCATCCCATACTCAAGAGCTCTTAAGAAATCTTCATCTAAGACCATAGATTCTGAATCTCCACGACGACCGAGTTCAAGTTGGCTTTCAAATCGTTGACGTTGATCAATAGGATCATTTAACTCACTAAAAGAGTTACAAATCTCTTTACCATTACAGATAGCCTCAAAGCGTTCAACGAGTCCCTCTTTGTCACGATGTTTCTTAGCAAGAGGAGACATTTCGACGGGATAGTCGGTGATGAAAGTTGGTTGAATTAAATAAGGTTCACACATTTCACCAAAGATTTCATCGATGATTTTGCCTTTAGCCATGGTTTCATCGAGCTCAATCTTAAGATCTTTAGCAACCGATCTTAGTTCAGGCTCCTCCATTTTAGAGATATCTATTTTTGTAAAGTGCTCAATCGCTTCAAACATAGTGAATCTCTTCCAAGGCCTTTTAAAGTCGATAGTATTCTCACCAACCTTAACCTGAGTCGTACCATGAATATCCAGAGCCATCTTCTCAACCATTTCTTCAACCAGATTCATCATCCAGTCATAGTCTTTATAGGCAACATAGAGCTCCATCTGAGTAAACTCTGGGTTATGAAATCTATCCATTCCTTCATTTCTAAAGTCCTTGGAAAACTCATAAACACCATCAAAACCACCAACGATAAGTCTCTTTAGATAAAGCTCATTAGCTATTCTAAGATAGAGTGTCATATCAAGGCTATTATGGTGTGTCTTAAAAGGACGAGCGGCAGCACCACCATACAATGGTTGTAGAATAGGAGTCTCAACCTCAAGATATCCCTTATCATTTAAGAACTCACGCATTGAATTGACAAGCTTTGTTCTTTTCCTGAAGATTTCACGCACCTCAGGATTAACAACCAAGTCAACATAGCGCTGCCTATAACGAGCTTCCGGGTCAGTAAAGGCATCAAAGACCTTATCATCCTTTTCTTTGACGACAGGTAAAGGTTTAAGCGACTTAGACAGCAGTTTCAGTTCAGTGACATGAATAGAGATTTCACCCATTTGAGTAACAAAGGCATAACCCTTTATACCGATAAAGTCACCAATATCAAGAAGACGTTTAAAGACAGTATTATAGTACGTTTTATCTTCTGAAGGGCAAAGTTCGTCACGTTTAACATAGAGCTGGATTCTGCCTTTAGAGTCTTGAAGTTCTACAAAAGATGCAGCACCCATGATTCTTCTTCCCATAATACGTCCTGCAATTGAGACTTGCTGAAAAAGACTATTATCGTTTGGGAAGAGACGGTGAATCTCATCAGAATGAACATTTACTTCAAAAAGCTCTGCTGGGTAAGGCTCAATGCCAAGACTACGCAGCTCTTCAAGAGCTTGACGTCTGAATAATTCCTGTTCGCTAAGTTGCATATAATCAAATTTGTTGCAAAAATACAAAATATCACTCTTTCACTCCAGCAACAAAACGTACGAATGCAAAATTGAACCAGGATCCAAACTTAAACCGACACATAAACTTCTAAGTATATGACAAAAAAATCAAAAATATTGATATATGATTAATTCTTAGAGTTAAACAAGATGCTAACCACATAAGAAAGTCAGTATTGGATATGCTCTGTGCTATCCAGCTATGAATTTAATAGTCGAAATCACTGTATCCACAAGGTCATCTCCTGTTCCCCTCCTGTTCCCCTCCTGTTCTCCTCTTAT
>MTLC01000008.1_pt1 | contig 25599 bp, 23 predicted proteins | sample 1982451 | NCBI WGS metagenome assembly MTLC01 (sample SAMN05710165, study PRJNA340218) | biofilm metagenome | isolation source: sample SPH anode biofilm adapted to +100 mV | place: USA | collected 2012-02-03 | reverse complement strand
CATGCTGCCGGCGGCCGACGCCTCCACCCTTACCGTTGACGACCTGAACAACGTCCAGCTCTCCGGCGCCGTAACCAGCGCCTTCATCCCGGGCAAGAAGCCGATCGTCAACTTCACCGTCACCAACAAGGCAACCGGCAAGGGGATCAAAGGTCTCAGGACCTTCGCCCTCCACGTCGCCAAGCTGGTTCCGGAGACCAACGGCTCCAACTCCTACTGGCAGAACTACATCAGCGCAGGCCTTCCGCTTTCCGCCATCCCGGCCAACGTTCCCAGGGGTAGCTCCACTCCGACTGCTCCGACCGTTCCCGGCACTGACGCCTCCGACCTGTACGTGAACGGCGTGAAAACCCAAAGCGGCTACACCGTCATCGACCACGGCGACGGCAGCTACACCGTCACCTTCGGCGCCGACATCACCGCCAACACCAACGTAGCTTACGACGCAAACGCAACCCACCGTATCGGCATCTCGGTACGCTCCGTAGCGGTTCCGGGCGGCTACGCCGGCCCGATCAACCCGGCAACCAACGCAGTACAGGCTGTGTTCACCACCCCGAACACCGCCAACATGTTCTACGACTTCACCCCGGCTACCGGTGCGGTTCTGGTCGACACCAACAACGCGCGCACCTACGCACGTGACATCGTCGCCACCAGCGCATGCGACAACTGCCACTACAAGCTCGGCCTTTCCGCAGGCAACATGCTCTCCGGTCACACCGGCTCCAGGGTCGACACCAAGCTCTGCGTAATGTGCCACACCAACCAGTTCGACGGCGGCGAAGGCGAGTTCGTTACCTTCATCCACCGTATCCACATGGGCGAAACCTTCAACGAAGCCAACGACACCTGGACCGTCCCGACCGGCGACCTCGTGGCCTACGGCGAGCAGACCTATCCGCAGGATATGAGAAACTGCGTGTTCTGCCACAAAGGCAAAGACGTCAACAACTGGAAAACCAAACCGAGCCGCAAGGCCTGCGGCTCCTGCCACAACGCCTTCGACTTCGCCTCCCACATGGGCGGCCAGACCGACGACTCCTCCTGCGCAGGCTGCCACTCCGGCACCACCTCGACCGCAGAAGTAGCCACCGCTCACCTCGCGGTACAGGCTCCGGATCCGGACGCTCCTGAGCTTGGCGGCACCAACACCCACACCTACGCCGGCTACCTCCCGGCAGCAGGGATCACCGTTCCGGGCGCTGCAGTCGTCAAATGGGACGTGAAATCCGTAGGCCTCGACGCCAACCGTCACCCGTCCATCACCTTCCGTTTCATGAAGAACGATGCCCCGGTTGTCTTCAACACCTACCAGGTCGGCGCTGAGCTTATGACCGGCTTCACCGGTTCGCCGAGCGTCTACTTCGCGTACGCTGTACCGCAGGACGGCGTCACCGCACCTGCCGACTTCAACGCCACCGCAAGCGCGTGGATCAAGGGCGTCTGGAACGGCAGCAACGCCAACGCCACCCTGTCCGGTCCGGACGGCAGCGGCTACTACACCATCGTGATCACCAACCAGACCATCCCGACCACCGCCAAGATGCTGACCGGCGGCATCGGCTACACCTACGGCAGCGCCACCACCCCGCTGACCCAGACCGACCTGAGCTCGCTTACCGTCCCGGCGGCACTGAAGACCAAGTGGGCCTACAACGCCGGCACCAACGTGGGCGGCCTCATCATCGTCACCCCGAACGTCTGGAAGGTAGCAACCGCCGACGGTTTCGCCGCACGTCGCACCATCGTCAGCAACGCGAAGTGCAACGCGTGCCATGCCGCACTCGGCATCGCACCGACGTTCCACTCCGGCCAGAGAAACGACGCTCCTACCTGCGTCTTCTGCCACAACGTGAACCGCGTCAACTCCGGTTGGGGTGTCAACACCAAGGACTTCGTCCACGCGATCCACGGCGCGGCCAAGCGCACCAACAAGTTCTCCTGGGAAGTCTCCGCTGGCGACACCTACTGGAAAACCACCTATCCGGGCTACCTGCAGGATTGCGAACAGTGCCACATCGCCGGCACCTATGACTTCAGCGCCTCCGCTTCCGCCGCTGCGGTCTCCAACCTGCTGCCCACTACCGTTGCCACCGGCACCACGCCGGCCACGGTCAATGTCATCAAGACCGGCAACGAGACCGTACCGGGCACCTACTACTCGCCGTTCGTCGCCGCCAACACCGTTTACGGCGCCGGCTTCGGCTTCAACGGCAATACCGGCGTGACCACCGCTGCCGCTGACACCACCCTGATCGTTTCGCCGATCACCGCAGCCTGCTTCTCCTGCCACGACACCAACCAGGCGCAGGCGCACATGAAGCAGTTCGGCGGCGCGATCTACGAGGCGCGCAGCACGGCACTCACCAAGTCCGAGACCTGCCTCGTCTGCCACGGCACCGCTTCCAACGTGCTGAACGACAGGGTCCCGACCATCAAGGCAGTACACCGCTGGTGGTAAAATGATGCAATCCTGAAGGGGGAAGGGGAACCTTCCCCCCGACGGGCATCAAGGTAATCCGCAACACGATAACCCGAGGGTGGCGACGCCCTCGGGCTATTTTCTATCCAGGAGATGCCATGAGAGATGCAGTTCGGCTGATTGTTCTTTTTGTTTTGGTAACGGCGTTGGCAGCATGCAATGGAAAACCGGTTGATCAGCCATCGAAAAAGGGGGGAGCGAAGGTTTCCGCTGAGGATAGCGCAGCCAACCAGCAACTGGCCGTCGAGTTTCTGGACGGCGTGAAAACCGGCGACAAGGCCAGGATGCAAAAGGCGGCAAACCTGACCCCCGAAGAGATCAAGTCGAGCCTGGACAAGCTGGTTCACATCAAGCAGAACAAGCTGACGGACGCCCAGCGTGCGGAATTCGAGAGCGTGCTGAAGATCTCCGGAGACATAGAGTTTTTCGCCGACAAGCTGCGCAAGGTGCTCCCCGCTTCCGCCACGATAAAGATCAGCGGAACCAGCCAGGAGCTGACGCCGGTGAAACACCTGGTGCATACCGTCAGCGTGACCTATCCCAAGGCGGAGGACGCCATAAAAGACAAGACCGGGAAGACGGTCAAAGAACTGAGACTCCCCCTGCTGCAGGTGGATCACAAGTTCCAGGCAAAGCAGGTTCACGAATTCGCCTTTTCCAGCGAGGTTTTCGAGAAGATATCGAACAGGGACTTCGAGGTCATTTCATACTTCTGACACGGCTCCCTACCAAGCCGGCAAAGGAACAAGCTGTAAGCAAAAAGCCCCGACTGGTTCGGGGCTTTTTTGTTGTCGCCAAAAGCGCAAATAGAGAGCATCCTTTCATGTTTTTTGTTACACTGTCGCACATGAGAGCCCGATGTCTTGTCAGCCTACTGCTATGCCTTGTGGCTGCACCTGCAGGTGCTGAGGGCCTCGGTACGCCCAGTCTTTCTTCCCCTGTCAAAATCGCCCCACTCAAGGGTGCCAACATCTCTGCCAGCTTCTTCGAGACCGACCGTTTCCTCACGAGCGCCGGCATGAGTTTCACCGCGGCACCGGAACTGACGCTTGAACCGGAACTGGGGATCGGCTATCGTGGCGCCGGCCAGGAGTTGCACGGGGGCATCGAGCAGTCGACGCACCGGCTGCACGCGCAGGCCGGCTGGCGCCTCTCCCTCTCCAAAGCCCTTTATTTTTCCGCCGCCGCGAAATTCTCCATGCTGACCGTTGAAACGCGCGGGTTGACCGCGGGCGAAGAACTGGGCCTCCGACCGGAATCCGGCTACCACAACGTCTATGAGTTCAACCCCAGCCGCGCGCCGAGGTGGACCGGCGAACTCGGCCTGCACCTGACCCCGCGCACCGACCTCATGCTGTACTACGACCAGGAACCGATCACCGGGTGGTCCTACAGCGGCCAGCACCAGGAGGACCGGCTCGGCACCAGGTTCATCTTCAGGTTCAAATAGGGAAAAGGAGGACGCGTGGCATACCTGATATCCATCGACCAGGGGACCACCAGCAGCCGGGCGACGCTGTACGGTCCGCAAGGTGAGGCGCTGGCTACTGCCTCGGCGCCGCTCACCCAGCACTACCCGCAACCCGGCTGGGTCGAGCACGACCCGGAGGAGATCCTTGAGGGACAGCTCTCCTGTCTGCGCGAGGTACTGGCGTGCGCTGCGGAGCGAGACGCTTCCATTGCCGGGATCGGCATAACGAACCAGCGCGAGACGACGCTTATGTGGGAGCGCGGGACCGGGCGCCCCCTGCACCGTGCGATCGTCTGGCAGGACCGCAGGACGGCGGATGTCACGCAGCGTATGAAGGGGGAAGGGCTCGAAGCTCAGGTCCGGGAGCGGACCGGCCTTCTGCTCGACCCCTACTTCTCCGCGACGAAGATCGCCTGGATCCTGGACGAGGCGGGGCTTAGAGAGCGCGCCGCGCTCGGCGAGATCTGCTTCGGCACGGTCGACTCATGGCTCATCTACCGGTTGACCGGCGGCAAAAGCCACGTGACCGACGTGACCAATGCAAGCCGCACCATGCTCTTCAACATAAACACCCTCGAATGGGACGACGAGCTTCTAAGGATCTTCGGCGTGCCGCGCGCCATCCTTCCGGAGGTGCGGATGAGCGCAGGGTGCTTCGGGGAGACCTCCGCCGAGCTCCTCGGGTGCCGCATCCCGATTACCGGCACGGCCGGGGACCAGCAGGCGGCGCTCTTTGGCCAGGCCTGCTTCGCACCCGGTATGGCCAAGGCGACCTTCGGCACCGGGGCCTTCGTGGTGATGAACTGCGGAGAGCGACCGGGAAGCGGCGCGGGGGTGCTCTCCACCGTGGCATGGCAGTTGCCGGGGGAGGCGGTGCAGTACGCCCTCGAGGGGTCGATCTTCATCGCCGGCGCCGCGGTGCAGTGGCTAGAGGAGGGGCTCGGGGTGATCGGGGGAGCCGCCGAGGTCGAGGAGCTTGCCGGCAGCGTCCCCGACAGCGGCGGGGTCTACTTCGTCCCCGCACTTTCCGGTCTTGGCACCCCTTACTGGGACCCGTACGCCAGGGGCGTCATCGCGGGGCTCACCAGGGGAAGCGGCAGGGCCCATCTGGCTCGCGCCGCTCTCGACGCGATCGCTTTCCAGACCGTCGACGCGATCCGCGCCATGGAACTGGCTGGAGGAATTCCGCTCAGCGAGCTTCGCGTCGACGGCGGAGCGACCCGCAACAACCTCCTGCTGGAGATCCAGGCGGGTCTTCTTGGCGTCCCGGTGCTGAGACCGCGCTGCACGGAGAGTACCTCGCTCGGGGCCGCTTTTCTCGCGGGGATCGGCGCCGGAGTGCTCGACAAGGACCGGATCGGGAAGAGCTGGAGCCTGGACCGGCGCTTCGAGCCGTCTATCCTGCCGGATAGGCGCGCGCAAATGTACCGCGGTTGGCAAAAATGCGTGCAACTCGCGCTCGGTTGGGCTAAGTAAGAAAGGCAGACACGCAAGGGAGCTGAAGGCAAAGGCCTTAACGCGAAGACGCCAAAGGGGAAAATACGCGTAGCGAAGTACATACAGGGGAACAGCGAGCCTCCCCTGAGAGACCTCACCGGCAAAGCCCGGCGATACAGAGGTCCCCCCCTTTGCGTCTTTGCGGCTTTGCCCCTTCGCGTTAAAGATTTTGGTTTTGGAGGCAATTAAGTGACGGACAGGAACGCGAACCTTGATCTACTGAAAAGCGGCCGGACCTTCGACATGCTGGTAATAGGCGGCGGCGCGACCGGCTGCGGCATCGCCGTCGATGCCGCCAACCGCGGCCTCTCGGTCGCCCTCGTCGACCGGGGCGACTTCGGCGGCGGCACGAGCAGCAAGAGCACCAAGCTTCTCCATGGCGGCGTCCGCTACCTGGAGTCGGCGGTCATGCACATGGACCGGGTGCAGTTCAACCTGGTGCGCGACGGGCTGCACGAGCGCACCGTCCTTTTGAGGATCGCCCCGCACCTTTGCCACCGCCTCACCCTGGTGACGCCGCTGTACGGCCTGGGGCAGGTTCCCTACGTCTGGTCCGGTCTGAAGCTCTACGATCTTCTGGCCGGCGACGCGGGGCTTGGGCACAGCCGTTTCGTGTCCCGAGGTGAAATGCTACGGCGCTTCCCGATGATCCGGGAGGAAGGGCTGAAGGGTGGGGTGCAGTACTACGACGGGCAGTTCAACGACGTGCGCATGAACATCGCCCTCGCACGGACCGCGGCCAGGGAGGGGGCGGTGATCTGCAACTACGTGGAGGCGGTCGGCTTGGTCCGGGAGAAGGGGAGGGTGGCAGGTGCGGTCGTGCGCGATCCCATCAACGGGACTTCCTGGCAGATACGTGCCCGCTGCGTGGTCAACGCCTGCGGCTCCTCAGCCGACATGGTGCGCCGCATGGACGACCCGACCGCCGCTTCGCTGCTCAGGGTGAGCCGCGGCATCCACATCGTGCTTCCCGGTCGCTTTGCGCCCATGGAGGCGGGGGTGATGATACCGAAAACGGACGACGGCCGCGTCCTCTTCATCCTCCCCTGGGAGGGGGCGTGCCTTGTCGGCACCACCGAGGAACCGGCCGAGGCGGACGAACTGCCGCTCGCACGGGAAAAGGACGTGGAATATCTGCTGCGCCACGTGAGACGCTACTTCAAGCTCGGGGCGAAGAGCCAGGACATCACGGCCTCCTGGGCCGGGCTCAGGCCTTTGGTGCATGATCCCTTCACCGCCGATACCGCCGAGCTTGCCCGTGACCATGTCATAAGTTGCTCTCCCACCGGGCTCATCACGATCGTCGGCGGCAAGTGGACGACCTACCGGAAGATGGCGCTGGACACGGTGGACTACGTGGTGAAAAACGTGGGACTTGCCGCCACCGGGCCATGTCGTACCGATCGCCTCGTGCTCGACGGTGGGGAAAACTTCAGGGACGGGAGCGCGGTGGAGCTTGCCCGGAACTTCGGTCTCGACCTGGACGTGGCCCTGCACCTGCACCGCTCCTACGGCGACCACGCCCTGGAGGTGGCACGGTTGTGCCAGGGGGGACTGGGCGAGAGGCTCGTTGCGGGGCACCCGTACCTGAAGGGGGAGGTCATTTACGCGGTGCGCCACGAGATGGCCCTTACCGTGCTCGATTTCGTCGAGCGGCGCGTCCCGCTCGCTCTCCTGGACCGTGCGGGGGCACGCTCCGCCGCGACCGCCGTGCACGAGCTGATGGCGTCCGAACTCGGCTGGGACAGGGGGCGGCAGGCAAAGGAGCGCGAAGAGGTGCATGAGCGGTTGGGGGGCAACTGACGATGGACGATTGACGATGAAGGGCTCGCTGGACCGTGCGGGCGATGCGCCGGGAAGGCGCAATCATCGGGAAAAAAGAGGGGGGCGCTGCGACGGCAGGCCCCCCTTTGTTCTTTCCGGTACGACTTTTTAGAAGTGGCACGCCGCGCAGAGGCGTCCGGTATTGGTGACCACGACCTGGGTCCTCGCGGTGGTGAATCCGGTGAAGGCCGGGCCGTAGCTCTGGTAGTTCGGCGTCGTCGGGGTGGTGCCGGTGATCCGGGTACTGCCGATACCGACCGATATGGTCGGCGGGGTTCCGGTGCCGTGGCAGACCGGGATGGAGCACTCCGCCGCACCGTAGGTCTGCACGTAAGCGCCGTGGGCTGGGAGGATGGTCGGCGCGATGCCGGGGCTCGTCGTCAGCCTTGCCGGGAACCAGTCCAACGGGTGGAAGGAGAAGGCGTTCCCCGCGTGGCAGCTCGAATCGACGACGCCTGGCTGGTCGTCGAAACAGGAAGGGCCGGAACCGGGGGCGCCCCGGTAGTCGGCGCCGTGGCAGAACACGTTGGCGCATCTGGCCGTCGCGGTTTTCGCTTGGGAGGTAAAGGTGGTTCCAAGCGCGCCGGGGCCGAGGTCCGCTGCCGGGACACCCATGGCGACCACGCGGTCTCTGATCCAGGCGCCATGCCGGGCGTAGTCGTATCCCCCCCATTCCAACGGATGTACGTCGGTCTCATTGCCCATGTGGCAACTCGTGCAGGCTACCTTGGAGATGCCCCCCTTCAGGTCCTCGCCGTGGCAGGGCGTGCAATCCTGCAGACGGCCGATGGCGGCCACGGCGTGGCGGGCGGGGAGCCAGTCGTCGGGGTGTTCACCCTTGTCCGGGTCGTAACTTGCGTGGTTGTTGGTGTCCCCACAGCCGGCAAGCGACAGCAGCAGCAGGCACCAAAGCATCACGGTAGCTTGGGCTGGTCTGGTTACTTGTGGCATGATTTGCACCTCTCGTTGTTTTGCCGTCCGTGGCACTTAAGGCAGGAGGCCGGGTTGATGCGCCCCTCGATCCTGTGCCGGCTCAGGTAGTCCCCCCGGTGCGGGAGCGCCAGTTCGGGCCTTTCCTTGTACTTGTCGCTCGGGAGGATCTCTTCCTTGTGTGCGTGGCATTCGACGCAGAAGGACTCCTTGTGGCAGGCGCTGCAGGCTTCCCGCTGCTGGGCGGCGTAGAATTTGTGCTTCAGGTAGAAATCCTGCGCCTGGTGGTTCAGCGCCGCCCACTGATCGGTGTGGCACTCGGCGCACCTGGGAAGCCCCTTGACCTCCTCCGGATGCACGCGGGCGACGCTGGTCGTGTTGGCGCAGGCATAGAGCAGGGAGAGCATCAGGGGCATCAAGGCAAGCAAGGCTATCTTTTTCACTATTTCCCCTCCTTTCCGATGCCGAAGGCGTAGGTGACTTTCACCAGCCCGCGCAGTTCGTTGTCGAAATCGGCGCTCCGGATGTAGTCGAGGTCGGCGGCCACCCTAAGGTTCGGCGTGAGTTCATATCCGGCCGCACCTGCCAGGGAAAAGGTGTTCTCCCTGCCGTTGATGCTCCTGTCGAAGTCGACGTCGAAGAAATCCAGGGCGACGTCGATGGGGCCGAACTTCTGGGCGGCCCATACCCGGTACTGGTTGTAGCACAGACGGTTGGTGGAGCCGTCCATCCGGTGGTAGGAGACCCCGGCGGCGAGCCCCCCTGCGGTACCGAAGCTGCCGGTCGCCCCGTAGTAATCGGCGTTGCCGGCGATGTCGTACTCGTAGTGGTTGTACTCGGCCGAAACGGCGATGCTCTTGGTGGCGTTGTAGCCGATGCTTCCGCCTGCGTTCCACATCTCCTCACCGGGGAGGATGATGCCGTTGGTGAGGCTCAGTGCGCTCGTGGTGACGTGGTAGAAGTAGTCGTCGTAGTGCACGTTCTGCAGCGAGGCGCTGAAACGCAAGGAGTCCGTGGGCGTGACGCTCGCGGTATAGGAGTGTTCCATCCACCCGTCGCTGAGCGAGTTGTAGGTCGATCGACCGCTTATGTCGACCATGGCGATGGGATGCAGCCACAGGTCGATCCCTTCCTCCTCGCGCACGGCGTCCGGGCTCGCCTCGTCCCTCAAGGCGCTGATGCCGATCGTGTAGTACTTGGGGACGGAGTGGGCGAGCCGCCCGCCGTAGATGAGGTCTCCGTCGTTGAAGTTGGGTTGCGTCACCACGGGCGAGCCGACAAAGGCGGCGGCGGTGAACCCTGCAGCCAGGTCGCTGCGCAGGGAGAGACCGTCGATCCGCTCGGTGGCCACACCTTCGACCACCCACTGACGCCCGGCGTCCACCCGGAAGTTGTTGCGGTTCGCGCGGTAGCTCAAAAAGCCGTACTGGATGTCCCCCTCCTCGCGGTGTTCGAAGCTCCGATCGCCCAGATCGACCCGTCCCCAGCCGCCGATCTCCAGGGAGATCGCGCCGTTTTTCGTGGTATCGCTTGCGGAGAGGTGCAGGTATTCGTAAAGCGGGAAGAGGTTCTCGTCGTCCATCCCCTCCCTCATGCGCAGGATGGTGGTGGAGTTCCCCGAGATCGAGGTTGCGCTCGCGCCCTGGTGGAGAAGGAGCACCAGGAAGCAGGACAAAAGCACGGTCCGCATGGGCTTTGAGGCAAAGGGAGGCGGATCTCCCGTCTTTTTCGCGGTTTTAATTTTCAAGACATTTCCTCCTTTCTTGATGCTGTCTCAGGTTGCGTGGGGAAATGCAAAGTGGAAAAAGCCGGGGGCGTAAAGCCCCCGGCCGGTCGTGCTGTTACCAGTTCAACATCTTCTTGATGAGAGCTTTGGTCGCACTCGTGGTTGAGGTCGTGGGGGCAACGGAAACCACCGCCGGGCGGTTCGCCGCGTGCATGGTGATTACGTCGGCGACCTTCCCTTGGCCGTGACAGAGCACGCACTGCTCGGCGAGCGACGGCAGTGTTACACGTGCGACACCCATGTCGGTGTAGGACGGACCGGTCTCGGCTACGCCCAGACGGCCGCCGTTCGCCACCATGTGGGCCTTGGCGAGCGGGGTGTCATGGCAGCTCACGCAGGCGGCGGTGATCGGTGCCACCACCAGGTCCTCAGGGTTCGGGACCGTGGCACGTGCCGCCGTGATCGTGGTGGTGGTCGGTGTTTCCGCCGAAGCTGCGCTTTGGGTGACCTGGGTCGAGGGGAGAGCCCTCGGTGCCAGTGCGCTCACCGCATCCGGGGTGTAGCTCTGCTGGCTGATGTGGCAGGCCTCGCAGTTGCCCAACATGTTCGGGAAGGTGATCTCCTCACCGGCGATGAGCGTGATGCCGGCGCTCGGGCCGTTGCGCACGTCGCGGATCGGGTCGGTGCGGGTTGCACCGGCGTGGATGCCGTGGATCAGATCCTTGAAGTTGTTCGAGAACTCGGGGAAGGTGAGGGCGTACCCGGCGGTCGTTTTGTTGAAAGCCGGATCCCAGGTCGTCAGGATGCTGAGCTGAACCGGCGTGAAGTTGAAGCCGGAGAGCTTGGTATTGCTGATGGTGCGCCCCGAGGTGGTCAGGTTCGGGTTGTGGCAGGTCACGCAGACCTGGGTCTGGTAGACGCGCTGCCCGCCGTGGGCTTCGAAGAACTCGTGGCAGTTCCTGCACTTGTCCGGATCGACTACGGTGCGGCGCACGGCATCGCCGGTGACTGGAACGATCACCGCCCGCGTGTGGCGCCCGGCGATCGAGCTGTCGAACCCGGTCTGGGTGAAGTAGCTTTGCATCGCTACGGCGCGCATCTTGGCACCGGCCGGGAAGGCGGAGGCGGCGTTGATGGTCGCGGTGTAGTAGCCGCTGCCGTCCGGACCGGTGATGCTGCCTGTCGCGGCGTTGTTCGTATTGAGCAGGGTGGCGATGGATATCGCATCCGGCTGCGCCGCGACCTTCCCAAGGTTGTTGTAGTCAGCCGGGATCGCAGTGCCGGTCTCGAGCTGCGGCATGGCGTAGGCCAGAAGGAAGCTCGGGCCGCCGGTGAAGCCCGGGAGTGCCACGGTGAGTCCTGCCGCCGGCGTCGCCAGGGTGATCGGCGTGTTGGTCGCCTGGTTGAGGATGCGGAACTTGATGGCGAGGTTGTTGCTCGCATCGACGGTGGCGCTTGCCAGATCGTAGGTGAAGCTGGTGAGCCCTGCCGGCGCTTCGGGGTTGAGCGGAGTCACGATGGCCTGCGCGTGCGATTCGGTGATCGCGGTCGGGGTGTGGCAGGCGTTGCAGCTCGCATCGTTCAACTGCACCGGATGTGTGATGGTGGTGGTGCCTTCAGTAATGGTACCGGTGGAGAAGTGGACGTTGTCATGGCAGGCACCGCAGGCTTTTCTGCTCGGCATGGTGCGCCAGTTGTTGCCCTGCGGCGTCACCGCCTGCTCCTTCGCCGTGTCGGCACGGTGGCACTTGCGGCAAAGTGCGGCGCTCTGCGGGTAGGCGACCTCATTGAAGTGGACCCCTGCATAGCTGTAGCCGGTCAGGGTGAGGTTGCTTCCCATGTGGATCTTGTGGACCATGGTCACGAACTCGCCCAGGATCTGGGCCTCGTCCGTCGAGGGGGCCGCAGTGCTCACGTCGGCGGTCACGTAGGTGTTGCCGGTGAAGGCGCCGCTTGTCGCGGTCGAGATCGCCCTTCCGTAGGCGCGCTGGCTCGTATGGCAGATCGCGCAGTAGCGTGTGTCGACCCGGTCGGCGTGAGGCGTGGTGACACCTAAGCCCCACCCTCGCTCGTTGAGGTTATTCGGGTCGCCCGGGTTGCCGTGGCACTCGTTGCAGTACTTGGTGAGCACGATGTTGCGCTGCGTCGCGTTTGAGGTCGACGAGGTCACGCGGGTCCCGGTGGCCGGAACGAAGTCGTAGACGAGGTTGATGGCGTTTTTGTACGCCACGGCCGGGCTCGTACCGGGGATGTTCCCGCCGTAGGCGACCACGAGACGGTGCGTCTTGCTGGGATCGTAGGTGAGATCGCCCAGGTCGTTTCTGCGGTTGTTGCCGGTGAAGGTCATGGCGTTAACCTGACCCTGGATCAGCTTTATGTCGCGGGCGAAGGTGTAGCGGTACTTGCCGTTGCCCAGATATTCGAGCTTCCCTTCACGGTCCGACGTCGGCCGGGAGGCGGCTACGGCGGTCCCGCCTGTGGGGACGGTGGTCACGATATAGTTCACCCAGTGCGAAGGCGTGCCGTTGGAGGCGGGTATCAGTTTTGCGAGCGAGAAACCGAGGTTGTTGAGCCGCCCCGAGGTATCCCTGCTCCCGATCCCTTCGACGGCCTGGCCGCTGGTCGTTTTCAAGGTGAAGGTGACTACTGGTGGGCTTTGGATGGTGACGCTGTCGACCGTGCTTGCGTCCTGGTCAAAGGTGATGTTTGCCAGTTGATCAGTGGTGGCGGTGCTCAGGTTAGTAAAGGCGCCGCCGGGTGCACCGGGCTCCCCTTTGGGACCCCTGTCCCCTTCGCAGCCGCCCAGGAAAAGTGCGGCTGCAGCGGTTGAGGCAATCAAAAAAGACGAGAATTTCCCTAAAACGTTGCGTTGCATAATTCCTCCTTGTCTCGGGTCTGGCCTGCATAACCGGATCAGAGCGTTCCGTGAGAGCGGGGGAGGGGTGACTTATGAGCTGTCGTAGGCCGTTACGTTCATGTGAGCACCTCCTCAGTTTTATTAGTGATTTCAAACACAGTGAAGAAACTTAGCAGTTGTTCATGAAATGGCAAGCGATTGGAGGTGGTTTTTTGGGAGGTCGAAAGGGGGGATGGAGTGACGAATATCGGCGGTTATTTGGCTGGGCGATGGGGTGTATCGTTGAAGGCGATGTCTTGTTGAATAGATAGCCGGAGTAGGCTAGAATGACACTGGTCGATGAGAATGATTCATGAGGAAGGAGGCGGGAGGAGTTTCACCTGGAACAAAGGAGTGTGTTAGCGATGGGAATTACGGTGATTTTTGAAAACGGCGAAGAGAAGAATGTCCCTTCTTATATGCTGGACTACCTGATCAGGGAGAGGAAGATCGTCGCGTTTTTGAGGTCTTCGGGGTGGGTCGAAATCGGGCGTGACCCGATCAGAAAATCGCAGCAACCCCTTACCAGATCCGGAGAGCGGTGGAGCGACTTCCTGTTCAAGAGAAATCAGCAGTCCTAGCTTCAGGCAGATCCTACCAAACGCAGTGCCGGGCATCGCTTGAGACGCTCCATCTTCTTCGAGCCCTCAAGCGGTACCGGTTCCATCATCAAGCCGACCTCTTCGGCAAAAGAGATAGCCCCCCTCACCGTTCTCGCATAGGAATCGTCGTCTTGCGGCTGCTCTTCAGGGAGGTAGACCCTGGTCAGCTTGCTCTGTGTTCCGTAGATCGCAGCGAAGACCTCTTTCTTCTCCCCTTTGCGCAAACCGCAGATATATCCCTGGCAGCTTTCCTGACCCCCGGTTCCTTCCGGCGACAGATAGGCGTTGTTGATCGAGTGGTGCAGTTCCAGCACGTCCTCTGTATTTTGCACCTCAATGGCCGAGAGGCCGCTTTCCAGCATGAATAGAATCGGCGCTCCGTCGTCCGCCCCGAAGTGGAAGCCGCCCCCCGCAAGGTCTCCCAAGGGGAGGAAGAAAGGCTCCTCCTGACCGGGCGGCGGGGATGCGACGTCGGCGTCGGCGTCGGCGTCGGTCAAGGCGCCGCCTGGGGGAGGCGCTGCGGACCAGTCATGTTTCTGCTGCGGGACATCGAACTCCTCGAAGGGCGCCATTTCGCCAAAGGCCGGGTTCGGGGGGAGGGGTAGAGGAGACTGCCGCGACCCGTCGTCCTTTTGCGGCACCTTGGAGGACTCGAGGTGCGGCCGGTAAGGCCAGTCTTCGGCGGGACTTTTCTCTGAGTGCGGTGCCGCCGCCGGTGGAGCGGCCTGATCGCGTTCGGCCCGGACCTGCTCGAGTTCGCGCCGCAGATCGGCCAATTCGCCGCGCAGGTCGGCTAGTTCGTGGTGAAGATCGGCCCGTTCGGCTTCGGCGGTGCCGAGTTTCTCGTCCGACGCTGCGGCGCGTCGTAGGGCGTCGTCCCTTTCTTTGCCGACCCGCCGGATTTCCTCGTGCAGATCGTCCGGTTCGCTCTCGGCGGTCGCTTGCTGCTCCTCCAGCCGGGCGCCACGGTTTTGTGCAGCATCCTGCGCCGCTTGCGTTTCGGAAAGGCGACGGCGCAGTTCGGCAAGCTCCTGCTCCTGTTGCTCCTTCTCCTGCGTCACCGCGGTCAACCGCTGCGAAGCCTCCTCCCGCTCCCGCCTCAGCCGTTCTAGCCCCCGCTGCGCCTCTTCGAGCTTCGCGGCGGTCTCACGCTGCAGTTCCCCTGCTTTTCGTTCCGACTCGAGTGCCGCATCACGCTCTTCGGCAAGTTGTGCCAGATCCTGTCTTGCCTGGGCCAGGTTCTCCACCATGGCCTCGTGCTCCTGTTCCGTGTTGGCGTGCTGCCGCGTGAGCTCATCGAGCCGTGCCGCCAGCCCGCCCGCCTCGTCAAGCGCGCGGGCTGTCTGGGCTTCCTTTACCCGAAGCTCCTCCTCTGCCTGCCTCGCTTGCCCGAGGAATGTCTCCTTCTCCGCGGTAAGGACGGCACATGCCTCCCTTGCCGCAGACAATTCTTCCGCGTCTTGCTGGTGTTGAAGGGAGAGCTGTCGCAGCTGGGCGGTCAGGGCGTCGCGCTCAGCCAGAAGGGCCTGGTGCGCCTTGCCGGTTTCGGCCTTCGACGGGCTGCCCGGCTGGGATGCTCCCTGACGGGGTGCCGGTGGAGCCGGGATGGTAGGAGAAAGGAGCGGGGTGGGGGCTGTCGTGGACGACGGTCCCTCCTTTACCTGCGCCTTCTGCGCGATCGGGAGGGTGGGCGCTCCGGCCTGGCCATGCTTTAACGCGGCGGCCCCCTTGGCCCCCGGGAGGCGCAGGATCTTCGAGTTGCGCACGACTACCTCGCGCATGGCGGGACTGTAGCTCAGGTCTACGCGCTCGGGCGAGAACCCCATGGCCCGGGCACACTCCAGTGCCTCGTCCAGGTCACGGGAGTACTCGGCTTCACTTGTTCCCTTGCCGGGAGCGGTATAGACGAAGATCTTGCGGTCGTTGACGACAAAGGTGAGATAGACCTTTACCAGCGTCTTCTTTCTGATGGCGCACAGGTGCGCCTCCATCGATTCGGGGCGTGAACCGGGCGAGGAACTTCTAGTGACGGGTGCGGAGCGAAAGAGGTCGAGAACCTCGGATTCCGCGACTTCGATACAGCCGATGGTGCTATCCAGTGCCAGCATGAGACCTCCAGTACCCGTTTGAATCGGTTACCGAATAAAAAACCGCGTCGCCTTATAAATGATATTTCGGCAACCCGGCTGTCTGCATGAGACCCAATGGGCTTTCCGCCCCACCCTCGCGGGTGGTTTAGTATTGTCGTGTATCGTCGGAGTGAGGATGCCCGCAGAGGGGACCCTCTATGTAGGAGCCTGAATACATTACACTAATTGCATATGGTAAAGCAATGGCCTTTTGTCTACAGGAACGGGATGTGGGGCGACGGGATGATACGAAGCGGACAGGTACAAAATTCCCATCCTTTTTGAGCGGTGAAGTTGACTTTCGAGGGAGGGCGCATAGAATCGTATACGGAAAAAGTTCTTCGCTTTTAATGGGACTTACCCGCACTGTCTCTAGTAATATGATTCATATACCAGGCGGATAATCGCCGGCACGATAGTATCCCTTTTGTTTCTTCATTCTGTTGTGGTTGCAGGCTGGAGGAAGTCATGGCTGACATAGAGCACGACGATAGCGGGTTCACCTGCGAGTGCGGCCTGCGCAACGAGTATCCGGGGTATGTCCAGTCTCACTGGAGTGTGAAACTGTCATACTCATGCGCTTGCCACAGGCAGTACATACTGTACCGGGGCACCGTGATGAAGACCTCGCGCGAGTCCCAGGAGATATTCGACAGCGAAGCTTTCGGCGACTGAAACCCCCTTCACGATCCCCGCCAATCAGTAGCGCTCTTCCCCTACGCCAAGTTGGCTGCCAATTTGCAATACATGACGCGGAACCGGTCACTATCGCCGGCAAAATCCGTCGATTATGGCTCCGAACGCCTTTTTCGGTGACGGAGCGTTGACTCCGCGTCAAAAACACCGGCTGCGCCCCCCATGTGCGGACCCGGCCGGATGGGAAAAACAATGGCAATAAACCCGCTGCAGACACAAGCCTTGCCCGCATCGCCGCGCGATGTCCGCGTACAGAAGAAGAATGACTCCGTCACTACGGACTTCCAATCCCTGCTACATGCGATGAGCGCCCCTGAAGAGGCGAAGTCGGTATCGCCACAGACCGCGGCGGAACTGCTCCGTATCCAGATGATGCAAAGCACCCTCGCCCTGTCCGGTGATCGCCCAGACACTGCCTCCCAGGGACAACGGGCCATCGCTAGCCTCCTGCAGGGACTCGACCAGGCACCCGGCAGGCAGATGCGGAGCACCGCGTCGCTGGAGACGGCGGAAGCGCAGGAGTGGGCGGCGTCGATGCCGTCTCCTGTCACGACACGGGGTGCCGAGGCCGGTGGCATCAGCCAGACCGCCTCGGAATTCCTCGGCACGCCTTACCTTTTCGGCGGGGAAGGGCCGAGCGGCATCGACTGCTCGAGCTTCGTCCAGCAAGTCTTCCAGGCCCATCACATCAACCTCCCCAGGACGGCGCGCGAACAGATCGCCGTAGGCAGCGATGTCGCCCCGGGCGATCTCCAAAAGGGGGACTTGGTCTTTTTTCAGACCTACGCCTCCTATCCGTCCCACGTCGGCATCTACCTTGGCGACGGCAAGATGATCCACGCATCATCCGGGAGGGGAGAAGTCACCGTCTCCGACATGAACAGCGATTACTACAGCTCCCGGTACCTGGGGGCGAAACGCGTCATCTGATCCCGTGCAGGCCCGCACGTAACGGAAAGGTCATTGCGCCCGTGCCCTGTCTCGCCAAGCCACGTTCCCCTTCTAGATGTCCGCAAGGTCGTAGAAGCGGTTGATGACTTCCTTTACCCTTCCCATGAGCGCCTTGAGGCGGCCCCTGGCTGTGTATTCGCGCGCGGCGTCGTCGGGGGACCAGATCTGGCGCACCGTCGCTATATCCACGTTCTTGCGTGTGGTGATCTCGTCGTAGTTGTCGGTGATGCCGCAACAAAGCGCCCTGTTCCACTCCTCCCGGTTCGCCGATCTCCACTTGGACCTGAACTCCTGGAAAGTCGGCTCGTCGCCGAAGTTCATTTCGCTCACATCTATCGATATCGGTTCGCCCTGTGTGTTGCGGTGCACCCTCTCCACATAAGCCACATGCCAGTAGCTCTTGATGGTGAAAATGGCGACGTCCCCCTCGGTGATCTCGGTGACCTCCGCGTTCTTGAGGGCGGGCATGTCGTCACGCATCGGTATGGGAAACGAGGGAATCCTCGACTTGACGTAATCGACGCAATATCCCCCCCGGTCCATCCAGTCCTCGCAGTTGCAGGCGGCATGAGAGGTTCGGACGCCGAAAGTCATCAGAAAAAGAAAGATCAAAATACTGCTTTTCATGCGGTTCTCCATAAGGCTTTGCCGTCTGGCGCGGGAGATGCGCAGACGAAGGCTCGGCAGCTACGGCAGGGGACGTAGCGGGAGCAGTACATCACGCAAAGGTGCGCCTGCGCGTCTCAACTGGCGCCCAAAGCGGTACGTCGCGGCGAGTCACTGTAGGACAACACTGTGCCGGGTGCCGCTGCGCGAGCCGGCATTTCCTTTACCGACGTCGGTCGGGGCAGGATGCGAATTTCAATGTGGATCAGCCTTGGAGTTGTTTGGGAGGGGCACGGCCGGAGTGGGGGATGACGGCGGGGGAGCGGCGCAGCGTTGGGGTGGCCTGGACAACGCTGCCGTAACTGGTGACGGCAACGGCCTCGACCACCTTCGGCAACACGGCGACCAGGTCGTGGTACTGCTTGAGCTGGCTGGAAATATTCTTCTGCTGGAGTTCGAAGGTGACGCGCTGGAGCGGCTTGGGGCGATGGGGACGCGAGAAGTCGGGCACCCGGGCACCTGCACAGAGCAGGGACAGGACTACCAGGAAAATCACCAGGGCCTGGGGGCGGATATAGTGGACGCGGTCACTTCTCATAGGGGTTCTCGGCGCTCATTAATAGCATGTTTACCCGTAAAAGGGAACCTGCTAGTGGAGTCCGAGGCGTCGAGTCGCCCATTGCGAAGTCTTTCCGGAAATTCCGGGGGACGTGGTGTTCAGCCGTTCACAAAGCGCTGCATGAGCCAAGCGTTCCCCCCTTTGCGAAGGGGGCTGGGGGGGATTTGCTTTTACTCGCAAACCGCCCCCCCGGTCCCAAGAAGGTGAACTGGACCGTCGTCAACAAGAAGGCCCCCGGCTATGCGACGGGGGCCTTCTTGTCTGTGCCATATTATTATTTGCGGAGGGCTTATTCCGCGTGCCGCTTCACCCACTGGACGTAGCGGTCCATCCACCCCTGCAGGAACTTCACCGTGTCGGGGCTCGAGATGTTCCCGTCCCCGTCGAAGAAGCCATCCTTCACCTGGATGAACACCTCAGGCTGCCCCATGGTCGGTGCATCGAGGTAGGCAAGCGTATTGCGCAGGTGCTGCTGTGCCATCGCGGAACCGATTTGTCCGATAGATGCCCCGAGGATACCGACCGGCTTGCCGGTCCAGGCACTCGTCCCGTAGGGGCGTGAGGCGTTGTCTAGCGCGTTTTTAAGTACACCCGGCATGGAGCGGTTGTATTCGGGAGTCACGAAGATGAGACCGGAGCATCCTTTTACTTCGTTCTTGAGTTGGACCACCGACTGGGCCTGTTTGTCATCGTCATCCTGGTTGTAGAGCGGCAGGTCACCTATTTCCAAAAACTTGAAAGAGAACTCGGCAGGGCCCAGCGTTACCAGTGCATTGGCAAGCTTTCTGTTAATGGAATCCCGACGCAGACTCCCCACGATTACTCCAATCTGGTATTGACCCATCTTTACTTCCTCCCGTGATTTTACGACATAAACCCGCAGGTATGACTATAGCACTTCGTCCCCTGTTTGCTTTGCTACATAAGTCTCATTCCAGTTTGACGGGTCAAATTGGCTGGGGTTTATAACTGAATATACAGATATTCTTTGACAGGAAAATGAAAAAATATTAAAAGAATGGTAGGAAAAAGTCTGGCTCAGGAGGGAACCTTTTCATGATCCGGTTTAACCAGGAGCAGGCGACGACCGGGGATGCGGCGATACCACCAGTAAACGTCCGGGAGGTAGCCTTTTGCTGGTGGGGTGCCATCTTGTGGAATGCCATCGCGCAACCCACCGGCTTCATCTGTCTCAATGCGCTCATCAAAGGCGAGGCGTTGGCGGCACTCGGCCTGCTGTTCCCGTTGGTAGGGCTCCGGCTTCTCTGGCAGGCGTTGAAGAAAAGGCGTCAGATGCGGGATCTGGGTGAAATCCGCCTGCACATGGACCCTTTACCAGCGTCGATCGGCGGTGAAGCTGGAGGGAGTATCGATCTCCCCGTCCGCTACAGCGCCGACAACGTCTTTCTGGTTTCCCTTCGCTGCGAGAGAGGCATCAAAAGGGATGATGACACCCACATGGAACTGATGTGGGATGAGCGAGGCTATGCCACATCGATGCCGGCTGGTGTTGGCACAAGAATCGCGTTTCGCTTTGCCGTTCCCGTCAACCAGTTGTCGAGCAGCAACGTGAATGTCTGGACAGTGCGGATCACCGCCGAGCTGCCCGGTCTGGAGCTCGACCGAAGCTTCATCATACCGGTGCTGAGGACCGGAAGGCCTAAGCGCTCCCAACTGACGGTTCCCCTGGCTTGCGAGCTCAAGCCCCCCATGGATCTCCACTCACGTACGGTCCGAATTCGACGTCACCCCGCAGGAGTGCAGTTGCTCTTTCCCTGTCGGCGCAACGCGAAGAGCGCCTTACTGTCCGCATTTTTCAGCGCGTGGTTTCTGGGGGGCGTCGTCATCATCGTGGTGAAGAACCCAGGGGCGGAAGCCGTCATGCTGCCGCTATTTGGGTTGATCGGTGGAGGCCTGCTGCTCTATTCCGTCTGGCTGTCGGGGAACTCCCTTGAAGTGAGCGCCGGTGCCGGTGAATTGAACGTCGTGCGCCGTTTCATGGGGCTTTCCCTCCCCGCGTCCCGCATCGCCGCAGTGGCGGTCAGGAGAGTCGAGCCGGTGAGAAGCGGAGCGTGCGGTACAGGCCCCTGTGCGCGGCTGTTGTACCGGATCACGGCCCAATGCAGTGATGGCACCGGCATCACCGTTGGAGATGGCGTGGAAGGAAGACGTGCGGCCGAGGAAGTTGCACGTCAGCTGCGTGAGGCCTGCGGCGTGCTCCCGACCACCGCGGATGAACTTTAGGGCACGGTGTGTTCGCGATGTACCATTATCAGGACCACGGCCCCCATATGTTACGCAGCCAGCCCGACTACCATCACCTTTTGAATCGATGGGAATCCCCACTGTCTCTCCCTGTCGTCCTAGGCGGCACAGAGACGCTGCAGCAGGAGGCGTCGTCTCCACATTGGTGCAAAGGAAAATATGACAACCCCGACCGTCTTAATTTGGATCGTACGCATTGTTGAATGGAGTGTCATCGGCTATTTGGGGCTTTTCCTGTATAAAGTATTCAAATTCCCCTCTTTGCCATGGGTAGGAGCTTATTTCCTAGCACATTGGGTTCCAAAAATACTGATGCCATTCATCATGGCAATATTCTTTAAAACCATGATGTTTCGCGATGATGTACTCAACGCTTCGAATAATATAACGAAGGATGCTCTACCAAAAGCTCAAGCTGTGATACAAATAGCGGACTGGACTGCTTTGATAGGTACTACATCTTATTTGTTGCTTACCTTGTTGGTAATATCAGACATGATCCACATAATTCGATCAAAAACAAAGATACAAATGCCTAAACCATTGGAACTGGTATTGCCTATCCGAAAAAATATTACGCTTGTAGGCACTTCAGTCGTATTAATAACTCTCTGTTCACATATTTTATCAACTGTAGCGCTTTATAAGATGTTTTTTTGAGAAACACATAGTTCAGTTTGAAGAGGAAGAACACTCCAACAAAGCGCGGAGCATGAGGAGCATGAAGGCAGGACTGATTCTTGACATGAAAAGGATGAGGAAAAGAAATGGCTGGTAGACTTGTAACAATTGCCCAGTATCGAGATCTGCCGGAAGCAGGGCTAGCCAAGTCTAAACTTGAGGCGGCAGGAATCCTTTGCTTTCTCGACAACGAGTACACTGTCGGCGCCAACTGGCTATACTCAAACGCACTGGGTGGAGTTAAGCTGAATGTGCCGGAAGAAAATGCAGAAGAAGCAAAAGCAATCATTGAGGAAAACATAGAATACATTGAGCCGGAGGAATCAGAAGGACTGCTTTCCGACTCGGCATGTCCGGCTTGCGGCGCGACAGATATAGAAACAAAGAATTATACGAGAAAATTTGCAGCGATCTCCCTTCTTATTTCACTGCCGATGTTTCTGTTCCGGAAGAGATATTGCTGCAAGAGTTGTGGTCATCGATGGAAATGACAACACGTGCAGGATGAAATGGAGCAAGAGTAAAGACCTGACCCCCATCTTTCGGTGGCTGCAACAGGTAAAGCCAAAATCCCAAGGACGTCCCCAATCCACCTTGAACATCGATTTGGGAGTTATTTCTCAGGGGACTTTTTTCTTTCTTATCCGTTCAAATTCGGCCTGGAGACGGTCCAGTTCATGGTCGGACAAATCCTCCAGGTCTACAAGCGAGTTCCTTGCGCCTTTCTGTGCTTTGAGAAGCTCATCGAGCTTGAGATGAAGAGCCCGTGCGTCACGGTTCTGTGTGTTTTGTATGAGAAACACCATCAGAAACGTGACGATGGTCGTGGCGGTATTGATGATCAGTTGCCATGTATCTGAAAACCCGAAGATTGGCCCCATGCCCGCCCATACTAGTAAAATCGCGATAGCAATCGCGAACGCATAGGGTGAGCCGAGCGCCTCTGACGACGAACGGGCAAAGGTATGAAAGGTATCTTTCAGTGGCATGTGACCTCCTCGACGAGCATTAATGCTGATCTTTATTATTACAGAAATTTTGGACTGTGGAATCTAGACGTCGAGAGCCGTTCTGAGTCTTTCTTGCCAATTCATTTTAAATCTGGTGCGGGGGGGCGATGGGCTAAGCAAGTTCATGCAGAATCTGTCTCCGAAAAGCTCGGACTCGAATCGACACTTCATGCGAGGGGACATCCGAAAAAGGAAAAGCAGCCTGTTCCCTTTTTCTCTTTAATTGTTACGAAGGTCGGGAGTAACTCAATGAGTTAAAGCACGTCCTCTTCGGCCATGAAGAGAGGAAAACGCCAATGAGCACAGAGTCCACTGATAGGAAAACCGGTGAGGGCGCGACGGTTGTTATTACTCATAGGTTGCGCGAAAACAAGCAGGCGGAATACGAAAGGTGGCTTGAGGAGATTGCGCCTCTTTGCAAAGCTTCGCCAGGTCATTTGGACTGGCACATCGTTCGTCCAATACCGGGATTGACCGAAACTTATACGGTCATCATTCGATTCGATACCGAAGAACACTTGCGAGAGTGGGTGGAATCTCCGACTCGCGCTCGTTTGATAGAAAAGGTTCGGCCTCTGTTTGTGACCGATGACGATTTCTTTATCAGTAGCGGGCTGGATTTCTGGTTTACACCCGCGGGGGCGAAAGCCAAGATACCGGTACGCTGGAAACAATTTCTGGTTACATGGTCAGCCATCTATCCTCTAGCGTTAAGTATGCCGTTCGTAGTTAATCCAATTATGGATTACCTTGGGGCTCCCAATAACCGTTTTCTAGCTACATTGGCAGTAACTGGAGTTGTAGTCTTCCTTATGGTGTACGTTGTAATGCCTCGCTATACAAGACTTGTTCAGCGATGGTTATTTGTAAGATAGGGGAGAAGGGGGACGCCATTGAAATTATGCGTTGCCCATCGAACAATATGAAGGGAGGCAAAGGTGCAAGAGGCACTGAATGATCTTGAGAGTAGCGAGATCCTGAGTCGAGAGCAGGCTGCGCTGCTACGCAGGATCTACGGTCGAGAGCTGTTTTCTGTGCACTGGGAACTGCGGCTGCTCCTCTATGGCGGCATTCTGATCCTGACTACCGGACTCGGTCTGCTTGTCGCCGAACATTTTGCCTCCATCGGCCACCTCACCCTGCTTGCGGCGATAGCCCTGGGGTGCGTGGCCTGTTTTGCCTACTGCCTGCGCCACGGTGGCGGTTTCTCCCCCGAAAGTCTCGCGACGCCTGACGCGGCGTACGACTACGTCCTCCTGCTCGGCTGCCTCCTTCTCGGGACGCTGCAGGGGTATCTGGAACTCCGCTACCAGTTCCTCGACCAATACTGGAACTGGTGGTTGTTGGCCTCCGCCCTGATCTATCTCCTCTGCGCTCATTACTTCGACAACCGCCTGGTCCTCTCCCTGGGACTCTCCACCCTTGGTGCCTGGCTCGGTGTGAAAACCAGCCACCTTGGCACTGGTTTATGGGATGGCGCTTTGCGCGACAGCGCTCTCTTTTTTGGAGCCTTGGTCATTGCGGCGGGGGCGGCCCAGACCCTGCTTGGCTGGAAACGCCACTTCCTTCCCGTTCACCTGCACCTCGGGGTCAACGTACTCCTCACCGCCCTGGTCGCTGGGGTCGGCTCTCGCGCCGCCGGATCGGCCTATCTTGCCGGATTGCTGCTGACCGGCAGCGGCAGCGCCTTCTACGCCCTCCGGGAGCGTAGCTTCGCCTTCCTCCTCTACGCCGTTCTTTACGGCTATGTCGGCATCACTATCTTCATGCTCGATCTGGGGCACTGGAGCAGTGAAGGGATCATATTCTACTTTCTGGTCAGCGCGGCGACCCTGCTTACGGCCTTGGTGGCCTTGCATCGCCGCTTCGGGAGTGCTGAATGATCGACCTCTACGAGAAAGGTGAGCGCCGGGTGGCTGTGGTGGAGGAGGCCCGGCGCTGGAAGGAGGCCGGGATTATCACCGCGGAGCAGGCAGCTGCGGTGGCAGAGCGCTATCGTCCGGGATTGGTGCGGGTAAACCTCTTCATTCGCATCCTCCTCGCCGTGTTCACCGTGGTCGGAGTGGTGGCCCTCGTGGCGATGCCGGCCGTGACTCTAAAGGTTGAGGAAACCGGCTTCACCCTGTTGTGCCTGATCTTCGCCCCACTCTGCGCTTGGGTCGCCGATCACGAACTCATTGCCGGTCACCGCCTCTACCGCTGCGGTGCCGAAGAGGCGTTGCTCCTGCTGGCGGTCGGCATGCTCGCCCTGGCGGTCGCCATCCCCGCCCACGACTGGGGGCACGATACGGAACGTCTGGCAGCGCTGACGGCGCACATGATCTTCCTAGCCGGTGCGATTCTGCTGACGGTCCGTTACGGCTATGCCCTGATGGCGTTCGGGGCGATGCTCGCCCTTGCCGGCATTCCCTTCCATCTTGCAGACATTCTCCATTGGCAGCAGCCGCACCTGACTCGGTTCGTCCTCCTGCTGATGCTCGGTGCAGCGGCGATCTGGGCGCAGCGGCGACTTGGCCGCCGTGACAGCCTGCACCGGGGATACGTCTGGTCTCTGGAGACTGTGCGCCTCTCTGCCTGGGCTGGGATCTACCTTGACGTGAACCTCTTTGCTCACCGACTCCTCTGGCGGGAATGGCTCGGGTGGACGCCGGGAGAATCGCTATTCTCCTGGAGCGATGACATCTGCGCCCTGCTTACCGCCATCCTGCCGGTGGCTTCCCTGGCGATGGGAATCGGCCGCCGCGACCGGGCGCTGCTCTGGTTCGGCGTTGTCTCCGCCATCTTGTCGATCCTCACCCTGAAACCTCGGGCATCTTCCCGAAGAGTTGACGGCTGCAGGTCTCTTGGTGCTCGGCCTCGCCTTCGGCCTGCTGCGTTGGCTGCGCGCCGGTTCGAAGCGCTGCCGGGGCGCCTTTACCGCCGAACCGCTTCTCGAACCGCGTCTTTATGGTCTCGATGCCGAGGCGCTAGCGGCAATCCAGCCCCTCGCCCCGGAGCCCAGGATGTCGCAGGCTAAGGGATTCCAACCAGGCGGCGGTACCTTCGGAGGAGGCGGTGCATCCGGCGGCTATTAGTCATCAAAGAAGAGAAGGGATTAGGATGAGAAGTTGAAGTGAAAAGGGGACGGGCTACTTTTTGCGACGGAGTAACTTATACCTAGGTTCGACGTCTTAGTGAACCGGGGTAATGGACGCCAACAAGTCTGTCATAA
>MTLC01004115.1_pt1 | contig 25642 bp, 10 predicted proteins | sample 1982451 | NCBI WGS metagenome assembly MTLC01 (sample SAMN05710165, study PRJNA340218) | biofilm metagenome | isolation source: sample SPH anode biofilm adapted to +100 mV | place: USA | collected 2012-02-03 | reverse complement strand
CTGATTATTAGAGAATTGGAACATGAGTATTTGTGGCTGGCAGGAGAGATTTCAATTTCAAAGATTAGCTACAAGCTACAGGCTACTTGCCAGCTTGTGGACTAAATTCAAGAACTCAAAATTTTAGCTGCAGGCGGCTAGCTGTTGGCCAGAAGCCAGAAGCCAGATGAAGAAGGCACAATGGCTCATCAACATTCGGGGTTTTTGGCATATTGTGTGGCTAATATCACTAGGTATCAATACAAGTATGACCCTTTTGTAAAGAAAAAATCTGTAATACACAAAGCTGTACTCAATGAAACGCAATGGTATGAACTATCTTTTTTTCGTCTGGATAGCTGCAAAATGGGTTAATATTACTCTGGGACACCCAAAAGAGTGTCCTTGTGATTTTAGATTATTGTTTATCAGTGTGATATAAATTATGGTCAATGAAAGTGTCGAAGTCAGTTATCGGAATACGAACAATAACCGAGACACAGCCTGTACTCCGCTCCCTCTTATCGTGGGAAAAGATTGTCAACCTGTTGTTGAGATAATCTGCCAATGGGGTATAGGTTATGAGCCTTGTCGTAATATGGAGTCTGTTTATAGAACCATTGTAGTTGTTCCCATTGGTTATCCTTTAGCGATGGATTGGCCGATAACCAATCGTCAAACCTTTTTCTTAATGAGGGGTCTTTTTCCATCATTTCACGTGCCATCGGCTCCATGATGTAGGTCTCTGAATACTCTTTCTGCTCAAAGACTCTATTGAAATAGCCCCAACTGACCCATGAGTCTTGTGCCTGCGGTTCAAGCAGGTGAGCTATGATTCTTGAGGTTGGTTGTTCTGTCCGAATGATTAGACTGCCGGCTGCGTAATAGATGGTGGCAGTATCCGGCTCGGCTTTAAATTGGGGAATTTGATGTCCTTCGTTACAAGTAGGTCTAAATTTTACCTCAGAGAATCGATAGGTGTCTACTTTTAACCAGGCTGCCTTTCGTAGTGTGTCCACCTCGATGCCATGAAGAGGAAGCCGTGATGCCAAATCGTTGTATTCAACCGGGATGATGTATGCTGGGGGTAAAATAATCTCTTTGGTCACAATTGCTTTGTCGAACAGGGGGAGGTTGAAGGTTATGGTGTCTTTTCCGTATCTGAACCATTTGCCACCAGTAAGATCGCTTGTAATAACATCATAGTTGATTCCCAGAAACTTCACCATTGTACTATCTTTTTGGTTAACTCCAAAGTTTACCGGAACAGAGACTTTCCGTGGGGCTAATAGTCTGGCATTTTCATCAACTTTTCTTAGACGATCATGCAGTGGTTTCGAGTTTTGAGATAGGAAGGTTATTGATTTTTTAATGATTTCGATGGTTGATTCAACGCGAGGCTTATAAGGCTTAAGCATGTGGGTCTCGATGAGGAGACCAGGGCGGTTATGTATTGCTGCATACCCCTGCGAAAGCATTGGAGGGGCTGGCTGTGAAATAAGGCCACTACGCGGATTATGCCACTCACGAAAACTGACATAAGGAAAGATAGGCATCTTATGTGCAAACATATGTTTGGTGATCTCTGGCAGATAAGACTCTTTTAACCAACTGCCCACAACAGGATCAATGTTGAGGCCATCTTCAAGGGCATAAGTCAAGACATATTGATAGTCGGCACCATCGGTAGTATGAGTATCAATGAAGAAGTCAGGTTTCCAGTAATTCCATAGTTTGAGCCATGCCTGCATTTCAGGTGCCTCAGCCTTCATGTAATCGCGATTAAGATTGAGGTTTTGTGCCGTTGTGCGCCATCCCATCTCTTTTGGGCCATTCTGATTAATCCGGTTATAGGGTCCAAAACGTTCATGGCCATCAACATTAAAAATTGGGATGAATAGTATTGTGATGTTTTCAGGTAGCCTGAACTTGTCTTTTCTGAATGCCATGTCTCTCAGGAGAATCAATCCGGCATCTTTGCCCTCAGGTTCTCCGGGATGTATACAAGCCTGAATCATAAGGATTACGTTTCCCGCTTTCTTTGCCTCTTCAGGGGTGTTAAAGCCTCTTACATCTGCAATTATATATGGGATATCCAGTCCTCGGGCTGATTTTCCAAATACCTGATAAGAAAGCATATCGGAGGCTTCTGCCATCCTTTTACAAAAGGCTATTGTGCTTTGATAATCGGGAGTCTCAAGCGTTCCGGATTTCTCATAATAGGTTTGCCAATCATCTGATTGTGCTTGATTTATTAAGGGAATCAGAATGAAAGATATCAACACTGAGTAAAATATTGACTGTCGCATAATTATAGTTCTAAAGTATTGATGTCGTAAACAATAGAATGGCTGGTTTGTTGGTCTGTCGACCAGAGTTTTACCTCTGTTCGATGGCTACTTGACCGCATATTACCGATTTAGTTTTTCTCCTTCAGTGTGGGCAACATATACAGCGGCACAGGTATCTCCATAAACATTGGTTACTGTTCTGAACATATCAAGTATTCTATCAACTGCAAGGATGAGTCCTATGCCCTCAAGTGGTAATCCAACAGCTGATAGAACTACGGCCATCATCACTAATCCTGCCATCGGGATACCAGCGGAGCCCACGGCAGCTAATAAGGCTGTGAGCACAACAATAGCTTGTTGCCCAAGTGTTAATTCAATACCATAAGCCTGTGATATGAACATAACGGCTACACATTCGTATAGTGCCGTTCCGTTCATGTTGATCGTAGCACCTAAGGGTAACGTAAAACCTGCGATTGAGGGTGAAACGCCACTCTTATTTTCTATCTCACTCATTGTTAATGGCAGAGTAGCATTACTGCTTGAAGTGGAGAAAGCAGTAAGAATAACTGATGACATATTTCTCAAATGAGTCAAAGGGTTCACTTTGGCTGCGAATTTTAGAATAAAGCTCAGCGAGATAAATGTATGTAGAACAAGACCAAGAATCACAACAACCATATAGGTTCCAAGGTGCCCGCCAATACTTAAAAGTGCAGTTGTATCACCTGAAACCTCGGCAGTAACCTTTGCTACAATGGCAAAAACGCCTAATGGGGTAAATCGAACAATAAAGAGGGTCATCTTCATCATTAATTCACTAATTGACTCGAAGGCTTTTTTAATAGGATCAGCCTGTTTTGCTGACAGTCGTGTGATAAAGAAACCAAACAAGAGAGCAAAGAAGATGATTTGTAACATGTTGGTCTGAGCTAATGCCTGAAAGATATTCTCAGGCACAACCTCTACTAGAATCTTACTAAGTGGCCTTTCGGTAACAACCAAACCTTCTGGTTTTGCATTTAAGCCAAGGTAAGCTCCTTTTCCAGGCGCAATGAGGTTTACGAAAAAGAGCCCCGTCAATATTGCTAGAGATGTTGTAACTATGTAAAATCCAATAGTTTTAAGTCCAATTCTACCCAGATTATCACTATTTCCTAAACTTGCTACACCTGTAACTAATGAAGCAAAAACCATCGGGACAATCACCATTTTGAGCAGACGAAGAAAGAGATCTCCCATCCAACTTATGTAAGGTACTGCCTCAGAGAAATAGAAGCCAAATAATGCACCTACGACAAGTGAGATTAGAATATACCAATGGAGTGCGATTTTCTTTAACATAAGCTGGTTGTTAGTTTGGTGCGGCAATATTACTTAAAAGGTTTAACTCTGGAGGTGATTTAGCTAAAATTGCATGATACCAGAAAGGATGAGTTAACTTCCGCTTTACTCTTTCCGGGTGTTCGGAATACTGGAATGATTTGATGTAATTGTTGTGAATATTAGTGATATATCGTTACTTAATTGGGTTTTTAGGGCATAATTTAGAATTAATCCCGGTTTTTAAGATTATAGTCTCGTATAACATATAAGTTTGTCTTATATTTGGAATAATAAGACCAATGATTTAGTAGCGAGACCCAATAAAAGGGATAGATGAGAATAGAACTAAAAGATCAGACAGTGTTGGGGTTATTTAACCAGATGGTTGATGCATATCCTGATCGGGTTTGTCTGAAGGTAGGTGATATTGAATTAACATATAATGAGCTCTATTCAAGGGCAAAGGGTCTTGCGTCATTGCTTCAGTCAGAGGGTGTCGGGCAAGGCAATCCGGTTGCCTTGTTGTTGAATAGAGATAGCCGAATGATTGAAAGTATGCTGGCTGTAATGATGGCTGGCGGTTTCTACGTTCCGCTTGATATTCATCAGCCAGTGGTGCGTTTAAACTCAATTTTAGCCCAAATCAATCCTTCCCATCTCTTAGGTGAAAGCTGTCCTTCTGATTACACCGGGAGATTTGTCGGTTCAGCAGAACATCACAGGGTTACTAATTCGATATCTACTGATAAGGTTGTCAGTCAACTGTCAAGTGAGGATATTGCCTATCTTCTGTTCACATCGGGCTCAACGGGACAGCCCAAAGGGGTGGCAGTTTCTCATAAATCAGTTGTTAATCTCTTGTTCGCCTGGGAGGAGATGGCTCCCTCTGTTGGTGTATTAAAAGGCACATGTATCTGTCCCTATGTTTTTGATGTAAGTGTACATGAGATATTTTCAATAATCTGTTTTGGTGGTACTTTGTACCTGCTGGAACAGGAAGATGCCCTTAATATTGAGTCATTTGCTCAGTTAATCAGGAATGAAGCTATAACAAGTTGTTACTTTCATCCGGGCATGCTTGATGAGCTAGGCCGGTCTCTGTTAGAGAATCAGGAAGGAGTCATGCTGAAACGCATCTTAGCAGGTGTTGAGCCTATTACACGCGGTGTCTTTAATAGATTTTTAGCCTTGAATTCAGCACCGGTAGTGATTAATGGTTATGGTCCAACTGAGGCAACCGTATTTGCCACTGCTTTTCCTGTCACTAAAACAGCGATGGTCAACGAAAGGACTCCAATTGGTACTGCTGTTGACGGTAATTATATCAGAGTTCTTGATGAAGAGTATCAGGAGGTTGAGCTTGGTCAGTCAGGAGAGCTGTATATAGGTGGGATAGGTCTTGCTATTGGCTATTGGCGTGATCAACAGCTAACAGATGAGCGTTTTATAATTGACCCTTATAAGCGTAGCAGCAGAATTTATAAGACCGGTGATAGGGTCAAAATGCTTCCGGATGGTAACCTGATGTATGAGGGGCGTATTGACTATCAGATAAAAATCAGGGGCTATCGCATTGAGCCTGGTGAGGTAGAGCAGGCTGCATTAGTCTCTAACCTGGTCTCTGAGTGCTGTGTCGGAAAGGTTTCTATTAATGAACAGGATCATCTTGTGATGTGGTTTGTATCTGATTTAGATCTTGTTCAAGAGAACTTCGAGAGACTTAAGAATGCTTTGAGTAAGAGTCTCCCTGTTTACATGGTTCCATCATATTATATGCAATTAAGTCGTTTACCCCGTACCGAGAATGGCAAGGTAGACCGGCGGATGTTGCCATTGCCAGGAATGGCGCTTCAAACGAGTTATCGCGAAGCAGCTACAAATTCAGAGAGACAGGTATGCCTTATTGTTGAAGATCTTCTATCACTGGAAAGAGTTAGTCCTGATGATAATCTCTTTGATTTAGGAGGTAATTCGCTTACTATTGCAAGGTTTCTGATACGTGTCAGGCAACAGACAGGAAAGGAACTTAGTATTTCGAAGATATTTGAGAATCCTGTTTTGGCTGGAATAGCCGCTAATTTGGATCAGGTCTCTGTGTTAAATAGTGGAAATGGAATAGCGTATTTAATTCATCCAAGAGATAGAGAAAGTTACCCATTGACTCCTGTTCAAAGAGATCTCTTTTTGTTACAAAAGCTTGATCCCGGAGGGAAACAGCACTATATCGTTTTGCAGCTGTCAATCCAGACGAAAGAGGATGCTCCTTTTCTGGTTAATGTTTTAAACGAGATATTTATACGTCATGAGGCATTTCGGACATTATTCCGATTTGAAGACGATAAGCCGGTTCAGGTTCTGCTTGATCTACCGTACTCCACAATTCAGATAAAGGATATATCTGACTTGAATCCGTTTGAGCAGAAGAAGACAATTCAGGCTTTGTTGAATCATCTTGGGAATGTCGTTTTTGATTTGGCTAAGGGTCATACCTTTGAGATGGTGCTCTTACGGTTATCATCTGAGCGATACCTGTTGTTGATGTCGCTAAACCATTTGATCTTTGATGGTTGGTCGATGGGTGTGTTTATGAATGAGTTCAGGAGAATCTACCATGATAAGTTAAACTCAAAGAGTGAGTCGCTGACGAAGGGTAGTTTTCAGATGATTGACTTGGCTCTTAGTCAGAGTAATGTATCGGTGAATCATTATGATGCCTCGTTGAGATTTTGGGAAGATTATCTTGGAAAGGGTGAGCGGGTGATGGTGTTACCCTATAAAGAGGGGGCTGATAGAGGTTCAGCAGGTAAGCGAGGGAAACGATTGTGGTGGCGATTTGATAAGCAGACTTCATGGTGTCTACAGCAATTGGCCAGACAAGAGAAAACAACCCTTTTCTCTCTTTTTCTTGCAGGTTATACCATGATGCTTCGCCACTATAGTAATGACCATGATATTATTGTAGGGACACCACGTGCCGGAAGGGATGATGAGGCAATGAGTCAGGTTATTGGTTATATAACCAATATGGTACCGGTTAGGTCAATTATAGGTGATGATCAGAGTTTTCAGAGTTATCTCTCAAAGGTCACTCAGAATATGGTTGTTGCACTTACCCATGGCGAAGTTGCTTTTGGAGAGCTTCTTAAACATCTGGAGATTGTAACTCGTCCTGGGTTATCTCCATTGTTTCAGGCAATTATGGTGATGCAGAATTGGCCGGAGCAGAATCTTGGAGTTGATGAATTGGTTCTTAAGCAGAAGGAAGTTGGGAATAATACCGCCAGGGCAGATCTAAGCTTTAATGTTGAATTACTCGAGGATGAGATAGAATGTTGGCTTGAATATGATCCGGAGCTTTTCGATGAGAGTATGGCATTGCGTATGCAGGGTTTCCTGCAAAAACTCTATCAGGTTATTCTTGTTTCTCCTGAAAGGAAAATATCAGATATACTGGCAGCTACTAAACCTTATCGTCGTGATACCGTAGTTGTTGGGGAGGGAGCTAAGCTAAGGAAGTTATTGTATCAGCTTCAAGAGCATGATTTTAATGTTGTTGCAGTAGTATCTAAGGAGAGGTTCAATGATGTAATTGCTACCGTTTATGATTCATTGAGTAACGTGCCGGGAGATGAGCACCTGACCTTTGATTATCTGTTTTTTTTAAGGCCGAAGGAGCCTGTTCCTGTTGAGTTTTATTCCAGAGCAAGAACGGAAGCTATAATGCTGCATTATGGTATCTTTCCTGATATGGTTGGTGAAACCGCTTTTGTAGAGGCACTGTTAAGACATGAGAAGTATTTTGGAGTGATTTGGCAAAGGCTATCACCCGTACTGTATGACGGAGATATTTTATTCCAACATAGGTTCCCTATTAAAGAATCGGTGACTCCTACAGAGCTTTTACGGCTATGTCGAAAAGCGGCAGAAAGCTCTTTCATTGTATTCCTAAATGATTTAATGAATGATACCCTTCGCCCTGTTAAAGTAACAGGCAGCAATAGGGTAAGACACGATCAGTCATTAGCCTCCCGGATTGTCCCATGGATAGATTTTAACGGGAAATCTTTAGAGTTATCGGCATTAATAATGGCCTTACAGCCCATTCCCGGAGAGTCTAATCTCTTTGGGATGCCTTTCCTGGTAGTTCGTGGAGTCTCTTATTATATTACTGGATTAACCATTATAAGCTCTCAGCCATCGGGTGATTATGGTCGTTTTGTCTCCATTGGTGAAGGGAGATGGGGCATTTCAACACGGGATGGGGTTGTGCAACCTAATCTGGTTGGTAGAATAACGATAGATCATCTTGCTTCACTTAATCCGGCAGGTGGCGTGGATATTGTTGAGAGTTCTTTGCTGGAAAAGATTACCTCTTTGCGTTCAAGGATTACCCCTTTAGAGGGTCAATGGCGTAAGGTACTAAGCAATCTTGAGTTTACAGAGGCTCCGGTCTATTCGGAGCATCTCTCTTTGATTCGTCAGAATATAAGTCTTGGCAATGAAGCATGCTGGCTGAGGGTCTCCCTTTTACTCTATCATTTGGTTAGACTTGGTGGGGGTGATCGTTTAGCAATAGGTAAAATTAGAATGGTTAACGAGGATGAGGTTTCTCTTCCTCATAGGTTACTATCTGATTGGGTTCCTATTGATGTCAAAATTGATGATTCCCAAACTGCAGTTGCATTTAGTGAAGAGTTAGAGATTCATTTTAAAGGGGCAGTTCAAGACTCTACATGGTTTAGCGATTTGCCCTATAGAGATACAGAATTGGCTCATTTGAGAGGTGCAACGCCGCATATTTATATTGGAGAACGTTTGCCGAGAGGTATAGAACCCAATTCGATGGTCGTCTTAGTCTCTGAGAACTCAGTTGATCTTTTATTGCCCGGAGAGGAGGAGTATCAACGCTTTGGACTTCGATGTGCTGAGGTTATTGAAAAGCAGATTGAGCTCATCAATAGGGATAAAAGTGTTGAGTTACGGTACCTCCCATGGTTGACGGAAAGTGAGGAGAGATCATTCTTAGAAGAGAGTTCCACTACAGTCAAATTAAGTGAATCAGTTTTAAAGAGTATTGTAAGTAGAGGGCTCTTTTTAGGAAATAAAGTGGCTATCAGGGAGGGTTCTAAAGAGTATACTTATGATCAGTTGTTCAGTGAGATTGTAAGTCTTAAGGAGCAACTGGAGCGTTATGGAGTAAAAGAGAATTCAAGGGTAGCATTATGGATGCCTGCAGGATATTCAATGATAAAGAGTATTCTTGCCTGCTGGGGTTGCAAGGCATCTTTCATGCCAATTGATCCTGATTATCCGGCTGAAAGGCTTATTTGGATGCTCAATCAGGCTGAACCGGTGGTAATGGTAACAGATCGATCTGTGCTTCCTTCGGGTGTTGAGATAGGGTTTATTCATCCTGATAAGACATCAGTTGTTTTAGAGGAGGTGACTGGCCTGGGGTCTCAGAAAGAGCCTGTACGTGATTGGCGATTGGTAATAAGACAGATGGTTGATGAGTCTCTTGATCAGATCGGTGATAGAGAGGCTTATCTTATCTTTACTTCAGGATCTACCGGTACGCCAAATGGAGTAAGGGTTGGTCAGAAGGCGATCTCTCGTTTTATCAGCGAGGCTGTGATTAGATATGGTTTTACATCAGATGATGTAGTTCTGCATTTCTCAAATCCGACATTTGATGCAGCGTTAGAGGAGATTTTGTGCTCACTTTTTGTTGGGGCAAAGTTGGTAGTTAGGCCATCTTCATTGCCTGAACCACTTACTTTGATGAGATTTGTTGGAGCGAATAGAGTTACTGTACTCGATCTTCCAACTGCCTTTTGGCGTTTATGGGTAAACTCAATATGGTTTAATGCTGAGAACTTCCCGACGTCAATTCGATTGGTTATATTAGGTGGAGAGGCCGTTCTGGCTAATGATCTTCAACTCTGGAGGAGTCAGGCTCCGTCATTCGTGAGTCTGGTGAATAGCTATGGGCCTACTGAGACAACGGTTGTGGTAATGACCACTGAGCTAAAGGAGGAGGTCAAACCCTATTCACTTATCCCATTGGGTGAAGCATTACCCGGAACCGAGGCCTGGATTATGAACAAAAGGGGTGAAGCCGTTCCCAACCAGGTTCCTGGAGAGCTTTGGATTACAGGAGAACAATTGGCTTTGGGCTATTTAAACCAACCTGAAAAAGAGAGGACGGTTTTTACCAGTCTAAAGGGGGTCTGTTCATGTGAGGATGCTGATTCAGAAGAGATCAGTTTTGATGGTGGAAATAGATCGTCTTTAGAGATTAATGGAAAACGTCATAAGAAGGTTGGCGTTGGGACAACAAAAAGAGTATACAAGACCGGTGATAAGGTTGTCAGAACTTATGATGGAAGGGTTCTCTATCTTGGACGACTTGATCATCAGTTGAAAATAAGAGGTTTCAGGGTAGATCCATTGGAGGTTGCCAGAATCATGCTGTTGTATCCGGGAGTTGAACAAGCTGTTGCTGGTGCGATTACCCAGGGGTCATTAGGAAAGAGCTTGGCTGGGTGGTATATCTCTGACCGTGATGGGGTTGATTCGGAAAGTTTAAAGGTGTGGCTGCAACAGAAGCTTCCCCCTTATATGGTTCCTTCTCTGCTTTTAAAAGTGGAGAATATCCCCTTAACGGTGAATGGAAAGACTGATTTTTCAAGGTTACCTGTAAGTGCTTTTGTGGAGGAGAGCGATGGGAATACAGCTATTCTGAGTAAAACAGAGGCTTGGCTCTCTTCTATTTGGAAAGAGGTTCTCTCGACTCCTCGTGTGAGAAAAGAGGATGATTTCTTTGGGTTGGGAGGACATTCTATTCTGATAGCGCATCTTATTGGTAAGGTTTGGGAGCAGAAAGGAGTTAAACTGCCGGCATCCGTAGTTTATGATGCTTCCCGTTTAGATAAAATGGCCTCCTGGATAGACAAGAATAGCTTCCTCCCTTCTTCTGACGAGCTACCTGAAAGCGTGCCTGAGGGCGAGTTAATTGAGTTGACCAGATCACAGGAGCGTCCCTGGCTATTGGTTAAAATGGGGGAGGGACAGCAGGTTTATAATCTTCCTTTAGCGTATACTATAACCGGAAGATTAAATAGAGTTGCATTGGAAATGGCCTTTGATGCTTTGATAAAAAAGCACCCCTCTTTAAGGACCCGATTCGTGGAGGTTGAGGGTAAGCCTTACCAAGTAGTTGATAAGCAAGTGCAATTTGAGATCAATTCTGAGCTAAATACGCTTGATCCTGATTTAATCGACAAAAGTTTAGGGGAAGTCGATATAGATCATATAATTGAAAGATTTAATAGTCTTCCGTTTGATTTGTCAAAATCACCTCTTATCAGAGTCTTGTTATTGGGTGATAAAACGGATTATCTTTTGGTTATTGTTTTCCATCATATTGTAGTAGATGGTTGGTCTGTTGGTGTGTTCTATCATGATTTGATTCAGTTTTATAGGGCATATTTACATTCATCATCGGTTGATATTAAGCCCGATAATTTAGGATTAGTGGCATTTGCCAAATATCAGATAAAGCAAGAGGCGAGCGGAGTATTTGATAATGCTATTTCAAGATATTTAGAGTGTTTAACAGGGGCACCCGTTTTATCATCATTAAGGGGCGAGAATGAAAGGCCTAAGGTGATGGGAGTAGAGGGAAAGACTATTCAGATAGAGGTTTCCCCGGCGTTAATAGGAACCTTGCATCAAGCTGCCCAATTGAGAAAGAAAAGTGTCTTTCCGATACTTTTAGCCTCATTTGCTGCTTGGTTCAGAATGCGAACCCGTCAACAAGATTTTGTGTTAGGGGTTATGCGTTCGGGACGTGAGCATCCAATGTTTCAGGATAGCATAGGCTATTTCTCAGAGGTCATGCCAATGAGATTTAGTTTAGATGAGCTACCGGCCTTTAATGATTGGCTAGAAACGGTTCATGGTCAGCTAAAGCAGGGGCTTTCTGAGCCAACCGTTCCTTGGGAGCTCCTTTTACAACGTATTAATCCGGAGAGAAGTCTTTCATGGAATCCGATATATCAGATACTTCTTGTTCATCAGCAAGTTCCAGAGAGCCATTTGAATTTGGATGGACTAGAGGTTAGGCAGATTCCAGCGCACTATATTGGTTCAAAAGTAGATCTGACTATTTATGCCCTGGAGGATGGTGAACGATTCTGGCTGTCTGCTGAATACTCTGATGTACTATTTGATGAAAAGTATATCAGGGAAGTAATCGAAGAATGGCTTAACCTATTGAATAATGCTTTATTGCATCCTAAAAAACTATTAGGAGAGCTTTTAGTATCAGATTATGTCAGACAGAGGGCATTAGAACTTTCATCTGATGGCTCTGAGGAGGCTGGTTTTGATTCAATCAGTGGGCGATTTAAGGCTGTTGCTGATCTTTATCCTGATTCTGTTGCCCTGCTGGATGTTGAGAAGGAGTTGACCTATTCTGAGTTAGATAATCAGACTGATAGTATAGCTAAACAACTTCTTGGTAAAGTCAAGGCAGGTAGTAGGGTTGGAATTATGATTAGCCAGTCGGTTGATACTGTGATAGCAATGTTAGCTGTTGTAAAAGCTGGTTGCTGTTTTGTCCCGATCGGCGTTGACTATCCATTAGAGAGGGTTAGGTTTATGCTTGCGGATTCCGGAATCGGGTTGCTTCTAACCAATCGAAAAGAGCCGGCAATACATGATGTTGTTCAATTAGGTCTTGATGACTTACGACGTGAGGCTGTTCCACTAAGAATTCTTCCTGAAATAAATCCAACTGGTGAGGCTTATGTTATTTATACCTCTGGAACAACTGGTAAGCCTAAAGGGGTCTTAGTATCGGTTGAGAATCTTGGAAGTTTTATTGCTCAAGCTGTTAAGAGGTACCATATGGGTCATGGCGAGAGGGTCATGCAGTTTGCCTCGCCTACCTTTGATGCTTCTCAAGAAGAGATCTGGACTTGTCTGCTTAGCGGTGGTACGTTGTTTATCAGAAATGATGATTTAATAAGCTCTCCAACTAGATTTATTAATGCTTGTCAACGCTACAAGATAAGTGTTTTAGACCTGCCAACAGCCTATTTTCACTTGCTTGTGACAGGCATGGTAGAGGCAAGGATACAGCTTCCTGACAGACTTCGTCTCATTATTCTCGGTGGTGAAGCCGTTCAAGCGACGTTAATCAATAAGTGGTTTGAACATTTCGGTGAAGAGGTAGAGATTGTAAACACATACGGGCCAACAGAGACTACTATTGTTGCTACCTGGGTTACACTCAATAAACACGATGCGATTTTCTCAATTGGCAGACCAGTGCCCGGTAACACGGCTTATGTTGTAGATGAGTGGTTACGACCTGTCTTACCGGGTGTTAAAGGGGAATTATTAATAGGTGGGAAAGGTGTCAGTAAAGGATATATTGGGAATGATGAGCTTAATAAACGTAAGTTTATTTCACCGGTATCTTTGCCTTCTGGTCGTTATTACAGAACAGGAGATTTGGTATACATAGATCAGGAAGGTAACTTACAGTTTTTAGGACGACAGGATGAGCAAATTAAAGTGAGGGGGTTCAGGGTTGAGCCAGGTGAAGTTGAGGAGCTACTATTAAAAATAAGAGGTATTCAAGGTGCCGTTGTCGGCGCCCGTAATGATCGTCTTATTGCTTGGGTCACCCCTTCTACTGCACCATCTGAAGAGGTAATAAGGAAGAAACTTTCATCAGAGTTACCGGACTATATGGTACCTCAATCATTTGTTTTGATGGAGTCATTCCCGTTATCAACATCCCGGAAAGTTGATAAAAAGAGCTTGCCTGATCCTATTGAGATAATAAAAACAGAGAATACAAAAGATTCAATATCATCGGATTCTATAACGTCTAAGGTTGTTGAAATCTGGAAGAGGACATTAGGTCGCAATCCGGAGACCGGACAACAAAACTTTTTTTCAGCAGGAGGTCACTCTCTGCTTGCAGTTCAATTAATAACAAAAATCGAGCAATCATTAAAAACCGAGGTCTCTCTTAAAGAATTTTTTGGGAATCCTACAGTTGATGGATTGGTTGCATTATGTAAGAAAGAAATGAAGAAAGAGATCACTCACACAGAGAAGATTGTTCCAACAGAGCAGATGGAACAAATTAAGTTATCATCTTCTCAGATTAGGATTTGGTTTTTGGAGAAGACCGAAGAGGTAGGAGCTGCATTTAACATTCCATTGGTCTTTACGGTTCAGGGCGATTTTAACGTAGAGGTGTTTGAAAAGGCTCTTAACCAGCTTGTCGCCCGACACGAAATCATGCGAATGCATGCTGTCGCTGATGATGGTGGAAACCCAATGATGGCAGTGGTCTCTGATTTCTGGTATTCCCCTCAGTTTGATGATATAAGAGCTCTTAATGACGCTGAGCAGTCTCAGTTTATCCAAACTGCTAAAGAAAAGATGATTAATCATCGATTTAATATTGATGAGATCCCGCTATTTAAGATGCATCTGATTAGACGCTCTGACGACAATACGATGCTTCTTATGAACTTCCATCATCTAATTGCAGATAATCGAAGCATCGGTCTTTATATCCGGTTACTGAGTAAAACGTATAATCTTTTGATTGAAAACCCGGATGCGATGATCACTTGGCCTGATCTTCAGTATGGAGATTATGTAGCTTGGGAACAGAGGTATCTGCAGACGGACTATTATAAAGCGGAATTGAATTGGTGGGTGGAGCAGTTAAAAGGGGCATCGGTAATTTTAGGCCTTTCGTATGACTTCCCAAGAACCTCCAGACAGACCTATCAGGGAGGAACACTCAGTTTGCCTTTAGGTGGCCTGATTAGTAAAGATATTCGTAATCATTGTGCAAACCTGGGAGTAACTCCGAACATGCTATTGCTCTCGGTGTTCGCTCTGTTGATTAAAAAGTATAGCTCTCAGGATGATTTTATTATTGGTGTACCCGTGGCAGGCAGAACCGCTGACGGTAGCGACGATATCCCCGGTGTGATGATCAATAACCTCCCACTGAGATTTACTCTTGAGGATCAGCTGGATGTTAGGAGTCTGATCTATAAGACACGTGATATCCTTGTTGATGCTATGGATCATCAATCGGTTCCATTTGATAAGATCATCAGCGGATTAAAACTCAAACCTGATCCGAGTGTTGCACCACTATTTCAAGTGATGTTTAATATGTTAAATGCTCACGATGAGTCATTGACATTTCAGGGCTGCTTAACTCAGTTTGTTCCAACTGTGGGTACTAATTCTAAATATGACCTGACGCTTACTGTTAGGGAGAGTGGTCAGGCTTATTGGCTCGATTTCGAATATTCAACAGCACTGTTTTTACCTGATACTATAAGGCATATGGCATTTGCCTATCAGTATCTTGCTGAACAGGTTTGTCAAAGTGATACCGTAAAGGCTATGCAATTGCCAATGTTGAGAGAGTCTGATCCTTTACATCCACTTCAATCGGGTATTCATCGGTCTGACTATCCTCTGGTGACTTTACCTTTCTTGTTTAGAAAGTCAGTTAAGGAGCATCCTGAGCGTATTGCGGTTGAGAGTGAGGGTGTAATGATCACATACACCGAACTTGGTTCTCTGGTTGATAGACTCTCTAACAGGCTTGTAAAGGAGGGAGTTAAACCTGGCGATTATGTAGGGGTCTTTATGCCTCGTGATCATCGTTTACCAGCTTCCCTTCTTGCTGTTCAATTTGCAGGAGCAGCTTATATTCCTCTGGATCCGGTTTATCCGGCAGAACGTATTGCCATGATTCTGGAAGATGCTAAAGCTAAACTTGTTATCACACTTGATAATCTGGCTGAGCTGTTACCCGCTGGTACACCTGTAATTACTGTAGATGAATGGCCTGATGAACAAGGTGAAGCGAATGATTATTCTTCAATTGATAAGCTAGCCTATATCATCTTTACCTCAGGTTCGACAGGAAGACCTAAAGGTGTTGGTATCTTACAGCAGTCGTTCGTCAATTTCCTCTGGTCGATGAAGGAGAATCCTGGCATGACGACCAGAGATAAACTTCTCGCTGTTACCACTGTTTCGTTTGATATAGCAGGCCTTGAACTCTTCTTGCCTCTGATTTGTGGAGCCTCCCTCTACTTTGTTGGAACTTCAGAACAGCATGATGCCGTTCGCCTGATGGAGCTGATAAGTCAGAGAAGGATCTCGTTCATGCAGGCTACGCCTACAACATGGAAGATGCTTATGACGGCAGGCTGGAGTGGTAATAAGAATCTTAAGGTGCTATGTGGCGGAGAGGCTCTGACTCGTGATCTTGCTAATGAGGTTACAAAGCGGGTTCAGGCGATGTATAATGTCTATGGTCCTACGGAAACAACGGTGTGGTCATCTATCGCTAAGGTTACCGAAACAGTGGATAATACTGGTGTTGTACCTTTAGGAGAGCCTGTGGCTAACAACTTCTTGTATATCACCGATTCATTCTTAAATCCGTTACCCGCTGGGGTACCGGGTGAACTACTTATCGGTGGGGATGGTGTATCAGTTGGCTATATTGGCAGAGACGACTTAACCAAAGAGCGATTCCTGCCTGATCCTTTTGCTGGTGGTGCTTCCCGACTTTATAAAACGGGAGACTTAGTTAGACGTACTGTCAGAGGCGAGATAGAGTACCTTGGTAGAACCGACTTCCAGATAAAGATACGCGGCTTTAGAATTGAACCAGGCGAAATTGAAGAGGTTCTTGCGATGCATCCCTCTGTTGAGCATGCGGTCGTTATTCTTAGAAATGATATTGGTGGTACACCCCGATTAGTAGCCTATTATACTCTTAAACGAGGACAAGACGATCCGGGCAGACTTATCCTTAAGGGCTTCCTGACCTCAAGACTTCCAGATTATATGGTTCCATCAGTCTATATGATGTTGGAGGCTGTACCATTAACCCTTAACGGTAAAGTGGATAGAAAAGCACTTCCACTGCCGGAACTCTCGCTGATGCCCAAAGAGAAGGATACTATTCTCCCAGCTTCGGCTACTGAACAGGTCATTTTTGGTATCTGGTCAGAATTGTTAGGCTTTGACTCCTTTGGTGTAACCGACGACTTCTTCGACCTTGGTGGTCATTCGCTATTGGCTGTCAGTTTAATGACTAAGATTGAGCATAAGCTTAAGGTAAGATTACCGCTGGCTATACTCTTTGATTTGCCCACTATCAGAGGTCTTGCTGATAAAATCGATCAGGGGGGTACTGATGTCTTCTGGAGGGCTTTAGTTCCCATCAGAACCACTGGTAACAGGCCTCCGCTCTTCCTGATTCATGGTGCAGGGCTAAATATCCTTCTTTATAATAGTCTCGTGGATCATATGCCTGCCGATCAACCGGTTTATGGTATTCAGGCTAAAGGACTGGATGGTAAAGAGGAGCCCCTGACTACTATCGAGGATATTGCCGCTTTTTATATTACAGAGATGAAGACGGTTCAGCCAGAGGGGCCATTTGCACTCGCCGGGTTTAGTCTCGGTGGACTAATTGCTTTTGAGGTAGCAAGACAATTGAAGGCCGAAGGAATACCTGTATTGTTCCTGGGTATGTTTGATACTGTTGCCTACTCTTCAGAATTAGTGTTAAGTAAGATGCAACAGAGAATCAATAAATACAAACTACTATATCATAAAGTGCTGTTTAATATTCATTTGCTCTTCTCAGATCTCTTTAAAGGAGAACTATCAATGTTCAAAACGAAGTGGCGTAACTTCACCAAGATCTATCAGATCTATAAGGTTAGTAAAAGTAAACGCCGTGATTTCGAAGAGGGTGACCGTGATAAACTGCCTGAATATGCCCTCAGGGTTCATGCTGCCAATCTTCGAGCCGGAAATATTTATGTACTAAAGCCTTCCGACTTACAGGTTTGTCTGTTTAGAGCTGAAAGACAAGGATTTTATATAGAGGAGGCAAAGACCTATGGCTGGAGTGAGTTTGCTTTAGGCGGAGTAGATGTAATTAATGTTCCCGGAGAACATAGTACTCTCTTCAGAGCTCCAAATGATAAAGCTTTTGCCCTGCTGCTTTATGATAAACTCACTAAGTCTTTTGAAACAAAAGAATAAACCTTAAACTATTTAGATGGTCAATCTTATAACTACTCTTGGTTTTAAGATTGACCAATCTTGGATAAATGTGTCAGAATCGCTAATGGCTAAGATGACATCCGTTACAATTTTGTATTTTTGCTAAAATTTTACTGCTTTGGCTGATAGTATAGTTATAATCCCGACCTATAATGAAAAGGAAAACATAGAAGCGATAATACGTAAGGTATTTTCTCTTCCTGTATCTTTTCATGTTCTTATTGTTGAAGATAATTCACCAGATGGTACTGCTGCTATCGTTAAGAGGCTAATGGCTGAGTTTCCTGATCGATTATTTATAGAAGAACGAAAAGGAAAGTTAGGCCTTGGAACAGCCTATATACATGGCTTTAAATGGGCTCTTGCACATGATTACCTCTATATCTTTGAGATGGATGCCGATTTCTCACATAATCCTGAAGATCTTGTCAGATTGAGAGATAAGGTGGCATCAGAGGGTGCTGATGTGGCTATTGGATCACGCTATATTACTGGTGTAAATGTTGTCAATTGGCCAATGGGACGAGTACTAATGAGCTACTATGCTTCTGCGTATGTTCGTGCTGTATTGGGAGTTTCAATCAGGGATACCACTGCAGGTTTTAAATGCTACTCCAGAAAGGTACTTCAAACTATTGATTTGGATAACATCTGGTTTGTGGGTTATGCCTTCCAGATAGAGATGAAATATACCTCTGTAAGATTGGGCTTTAACGTCGTGGAGGTTCCTATCATCTTTACTGATCGAACTCAAGGCCAAAGTAAGATGAGCAAAGGGATATTCAAAGAGGCCATTTTTGGAGTTCTTAAACTTCGTTTTAAACGAATTAAACCAGCACAAGGCGTTTAGTTGTTTTTGTGTACTTGGTAACCAATATGCAACGGGGTGGAAAGTCGATAGACTTGACACCCCGTTGCCTTTTTAAGTTTATAAGCTATCAAGACTATTATTCATAGTGTTTTGTACAAGGGTTAATGATTCATAATAGGAATCAGAATTCACCTAAAGGTTTTATTGTACTTATCCTTGCGCAATACCTAACTTTGCAGATCTAAAGATCTCTATCAACTACGAGATTAGTATCATGGAATTTGATGTTGAGTCTAGGATATCTAGTCAATATTGGAAACATCTTGTAGGGTTAGTCCTTTAGTTAACAATGAAATAGTCCATATATGCACAAGAAAGGTTATTTGCTGTCTAATGCTTCTGTAATTAATGAAGGGGCGATTAGAAATCTTGATATTTTAATAGAAGATGATTTTATTAAGTCTGTTGGATCGGTTGGTTCTCTAACAACTGATACGGACATTGAGATGATAGACTGCTCTGGCATGTGGGTTATGCCTGGAATGATTGATGATCAGGTGCATTTTAGGGAGCCCGGATTGACACATAAAGCCGATATGCAGAGTGAGTCAAGGGCTGCTGTTGCGGGAGGGATCACCTCGTTTATGGAGATGCCGAATACCGTCCCTCAGACTCTTACGCAAGAACTTCTGGAGGATAAATATCGAAGGGCAGCTGAAGTATCGGTTGCGAACTACTCTTTTTATATGGGTGCTTCAAACGATAATCTGGAGGAGATATTAAAGACCGACCCCTCGACAGTATGTGGTATAAAGGTTTTTATGGGGGCATCAACAGGAAATATGTTGGTTGATGATCCACATACACTGGAAGGTATCTTTAGTCGCTCAAGAATGCTTGTTGCAGTACACTGTGAAGACGAATCGACTATACGAAATAACATCAAGCTGGCTCAAGAGAAATACGGTGATGATATTCCTGTTGGAGTACATCCGGATATAAGGAGCCGGGAGGCATGTTATAAAAGCTCATCTTTGGCTGTTGAGCTTGCTAAAAAGCATGGAACACGTCTTCATATTCTTCATATAAGTACTGCTGATGAATTATCGCTTTTTTCTAATGATAGTCCTTCTGAAGAGAAAAAAATTACTGCAGAGGCCTGTGTTCATCATCTTTGGTTTAATAGATTAGATTATGCAGAGAGAGGCAATCTTATCAAGTGGAATCCTGCGGTGAAAGAGGAGTCGGATAGAAAGGCTATTTTGAATGCAGTCAAGAGTGGAGTAATAGATGTAATTGCTACAGACCATGCTCCTCATACATTAGAGGAGAAGAGCAAAGGTTACCTCTCTGCACCTTCGGGAGCCCCAATGGTACAACATGCACTCGTTACATTATTAGAGTTATATCACCGGGGAGAGATTTCCCTTGAACAGATTGTCCTGAGAACCTCACATACTCCGGCAAAGATCTATAGTGTAGCCAAGCGGGGTTTTATTAGAGAAGGTTACTATGCTGATCTGGTTATAATCAATCCGAACGACCCATGGGTTGTTTCAAAAGAGAATATCCTTTACAAATGTGGTTGGTCTCCACTTATGGGACAGCAGTTTACTTCAAGGGTAATTACTACCTTTGTAAATGGTAAGCCGGTATGGAATAATCAACACATCAGTGATTCTACTAAAGGCAAACGTCTGCTTTTTGAAAGGTAATCTGGCATGGTGATCGTCAGCTAGTGTAATTAACTTAACATATTACTGAGGATAGTCAGATAGGTTTCTGAATATCACATGTCAGGCTAAGTGTTAAATCATGGTAGTTTAAAATTAAGATTAACGATGAAAACAAAGTTTCTCTTTCTCTCGCTTTTTATCTCCTTATCTTTTCTGTTATCTTGCAAGCCAAGTGCTAACTCTGGAGAACAAGAATTAATTATTAAAAGGTATGCTGATAATAAACCAGCCGTTATAAAGTACTTCAAGGTTGAAGGGAGAGATACCACCTTTACAAAAGAAAAAGTTCTTTATCAGGATGGTAAAACACGTCTTGAAGGAGCTCTTTCTATGGGAAAGAGAGAAGGCACATGGACTGTATATCGTGAAGATGGCAAGATATGGAGTCAGACATCTTACAAAGGTGGATTAGAAGATGGGCCATCTGTGGTTAACCATGAGAATGGAAAGGTTTATTATGAAGGGACTTATAAGGAGGGTAAGAGAATTGGCCTATGGAAGTTCTATAATAAAGAGGGACAATTGGTTAATGAGAATAATTTTGATCAGAAGTAAAGTCTTGTAATTTATAGACTACCTGTTAAGACCAATTGATCCGTAAAATAATAAGCCCCCGATTTATATTAAAAAATCGGGGGCTTTTAGTATCTATGAAAAACTGATTCCGTTCTTCTGTATCAGCGGTTAGTCAATTTGAATGACGAGGTATTTAGAGGCACTCCAGAATTTGGCGGAGTTGGTAATAAACAGAGTATCTGCTTTTCTTTCTCCTGAGATTCTATATGAATCACTCGGATGAGAGGTTACAACTTTTGCCTTCCTAGCATTCAGCGGTAGGTACTTAAGACTACGGATATCAACTCTTGTGAAGTAGTCTGCATTAAAGTCTTTTGAGACATTAGTGCTTCTTCCAATCCCTAAGAATCCACCTTCTCTGGTGATAACATTATTATCACGTAGTTCTTTTTTGGTTCCTTTGGCAAACCAAGCCGTGTTTAACTCATTTGCCCTAGCTTCAAGCTCTAAGGCTTTAGCTTCATTTTCTGCTGTTAGGTCTTTTACGTTGGTGCTAAGCTCTTGCACCTTGATGTTTAACTTGGCAAGATCCTCTCTAAGGGTTGCAAGTTCAGCATCTTTTTCAGCGATCTTACTGTTGAGCATATCAATCATCTGCTCTAACTCAGCGGTTCTCCCGTTAGACTTTTTAAGTTTAGCCTGTAGGTTAGCAACGGTCTGTTTGTTGCGAGTAAGCATCTGATGGATGGCGATAATGTCTTGATTTATCTTCTCCTTAGTGGTGACGTTTCGTTCTGAACCGGGTTGATGTGCTTTTACAGCAATCATCTTTTCGATTTCTTGAATAGAGTCTAGTGTTCTCTGAATGTCATTGAAGGCTCCGATGAATTCCATAACTGAATCCTGTTTCTGCTGTGTCAGTCCAGCCAAACTGTCTATTCTGTTTTGAAGAATAGCCAGTTCTTTTTGATGTTTTTCATTGTTGCAGGATGCCAGTATGATCACAGCAACCACAAAAAAAAGCACTCTTTTCATATTATTCTAGTTTTAGCTGTCGGTCGACAGAGGTTTAGGGTTTTGAAAACAAAAATCGTGCATAGTTTTCAATTTTGATAAAAAAAGTTGTCTTTTAGGCGTTTAGGACACCTAGTTTGAATGTCAACTCTTTTAATTGAAGACTAGTTTCTCTATTTCTCGTAAAGATATTTTTCTTTTTAACGAATTAATAATTAGTCTTAGTATTTCCTTGTTTGTCCTCCAAATGTCAAAGATACTAGGGACTAGATATTCTATCTGTATGATTTTGAAGGATTGAATTCTGCAATAGCCTATCTGATAAAAAAGGGGCATCGAGTTAATCAATGCCCCAAGAGTTACAGCCTTTATCGAGCTGATTATAATTTGAATCTATTCTAATCGACTAGATTAATTGTGGTTAGTCGATGATGATTACAAGATGTTTTGAACTATTCCAGAATCTGTTAGGATCGGTAATAAACAGTGTATCGGCACTTTTAGCACCAGAGATTCTATATGAATCAGATGGATGAGTAGTGATGATTTTTGCTTTTTTTACATTCAATGGAATGTACTTTAGTTTACGAATATCAACTTTGGTAAAGTAATCCTGATTGAAGTCTTTTGCGAGAGTGCTACTTTTGCCAATACCCAAGACACCACCTTCACGACTAATAACTTTATTGTCTATTAACTCACGTTTTGAACCTAAAGCATAATAGGCAGAATTAAGTTCGTTTGTCTTGTTTTCAATCTCTCTGTTTTTGTTTTCATTTTCAGAGGCTAGATCTTTTACCTGAGTATTTAGATTCTCCACCTTTATATTCATGGATGCTAGTTCGTCACGTAGTTTAGCTATTTCCGCATCTTTTGCTTCGATCTGATTTCCCAGGAAGGCAATCATTTTTTCAAGTTCGGCAGTCTTTCCCTCTGACTTCTTCAAACGAGCCCGTAGGGTTGCAACCATCTCTTTGTTGCGGCGTAACATGGAGTGAATTGCGATAATGTCTTGCTCAATTTGATCTTTTGCAGAGACATTGTTTTCGGCTCCGGGTTGATTGGTAGAAACCGAAATCATCTTTTCAAGCTGTTTAATGCTGTCAAGTGTCTCTTGAATGTCATTAAATGAGGCTACAAACTCCATGACGGCTTCTCCCTGCTCAACATTAACTGCGGTGAGGCTGTCGTTCTTGATCTGCATACCTTCGAGCTCTTTCTTGTGATTGTTACAAGCAATGAATGCAATTGCTAATACGGCGAAAAGAAGTGCTTTCTTCATGTTTTATTTGTTTTTAGCTGCTCCCATGAAAACGATACTAACCTAAACTACCTTCTTCAATGTTCTGATAGTACTGGTCGCCTTATGGGTATTTTGGTTTAGAATAGCTTAAGTATTTGCTGCAACTTTAATTAAATAGAGGAACAAAAGTATAAATTAAACGTCTAATTTGTCAATAATTGGGCTAATTATCTGCAAGCTATGGTCTGTTCCTCAAACAGACCTTTTAAGCCCATGCTTTTTTCTTATTTTTTGAAGATGTTTTAGCATTTTCCCGCCGGCATTCTTGATTCCGGGCGAAGCCTCATCCATTAGATTCTCAATGGTTTCAATTAGTTCAGGAATTAATTCTGGCTCTTTTTCAACAAACTTAACAAGGATCACCATTGAAAACATCTTTACAGCTATCGGTGATTCGCTGTTGTTTAAATAGTCGAAGCAATGGCTGATTAAAAAGCCGGGATCTCCATCCGGAATTCCACAGTTGGTTACCATCCTCAAAATATGCCTCTGAAAGGCGGGGTGTTTAAACTCATCTAATCTGGAAATAAGGATGGGCAATAATGGTCTGACAATTTCAGGATTAAGCTCAGCGAAATGATCAAGTGCCCAAGCTGCTCTCCTTGAAACAGGTTCTTCTTCTCTAAGGATGATTTCTTGAAGTTCAATAGCTCTGCTGTGGTCGTTTTCAACCATCCCAACCACCTGTCGAATGTTTATAATCGACATGATCTCCATTAGTTGGCTTTCTACCGGGCTTTTCATGTATGCAAAGATAAAGCGTGAATGGTGTACCTTTGCCAAAAAAAATAAAATGGCTGATCAATATCAGATTGTTTTAAAACCTGGAAAGGAGGCTCCAGTTGAGCGTTTTCATCCATGGGTCTTTTCAGGGGCCATTATGGATGTTAAAGGAAATCCTAAACCAGGAGATCTTGTTGATGTACAAGATTATCGCACCCAACATCTTGGATGGGGATTTTATGAGAAGAGTTCTTTGGCAGTTAAAATCTTCTCTTTTGATAAGGATGCTCCTGATCAGGCTTTCTGGACTAAACGTATTGCTGATGCTTACTACGCCAGGAAGAGTGCCGGATTAACTTCCTCAAAAGATAACAATGCTTATCGTTTGGTTTTCTCAGAGGGGGATATGATGCCAGGTCTGATTATTGACTTCTATAATGGTGTTGCGGTTTTTCAGGCTAATAGTCTTGGGATGTTCTCTGTCAGAAAAGAGATAACGAAGGCTTTAATTGAGGTTTATGGGGAGTCACTCAAAGCTGTTTATAATAAAAGCGCGGTAACACTACGGAATCAGGCGGGTATCTCTACCACAGATTCATTCTTATATGGAGATTTAGGGGTTATTGAGATCTTAGAGCATGGTTGCAGGTATGTAATTGATGTAGTCAATGGACAGAAAACGGGTTTCTTTCTTGATCAGCGTGAGAATCGTCGTTTACTTATGAACTATGCTCAAGGCAAGCGGGTGCTTAATACTTTTTGTTATACAGGCGGATTTTCTGTGGTTGCATTAGCCGCAGGTGCTAAAGAGGTTCATTCAGTTGATACTTCTGCTCCTGCTATTGAGGCCACAAAAGAAAATCTTAAGCTAAACGGATTTAAACATGAAGTGAATCCTTGTGTAGTTAAAGATGCCCTCGATTATTTGGGTGAGATGAAAGAGGAGTTTGATGTTATTGTTCTTGATCCTCCTGCTTTTGCTAAACATCACACCCAACGGCATAAGGCTCTTTCGGCCTATAAACATATCAATAAAGCCGCCTTCAAAAAGATTGCTAAAGGGGGGATCATTTTTACATTCTCCTGCTCTCAGGTAGTCGATAGAATGACATTTCATGGTGTTGTTGCCGCTGCTGCTATTGAAACTGGCCGACAAGTACGGATACTTCATCAATTGAATCAACCAGCCGATCACCCTATGAATATCTTTCATCAAGAGGGGGAGTATTTAAAGGGCTTAGTCCTTCTGGTAGAATAATCTGTACAAGGACACTCTTTGGGGTGTCCCAGAGTAAAATTGAATAATTTTACTAGCGTGTTTTTTCAAAAAGCATGTGAGAATACAGGAAATCCATATTATGCAACTGGTACCGAGATCTGGTGTCTAACATTTAGCATCTGGCATCTGGCGACTGGCCGCTTGCGGCGGCAGGCACTCCGGAGGTCTCATGGGATCAGATTCAAGATTCAAGAATTCAAAATTGGCCAAGCAACGAATGGCATCTAGAGGCTTGCTGCTAGTTGCCAGTTGCCTGATGCCCGATGCTTGTCCGAGCCAGTTGCAAGTAGCTAGTAGCTAATCTTTGATTTTTGAACCTCTCCCGCCAACCACATATTGTCATATTTTCAATTCTCTGATAATCAACGACCCTAAAGCATCTCGATATATCTTCTCGACATCTTCTCAACATCCCCTCAATATCCCCTCAATATCCTCTACCTATACTGTTCTTATCTTACACGAGTTTATAGGGAGAGGATAGGGAGAGGATAGGGAGAGGATAGG
>MTLC01004666.1_pt4 | contig 25675 bp, 20 predicted proteins | sample 1982451 | NCBI WGS metagenome assembly MTLC01 (sample SAMN05710165, study PRJNA340218) | biofilm metagenome | isolation source: sample SPH anode biofilm adapted to +100 mV | place: USA | collected 2012-02-03 | reverse complement strand
AGATCCGGAGAAATCACCCATTTAATGTGTCCGCGTAATCCAATACGGTCCAACGGAAACGCTTACGTTGTTACGGTCAATACGAACGACTTCATAACTTTTCCCACAAGCTCCCCGACAGGGGACGGAAACGGGGTAGTATGTTGTTTGAGGGGGTCTGTTGCAGCAGCTTTTCCCACAAGCTCCCCGACAGGGGACGGAAACCCTGGGGACCGCGGAGTTTTGCGTCCGGGATGCTGAAGCCTTTTCCCACAAGCTCCCCGACAGGGGACGGAAACACTGCCATTCCTATTAACCTCCTGATATTTCTTGTTTCTTGCTTTTCCCACAAGCTCCCCGACAGGGGACGGAAAACTAAAAGCCCCAGGCCTGGCTCTTGCAGAAGAGTTCCATGCCTAGGGCTTTTGCCATACTTGTTGCCTGTTACCTTACTACAGGCGTCGCTATACTAAGAATGTGAAGAAGAGCGGTACGTCGTAATCTGTTTGAAGATAGAAGCAAAATGAAACTACAAGGAAGAAGGCGAGGCAGACTATGGAAAAAACAACGTCCTTGGAAATATTGGTAAAAGAATTCAGCAAGAGCGCTAAAGAACTTGAAAATTTGAAGCAGGCGCTCTTGGTTCATGCGGCGGCACAGGAGCAGCTGGAGCCGCAGCTAGAGAAGCTGCAGGTGGAAAAGCATCTGACAAGCTTGACGCAAACCTTGCAGGAGGGACTGGCGGAAAGCGGTCAACTGCAGGCGCAGCTGACGCAGGCGCGTCAGGAATGGCAGGGATTGCAGCAGTGGGGGACGGACAAGTCGGCCGAAGCGTCGGTGCTGCAGGAGTCTTTGCAGGATGTGGGCGGTAAGATTACCCAGCTTTGGGAGCAAGCCCAAGGGTGGTCGGAAGCGGCGCGGGATTTGGCGCAGGCCGCCGGGAAAATGGAGGGCATGGATCAAAGGCTGCTTAAGCTGAACGCGCCGCTGCAGCAGCTTGGCCAGGATTGGGAACAAGCCGCGGCGGCAGCGGGAGTGCTGCAGACAGCCATGGATGAGCAGGTTTCGTTTTTTCAAATGGCGCGCACCCATGCCCAAGGTATGCTGGGGGATATGCAGGAGGCGCTGGTCGGGACGCGGCAGCATGTGTCGGACATTCAGACCGCAGTGAGGCAAACCCAAGAGGTGGAAAGTCATCTAGGTGCGGCCTCGAAGCAGGCGCAGACGGTGTTGGCTCAGACGGAGGCGCTGGGGTGCAATGCGGCGGCAACTGGGGAGGCGCTTTTGGAGTTGCGCCAGCGTATGGAGGTGCTTGAGCCGGGGCTGCAGACGCTGCAAACGGTGGAGCAGGAAATGCAGCTGCTGACGCAAACAGTGCAGGCCTTAACTTCGTCTATGCAGGGACATCAGCAGGCCTTTGGCGGCGCTTTGCGGCAGGTAAAGGAGTTTCAGCAGGAAATGGCGGTCTTTTTTGATGCGAACTGGGCCACGGAGCTGCAGGAGCTGCGCGAAGCCTTGGCGCAGACCCAGGCGGAGCAAGGATTGCTGCAGCAGGAAACCAGCCGCCTGACGCAGGCCCAGGTGGCGGTGAGTGAAAGGCTACAGGAAGACGTTGCGCTGCAAAAATCGTATATCGAAGAGCTGCGCGAGTTTCGCCAAGAAGTGCTGGAGCTGCGCCGCGAGCAGCAACGCCAGCAGTTGCAGCGTGAAGATGAGGCAGTAGGGGAAGAAAAACGTCTGGCCCTGTTGGTGGGACAGGCGGTGCGGGCGGAATTGGAAAAGGAAGCTTCGGGGAAGAAAAAAGGTTTTTTGCGCAGTTTGGCCGGGTTTTAACGGGCTAAGGCTGCTGAAATACAAGGAGACAGAGGAGGCGGGGCAGCATGTCGGTTCATTTAATTGCCAAAGGATTTTCTGAAACCATTCCAGAGCATGCCAAAGGAAAAGTGGCGGCGCGTCTGCCGGAGTATTTGCGGCAGTTAGAGGGGCCGATGCGGGCTTGCGCAGCAGGCTTGTATGTGCGCCGTCTGCAGGGAACCGGCAGTCTGCCCATTTATAAGTTTCGGGTGAACAACGGGGATCGCATTTTATTTGCCTATGCCCAGGAGATTGGCGGCTTGCGCCGGGGCCTGGCGGAAACAGGCATTGTGCTGCTGGAATATTGTCCTCATGACAGGCAGGTCTCCCGGGGGCGGCGCATCCGGGCGGAGCAGGCTGCGGCCAGCGCCGATCCCTTTGCCCTTGCAAGCTACACGGAAGCGGACGAAACGGAGGACTTTAAGGAGCGCCAGTCGTATTGGGAGTCTTGTTCCAGCATTTTTGACGCGGCTTCGTTGTATCTGGCAGACGAAGAGCGTCTTTGCAAGATCATCGAGAATGAGGAGCCCCTGTGGCAGCTGTATCTGAGCGAGGAGCAATACGCATGCGTGCGAAATTCGGCGCGAGTCCAGCTGGTGCAAGGCGGCGCCGGTACGGGGAAATCGACGGTGGGCTTACATAAGCTGATGGCTTTGAGCGAGCAGCAAACGAAGCTGCGCTTGGGCTATATTACCTATGCGGAAAAATTGCGCAAAGACACGGAAAAATTGTTTGGGGAGTACCAAAAAACGGCATCGTCCCAGAATTTATCAACGGTTTCTTTTTACAGCTTTGACAAGCTGTGCTTGAAGCTGCTGGGGCTGGAAACGGAGACGCCGGTGGTAAAGGCCAGAAGGTTTGTGAGGGCCTTCCGGGAGGGCGAGTTTCGTAGCTATGAGCGGTCGTCAAGAGGTGTGCAGGCGTTGGACGCCCTGGAAGTGTGGCAGGAGCTGCGCGGGCAGATCAAAGGCGGCATGGGGCAATGTTGGCTGCGCCGGTATCTGGTGCGTCCCGGGCGGGGCCTAGGAGAGTCCACCTTGCAGTGGATGGAGTCCCAAAAGTTTGCGAAAAAAAATGCCGAAGGCGCGTATGCGTTGCAAGAGAAGTATGGGAAATGGCTGAAGAGCGAGAGGCAAAAGGGGGAATCCGACGCAGCCAGGCAGGCCCGAAAGTATGGCAGCTATCTGGAGAAGCAGGCGGGCTGCGAGGCGCTCATGGAGGAAGAAGATTATCTGGCTCTTTCTGAAAAGTGGTCTATATATAATAAGAAGGAGCAGCGGCGGACGCTGTTCAAAATCGCCGTAGAATATCAAAAATGGCTGGACGAAACCGGGCAGATGGATGAAAACGATCTGGCGCGGCGGGTGCTGCAAAAATTGGACAGCGGGGAAATGGAGCCGGAGTTTGATTACTTGGTTGTGGATGAAGTGCAGGATTTAAGCGAGCTGCAGCTGTATCTTTTAAAGCGCTTGCGCAAGACGACGCAGCACAGAAAAGAAGCTTATTTGTTCAGCGGCGATATCCAGCAGATTATCAATCCCACCTATTTTGACTTTGGACGATTGCGAATGCCTTTTTATTTTGAACAAGAGAAAAAGGAAATGGAGCCCACTGTTTTAAAGCGTAATTATCGCTGCCAGGAGCCCATTGTGGCGCTGGGCAATGCGTTGGCGCAAAAACGAGCGCAGTGGTGCGGGGCCCAAGGGCAGGGAGAAACAGAGCCGTTGCAAGCGTTGCTGCAAGGAGGACCTAAGCCGCAGTGGCTGCAGGCAACGCCGGAAAACCGCCCCAAGCTGCTGGCGGCGCTTAATCACCGGCGGCGCACCTATGTGGATGTGCTGGTGGCTGACGAGGCCGCGAAGGAACAGCTGCGCCAGGCTGGCTATGATTCGGCGCGGTTGTATACGGTGCAAGAATTCAAGGGTTCAGAGGCGACTCATATTGTAATTTACAATTTGCTCGGATCTTGCCGCCAGGCTTGGGAAGAACTGCTGCAGGGAAAGAGTAAGAAACAAGCTCGTTACAGGTATTATGTAAATCTTTTATATGTGGCGATTACCCGGGCGAAAAAGCAGCTTTGTTTTTACGAGGAAAATCCGCCTGCTGGCTGGCTGGAAGAATGGGGCAGTCTTATCGAGTATCGGGAGGCGTATGATGAGGCGGCTTTTGGGCTGGCACATATTGAAGTGGATACAGAGCTGCAGCTTAAAGCGGCGCTCTGTGAAGAAGAGGGGAAATTCGCTGAAGCGATCGAGCATTATCAGGAGTTAGGGCAGGAGTATGCGGCGGCGCGCTGCCGGGGGAAAGAAGCCGAAGCCGCAGGGCAATGGCAGGAAGCGGCGGAGAGGTTTTTAGAAGCCGCCAAGACAACAGAGCCGGAGGCGCGCAGCGAGGCGCTGTTGCTGGCGATGGCGATGGGAAGCCGCCTGCAGAGTCCCGGAATTTGCGTCGAAGCAGGTCTGGGACTGTCTTTGACGCCGCCGGAGCTGGAGGCTGCTGTGGGAGAGGCCAAGCTGCACGCTTTTTTGGGTTCTCTGGATGAGGGGGATTGGCGTTTAGAGGGCCTGGTCAAGCAGTATGTTTTGCCTCGGCTGCAGGACTTTGGAGCCCAATGCGCCGAAATCAGGGGGGCGTTGGGCGCATAGGGGATGTTTTTTGGCAAAAAGAAAAGAGCTGTCGCTCACTCGACAGCTCTTAAATACTTCTTAATGTTTTCAACTGATTCCTTACTGGCCGTATTCACCAGTAAACCATCAAACTTTGCGTCTAGTTCATCCACACGATGAACTAAGGCTTTAATCATGTCCGTGTTCTCTGTTGTCTGACCCTGTAGCGCTTCAATGGCCGCTGTGTTATTTTGAACCTGGAACTCTAAGCGATCAAAGCGCTGGTCCATCTGGTCAAAGCGCTGGTCCATCTGGTCAAAGCGCTGATCCATCTGATCAAAGCGCTGATCCATCTGATCAAAGCGCTGGTCAATCTTTTCAAAGCGCTGATCGATCTTCTCGAACTTTTCCCCAAGAAAGTCCACCAATTCTTTAAACATTTGCTCCATATCTTGAACCTCCTTTCTGAGATTGTCTAACATTATCATACCATTTTTTTTGCGTGTTTTCCATTTTGCCTTTGCTTTAGTTACGTTCGTTTTGCCATACTTGCTGCCTAGTGCCGCGTGGCGGGACGACGTATACTGAAAGTGTGAAGAGACGGAAAAAAGGGAGGAAATAGCAATGATGGGAAAAGCGCAGGTGTTTCCGGCGGAAGCGGAATGGAAGCAGGTGCCGATTTGTCCGACTGCCGGCGAACAGGCTTTGTTTGATTTTTTGAAACAGCATCTTGACTCGTCGTATGAACTATTTATGCAGCCCCATGTGAACGGGGATCAGCCGGATCTCGTTTTGCTGCGACAAGGAAGCGGCTGTGTGATTTTTGAGGTGAAAGACTGGAATTTGGAATGCTATCAGTATCGTTCGGGGGAGCCGTGCTGGCAGGTGGAAGACCGCGCCGGAAATAGCGGCGAGAAATTGTCGCCGTTTCAACAGGTGAAAAATTACAAGGATCATCTTTTTGAGTATCATGTGGAAGGCTTGATGGCGAAAAAAGTGCTAGATCCTCGCATATACGGCACGGTGCAGTGTGTGGTGTATTTTCACAATGCATCCGAGGCACAGCTGAAAAATTTTATCGGAGAAGCCTGGGGAAAAGAGACAAAATACATTGCGGCCTGGGGCAAAGACAGTTTGCACGCGGGCTCACTGCAGAGGCTTTTGGGAAAATATAGCAACAGGCCTTCGTGTTTTTTTAATGAGGAGGTATATAAAAAAATGCGCCGCGTTTTTGCGCCAGCGTTTCATTCTTCGGCGGCGGGGCGGGAGTTTGTCTTAGATGCGAAGCAGAGGAAACTTGCAATCAGCGAGGCGGGGAAGCGGACGAAGGTATGCGGCGTAGCCGGCGGCGGAAAAACCTTGGTGCTGGCTAGAAGAGCTGTTTCTGCTTACAAGAGAACAGGAAAACGCGTCTTGATTTTGACGTACAATATTACCCTGCGCAACTATATTCACGACCGCCTCAGCGAGGTGCGGGAGGATTTCTCATGGACGAACTTTGAAATTATGAATTACCATATGTTGGTGCAGGTCTATCGCAATGCCAACGGGCTGCGGCCACTGGGCATTAACGAGGAATGGGTGGTTCGCGAGGAGGAGGTGCGGCAGCAGTATGATGTGATTTTGGTGGATGAAGTGCAGGATTTCGAGCCAGCCTGGATCGATACGCTGCACCGTCTGGTAAAGCCTGACGGCGAGTTGGTCTTTTTTGGCGACGAGAAGCAGAACATCTATCAACGGCAGCTGGACCAAGAAAAGAAACCGTATACAAAGCTGGGCGGTCAGTGGAATCTTTTGAAAAAAAGCCATCGCTTGCCTTCGGCGGTGGGAAGCAAGGCGCAGGCTTTTTTTAGCGAATTTTTGGCAAAACGGTATGAAGCGGGCGAATATGAGTTTGTACAGAATCTCTTTGATGAGCCGCCGGTGATCGAGGCCTATCAATTTCCGCAGATTATGCCTGAGGAATTACAAGAAATGATTCTTTCTTTTTTAGAAAAACGGGCGGTTCATGATGAGGATTGCTGTATTTTATCTTCCAAAGTGGAATCCATGCGGACGCTGGATGCGATGCTGCGGCGCAAGGGCATGCGGACAAGTATTACCTTTGAAACATACGAAGAATGGAAACAGTTAAAGCAAAAGTTTCAAGTTTCTGACGGAGATCCCCGGCTGAAAGAGGCTTGCCATAAGATCCGCAAAAGCCGAAAGTATCATTTCTGGGCAGGCAATGGCAGCGTGAAATTGAGTACGACTCACAGCTTTAAGGGATGGGAAGTCCATACGTTGTTTTTGATTATCGGCGGGGACGGGTTGGCGGATGATCCGGCGGAAAAAGCGTCAGACGAGCTGATTTACACGGCCCTGACCCGAACTCGGCAGAACCTGATAATCATTTCTCTTGGTGAAAACAAGTATAATGATTTTTTGCGGCAGCATTTGGGTATGCAGCATTTGGAAAGATGTTTATAAACAAACAAGCCCTGAGAATTGACTCTAAATGGTCAAGACTCGGGGCTTGTTTTAATTGTATTGTTTAAGCCGTTCTCGTTAACGCACCTGTCCCAGTAGAGCCAAAAGGCCTTTTTTTGATGTTTCACCCAGGCCCAAAAGCAAACGCGTCTGCTCCAGATGGCTGCGGCTGGCGGTTTGGGAGTGGGCGCAGCCGTTGCGGAGTTTGCGCAGGGAGTCAAATTGACTGAGATTGTAATATAGGGGCTTAAGCTTGCGTTCCTCTATTTTACTCAACATATCAAAGAAGCTGAGCTTGTGGAGGCCTTTGATTTCGTGCAGCTCGGTTTCGATGACTTTGCCGTATTCCACGATGGCAGGGGCGTAGTTGAAGGGCCGCTGTTCCCGCTTTTCCGTGTCTTCGCCAATGCGGGCGAAGTATTCGGCGGTGGCCAAGAATTCCAAGGAGTTTTGCCGGAGAAAGGCATAGCGCGAAACCAGCTGTTTGTGGAGCTCGCCCAAGGAAAGAGCTGCAGTTTCGTCTTTTTCCCACTTGACTTTTTCGGCTTCCAGGAAGAGCTGGCAGTTTTCGGCGAGAAGCTCATATTTTTGCAGATCCACACAGATGTATTCTTCAATGGTTGCACGCAACTGCTGTTCTTGCTCTTGTAGAAGGGTTTGCTTGAAGAGTGCCTGGCTGGCGGCTGTTTCGGCGTCCCGGACGGTCAAAGAGGCCAGGGTGTTTTCCAGGTGGCTTTCCCACTGGGAAAGATGCTGGGCCAGGGTGCTTTCAAAGGCGTCCTGCCAGGGCCAGTTGTTTTGGCAGATGGCTTCCTGGTGCGGCTGAACCTGGGTTTCCAGGAAGGTATTTACAAGCAGCGTGCGCTGTTCTGCTTGTTCGGCCCGCAAGGTTGTGCCCAGCTCTTTCAGCTGTTCTTGCAAGGAACTCATTTGGCGGTGTGTATGCTGCTGGCCTTTTTGCAGGTCGTCCATGCGTCCGTGCAGAGCGTCCAGTTCTTTTTGAAGCGCTTTTAAGGCGTCCTGGATTTCGTGGCTGTGAACGCCGCTGCGGCGGATGCGGGTCAAGAGGCGTTCCGCTTTTTCCCTGGGGTCTAGGTCTTCCCAGGTATGGCGGGAGAAGCTTTTAAATTCCTGCCATTTATTTTGGATATACCCAAGGTCCTGCTGCATATGCTCTTGAACGCAGTCTTTGAGATCCTGGACATTGCTGCGGCGAAAGGCCTGGCGAAGTTTCTCTTCTTTGGCATGCCAAGCGTCTGCTTTCTGGGGGAAGAATTCCAGGACCCGGCAGTTCAGGTTCCAAAGGGCTTCTTCGACGCGCTTTTCACTGGCCCGGGTAAAGTAGCGGCGCCGCAGCTGTTTGCCGAAAGCACCGCCTTGCATGCCGCCGGCTAGGGTGCCGCCTAAAGCGCCGACAACGCCGCCGGCGGGACCGAAGAGTAAGAAACCCAGCGTTTTTCCGGTGAAGCCGCCAACCTTGGCGAAGACGACGCGGCTGGCGGTGGTGGCGCTTGCTTCGGCCACAGCCGAGCAAAGGGATAACTCGCCAGCCCAAAAATCACGCATGGCGGCGGCAGAAGAAACGGCCAGGGAAATTAGGGGTATGTTAAAGTCCATCAATTCGCTGCCTTGGTCCAAGGTAGTGGTGGTGAGGTGATGGACGTCCTTATAGGAGAGTAAAGGGTCTATGTAGACTTGATCCATGCCGTGAAGCGAGTCTGCCAGCTCGGAGTTGGTAATGACTGGATAATCAAAACGCTGGAAATGCTCGTGAATATTCTGCGGATCCTGGAGACATTTGACTTGGAATTTGCTGCCGTCGACCAAGAGATCCCAGCCTTCTTGGTTAGACGTTTCGGGAAAAGTGACATCGTGGCCTTGAGCCATTAAATGATGCGCAGCCAGGCGTTCTGCCACATAGCCGTGCATTTGATCGATAGAACCATCTAAGGCAGCGCCGTGCAGATCCTGGTGTTGGTCGGCGAAGTAGCCTAACCCCAGGCGCCCCCCGAGATCGCCGCCGCGTGAGAAGTCGATACCTTCAACCGCCATAGGGTCTAGACGCAGATAATCATAGAGGAAATCTCCCAGCGTCAATGTCGTGAAAAGAGCGTTTTCTTGCGTGGCCGGGGGCACTTTTGTCAGACTCAAGCGTTGGCGTATGCGATTTTTAGAGGCTGCTGCCGCCTGAAGGGTTGTATCCAGAGCTTCGCGGATGCGGCCGCTGTCGAGAAGTGATTTTAGATTAGGGTTGGTGAATAATGTGTCTGCGTTCATGGTAATTGCTCCAATCCCCACCAGCGTTTTTCTATACATTGCAACTGGCGGTATATTTCCTCACGTTGTTGCTCTCTGGTTCGCTGATATTCTTTGGCAGTCCTTAAGGAGATGGTGCTTTGACGCTCCTCGTCTTCGCCTTGCTGAATTTGCTGCCGGCAGTGGTTTAACTGGTCTAGAAGCGGCCGCGTCCAGGCTGGTACGGGCTGCTGTTGGCAAAAGGCTTGCAGCAGTTGCGCGGCACCCTCCTGCGAGGCCTGGCGGAGCTGTTTTTGCAAAGAAAATTCTTCGGTTTTACGCGACACTGTTTGGCACAGGCGCTTAAAGAGGCCGCTGGGGCGCTGCTGGGCGGAGAGGTCATTTTGCTGGCGCTGCAGCTGCAGTAAGCGCTGCCCGAGGCTGGCCCAGACGGGATCGCTGCTTAAAACATAGGCTTTTTGCGCTATCAGATTGGCCAATTGCGTGCGCAGTTCTTGTTGCTGCTGCTGCAGCCGGGTTAAAGCTTCTTGTTGGCGCTGAAGTTGTTCTTTTTTCTGCATGTGCTGGCTGCGAGCGCAGGCTTCTTCTTCTTGGGCCTGGAGAAAACTTTGTCGGCATTGCTGATGTTCCTGATAAAGTTGGCTGCAGAAAGTTAGAAATTGCTGTTGTGTAGCGGGGCTGTTTTCATAGTTTGTTTCTTCCTCTTCAGAGGAATAGAGCTGTGCCAGGGTCAAGGGGATGAGCTGCTGACGCAAGGAGGTATTTTGTTTGTCATAAAACCATTTGCCGCCGCCCCCGAAGAGCAGGGCCAAAAATAGAGGGTTGGCCAAAACGGCGATGGTAGAGGTGAGGGTAGTGTAGGCGGCAAAGGGAAGCGTCAGTCCAACGAGCTTGGCGCTGCCTGCCAGCAGGGAAACGGCGGTGGTGTACGAAGCAAAGCCGCCGGCGGCGATGAGGGAGGAAAAGCCGACTCCTGTAAGACTGGTTTTGCCGGCGGTGCGCACATATTCGCGGGCCAATTCTTCTTTGGGCAGTTTTTTCAGCAATTTTTGCCGGCGTTCTTCCGGCAGGGCGTCCCAAAATTGCTCCTCCAAGCGCTCTTGTTCCTCTGGACTGAGTTCTTGGAAGTGTTGTTCAAATAGAACAATTGCTTTTTGCAGGTAATGCTGGGATAAGTCTTTTAATGTGCTGCCTCGGAAGGTTTTATCTTGCTGTTGTAATAGTTTTAGGCAAGCCTGGGTAATGTCGCTCCAATGGTTATGGATGTCTTGAGGCGCAATATAGCGCTGCGGCGGCACCCGAAGTTCCCGGCTGAAAGTGTTGAGAAGGGTCAATTGCAGCTCTGGCAGCGGTTTTTGTGCCAGCTCCCGGGTGCGTTTTGCCAAACGATCTCCAAGGGTATGGCCGTTCTGGTGCAAAAGGGAAGCGGCTTTTTCCTGGAGCGCGTTGAATAAGGTCGTTTCTTCCAACAGCGCCAGCAAGGCGGCCAGGTCCTGCGGGGGCAAGGCAAAGTAGAGATTTTGAAGGCAGTCCATATCGACAGAGTGTGCGGGTTCCAAAGAGAAACCTCCTTTTATTTAAATTTTCATTATGTTAATTCACTGAAAACACAGGAAAGTCCTGCTGCGGAATTTATTTTGCTCCTGTTGGGCAGGGATGAAATAAAGAGGCTCGAAGTCTAAAATGTATATTTTTATTATGAAAAAGCAGCAGAGGTGGCGTATGGCTAAGCAGGACATAAAAAAACAGCTGGATTTTCTGCGTATCCTCTTTTATGAGGGCGGCGCCTGGGATCGGGCGGAGATGGCAACGCGTCTGCATTTGCAGCCGTCGACATATGACAAGTATCTACGAGAGTGGCGGCAGCGGCTGGTACAGTCTGGCCTGGCGGGAGAAGTGGAGGAGGTGCGCCGTGGCTGTATGCGTCTGCGGTATCGGCGGCAAGCGGCAGAGCGGGCCTTCTTGCTGGCCTATGGACTGACGGCGACCAAGGCTCAGCAGCGCAAGCATCTGCTGCAGATACTCTTGATTCTTGCGGCCGCAGGGCTGTGCACGCAGGAGGAGCTGGCGGATGCGTTGGCGCAAAAGGGAGTTCTTTGCGCGGAAAACACGCTGAAAAAATGTCTGGGCGATTTGCAGCGCGAGGGTGTTATCTGGAAGAAGCGTGAAGGAAGACGGGCGGCTCAATATGGCCTGGATGACTGGCTGGGGGCGTTGATGGCGGAGCTGGATTTTCGGCAGAGGCGGCGTTTGCGTGATTTTGTCGACTACGCGGCGGCGCGCAGTGCGGTGAGCGTATCTGGCTATCTGCTGCTTCATACCTTGGAAGCCTTTGACGACGTGACAGAAGAGGTGGATTCGGAGCGGCTGTGGTACCGGCACCATCCGGCGGGGCGCTTGCTTGATGAATATTGGGCGCAACCGTTGGCGGCAGCGGCAAAACAGCGGCGGGCGGTATGGCTGGAGTATTATGTTAAAGAAGAACGAGTGCGCTCTCGCAATCAAGGCGGGCAGAAGGCGGCAACCGCTGAAAAAATGCATTTTTGGCCGGTAGCTCAAGTTCATGACGAACATTTAGGACGCCGGTATTTGGTGGGCTTGACTGAAGAGGGTCGGCTGGCGCCTTATCAGCCTGAGGCCATTCGGGCGCTGCGTATGGAAAACATCGCCTGGCTGGAAGCGGCTCCGGGGGGAATGCTTTTGGAGGAAGGCTGGACGGAATTTATAGGTCAGAGGCTGCGGCAATGCTGGCTGGTCGCTGTGCGGGACGAAGTGGAAATCGTAAGGGCCCGCTTTTTTGCGCCTCCTGGCAAGCATGATTATGTAGGGGAACGCTTGGCGCGGGAAAAACGCTGGGGCTGCGTGAAGGCGGAATCGGAAGGTGTATGGATTTTGACGCTTCCTGTGAGAGGAACAATGGAGGTGCGTCCCTGGCTGCGCAGCTTCGGGGCGCAAGTGGAGGTTTTAGAGCCCTTGCACCTGCGAGAGTTTTTCCGACGCGAATGGGAGGAGGTGGCGATCCGCTATGCTAAGGCAGGAACCAATGCAGTTGTTGATTCATAATTTGTCATTGCAGCAAGAACTGGAGGAACAGGGTGTTTTTCTGGGTTCTAAGGGGGAGCGGCTGTGGCTGCAAGAGCAGCTGGCTTCGGTGGAAGCGCGAGCGCTGCTGGGCGAAGACGCGAAGCAGCTGCGAAATCTTTTGGGGTGTGAAGAAATAGAGGACCCAGAGGCGGTATCCTGGTGGCCGCTGCTGCGGCAGGCACAGGAGGAACGGCAAGGGGTCGAGCTTTTTTGGACCGATAATCAAGGACAGAGAAAGAACGGCGCAGGCTGGCCGCTGGCACTGGAGTATTATTGCTGCCGCGGCGAGTGGTATGTGCATTGGTGGTCCGAGCCGCCCTATGATTGTTATAGTAAGATTCCCTTGCGGCAGATCGAAAAGGCGGTTTTGAACGGGCAGCCCATGTCGGGGCAGGTTCAAAAGGAAGCGGAAAAGTTGGGCTCTGAGCAGCTGCTGCAGGCCAGGGTGCGTCTGCCGGCGGCTTATGAGAGCGAACACTGGCGGTTGCTATGTTCGCTGACTCGCTTTGACAAGGAAGTGCGGCGCAACGAGGACGGTTCATTGGAGGTGCAGCTGGGGTATTTGCCGGACGACTACGCTTATTTGCGCATGCGCCTGCGAGAACTAGGGCTGCGAGTCGAAGTGCTGGAACCGGAGCTATTGCGGCGGGAGCTGCAGGATGAAGCGGTAAGGGCCTTGGCACGGTATAAATAGAAAAGGCCGGAAGCTTCTTTGTTGCCATACTTGCTGACTGTCGCAGCGGCGCTGCGGCAGGTAGAATGAAAGCAACAAAGAACGCGGAGGCAAAAAGCATGAGTGTTATCTATGTCACTGAAAGCGGGACGATGGTAGGCCGCGAGGGCGGACAATTTTATATTTCCAAAGGGCAGGAGCGCCTTTGCGAGGTGCCTGAGGAAACCTTGGAAGGACTGGTGCTTTTTGGCGGGGTGCAGGTAAGCGCGGCAGCGGTTACGGCCTTGCTGCGCCAAGAAGTGCCTGTGGCCTGGATGTCGGCTAAAGGGCGTTTTCAGGGCCGCCTTGATTCTATGGGGCAAGGACATGTGCTGCGCCAGCGCAGTCAGTTCCGCTTGACCGAGAAAAGTGAGTCGCGCCTGCATTTGGCGCGCAAGTTTATTGCAGCTAAAATACATAACCAGCGAGTGCTTCTCCGTAAGCATCCTTCTCCTGGGCCGATAGTGGGCGGAGGCGTGCTTCATTTGGCGGCGCTGGAGCAGAAAGTGGAAGAGACAGCCTCCATAGAAGAGCTTATGGGGCTGGAAGGCGCAGCGGCAAGACGCTATTTTTCTTGCTTGGCCCATATGGTGCCGGAAACTTTTTTTGAAGGGCGGCGCAGCCGCAGGCCGCCGCAAGATGCTTTTAATTCTTTGCTGAGTTTTGGGTATCATCTTTTGTTTACCGAGATTTATACGGCCATCATCCAGACGGGTCTGCATCCGGATTTGGGATTTTTGCACAGCCTGCATCCTAAACATCCGGCGCTGGTGTCGGATTTGATGGAGGAGTGGCGGCCGGTGATTGTGGATTCCTTGGCGTTGGCGCTGCTGTCTAGAAGCAGCTTGCAGCTGTCGGATTTTCAGGCGCCTGATGAAAGAGGCGGCGTTTATCTGACCGACGACGGGCGTAAGCGGTTTTTGCAAGCCTACGAGAAGAAGATGCGTCAAGAGCAGCAGTATTTAGGAACGGCTCTTTCGTTTCGCCAAGGTCTTGTCAGGCAAGCTCGCAGTTTGGCGCGGGCAGTAGAAGTGGAAGAACTGCCGTTGTATCAGCCGGTGCGCATTCGTTAATTTTTAAGCAGGAGGCGGTATATCATGGCTATGCTTTCGAAGGAGGCGGAGCGGCGCAGGGTGCTCGTCATTTACGACATTGCCGATGACCGTCGTCGCCGCAAGATGGTCAAGTGCCTGGAACGCTATGGCGGCAGGGTACAGCATTCGGCCTTTGAAGCGGTATTGCCGCAGCGCGCCTGGGAGGAGATGGCTGCCCGAGCGGCGACCATTATCCGGGAAGCTGAAGATTCGCTGCGCGTATATGTGTTGCGTAATGGTTCGACTATGCGCACCTGGGGCAAAGAAGGCTGGGATGAACCGGAGAAGGTCATGATTTTGTGAGGTCTTATTGGCAGGAAACTGATTTTTGGCAGCGAATGGGAGAAATAGGGAGATTTTGGGCGCGGGAAGAAGGAGGGGTATTTGTGCATGTGCAGGTGAATCTGGCCAATGAAACGGGGGTGGTCATTTCCTTTGCGTACAATCGCTGGCTGCAGGCGGCCTTGTATGGGGCGCTGGATTCGGAGACAGCGGAGTTTTTGCATGATTTTGGCTTTGAGGAAGGCGGACGTCGCTTTAAGCTTTTTTGTTTTTCGCGTCTTTTAGGCCATTATCGGGCAGATACGGCCCGTGGAGGGCTGGTGTTTGAAGGGCCGCTTTCGCTGGTGGTCGCGTCGCCGAATGAGGCTTTTTGCCGCGCCTTGGCGTCGGGACTGCTGAAGCAGGGGCGGTTGATTCTGGGGAGGCAGGAGCTGGAAGTGTCCGGGTTGGAGGTGCAAAATCCGGTGGTACAGCAGAATGCAGTGCGCTTGTTTTGCCTGTCGCCGGTGGTGGCCTACAGCACCTTTGCCCGTCCTGACGGCAGCCCCTATACCTGCTATTTTGAACCCGGGGAGAGTGATTTTTCCCGTATTGTCGAAGGGAATCTGCGCAAGAAATTCAAGGCTTTTTATGGCCAAGAGGCGGCTGGGGAGTCGCTGCGTATTCGTAAAGCCGGGCCGGTGCGGCAGCATCTCGTTCGGTTCAAAGGCGGCGTTATCAAGGGGAGTACCGGTGTTTTAGAGGTTACGGGCCCGCCGGAACTGTTGCAACTGGCGGTAGACGCAGGGCTGGGCAGTAAGAACAGCCAGGGCTTTGGCTGTGTTCGCCTTTGGGGCAGGAGCGAAGGAAGGGGGTGCGAGGATGGGCTTCATACAGGCGCTTTGTGATTTAGGGCGAGAAGCCGCCTCAGAGGACGCGGCAGGAGACGAACAGGTGCAGTGGCCAATGACGCTGGTGGAGGATACGGCCAAGCAAGGCCGCGAGCTGCGGGTGTGGCTGGATGTAGCTGATGTGAGTGCTGCCAGTCTCGAGGTGCTGGGAGTGGTCAAGGTGGATGAGGTGGCCTATCCGCATGAAGAAAAAAGCACGTATTTGTACCGCGAGCCGGATGGCTCGGCAGCAACCTGGCAGTATGCGCCTATCGCTAAATTGGGTTCCGGGGGAAAGAGCCTTGTGAAGCTTTATGGGCAAGAGAGCGAAGCGGCGGTAAATGAACTAAAGCGGTGGCTATGTGGCGAAAGTGGGAAATTTTCTGTATCGGATATTGAGGAGATTAAGAAAATAAAAGCCAGTCGGCTTTATAAGTTAAAACATGCCATGCTGGATTCGTTGGAAAAGGAAGGCGTGCTGGTACCAGGGGCGGTGAACTGTATTTTCCAGGAGTTGTTGGCGCGCACAGACGAGCTGGCAGAGCTTTGGAGTGACCCCAAAAGATCCTATATGCTGGTGTTCGGCGTGCGCCAGGAAAATCAGTTTCTCTATCCTAAAGAAGTTCCCGCATTTCGTGCGTTTTTTCAAAAAAAGCTAGCAGCGCGGATGAAGGGCAAAGGGGAGAAGCTATTGGTGCAGAAGCATTGCTGCGCTGTTTGCGGCCAAGAAGCCGGGCAGGTAATTAGCATTGACAAGCTTTTTGCCTTTGCTACTTTTGATAAAGCCAGCTTTTTGCCGGGCGCTCAAGACTACAGCGGTGCGAAGGACAAGGTGTATCCCCTGTGCTTGTCTTGTTATCAGCAGGCGTTTGCCGGACGGCAAGTGGTAAAGGAACGGTTTCGAGATATAAAGACTATTCCTAAAAACGGTAAGCTTTCCGGAGTTACCTTGGATATCATTCCTGAGTTTGTTTTTGGTGAGGGAACATTGCGCAAGAAAATTGAAGGGAATGTGCAGGCTTTTTTAAAGCAGGGTCTGGCGACGGAGGAACGCAGTTTCCGGCGGTTGGTCAAGCAAGGGGATTCACTGGTCTACCACTTTCTTTTTTGGGAGCAGAACAACAAACAAGAGCGCATTCACTTTTTGTTGGAGGATGTGCCTCCTTCGCGGCTGCGGCGCATCTTGACACTCTGGCAAAGCGTTTGCCAGCGGCATTTGCCTTTAAAAGAGGAGGAAACCCAGACGCGGGATTTGGATCATCTTTTTCGCCTGCTTTATCATTGCCTAATGTCGTTAGTGGGAGAAGAGAGAAAAGATACAAAGGAAGACAAAAAGATCTTGCGCGAACGGCTGCTGTGCTTGGTGGGCAAGCTGCTCGGCGGCGAGCCGCTGGACGCATACTGGTTTAAGCAGTTGGTAGTTTCCCGCCTGCCGGGGCTGTGCGCCGACAGCGAATGGGTGCGGCGGCAGGGAATGCAGGATGTGCGCCAATGGCAGGCGCTGGTGGCATTTTTGGAAGAATACGAAGCGGGGTGAAGAAGGGATGACAAAAGAGGAATTTTTTACCGCCTTTGGCGAGCCGTACTTGCAGACTCCCGGGGGGCAAGGCGTCTTTCTGGCAGGGATTGCCTTGGGCATGCTGGCGAGGGGGCAGGCGAAGGAGATCGATGCGTCTCCGGTTTTTAAGCAGCTTGCCTTTGGGAGGCTGCGCCAGCGGGATGTAAAGCGGCAGCTGGCGCGCTTGCCGGAGTTGGCGAAAGCCTATGACATTAAATATAAGGAGCTGATCCGCAAAACCGCCATTTGGGCGGGGGATGCGCTGCTGCAAGGGGACGGCAGTGAGCTGGGCGTGGAAGGAAATTTTTCCTTTGCTGCGGCCTTTATGAATGCATCTGCGTATTTTTGGACGCTCCATGGCAAAAAGCAGGCAGATGCAGCAGAGCCTGCGGCGGAGCCGGGCGTACAAGGGTAATCAAAATGGGGAGGGATTGACATGGCATTTACACAACGGCGGGAATACTTATTTTTGTACAGCGTAAAGGATGCAAATCCGAACGGCGATCCTCTGAACGCCAACCATCCACGTTACGACGAGGAGACCGATCAAATTTGGGTTTCGGACGTGCGCGTTAAGCGAACGGTGCGGGATTATTGGAAGCAGATTGGGCAGACGGTATTTGTCGATGGCGAAGCCAAAACAGCTAAGGCGCGCATTAAGGAGCTGCAGGAGCAGCTGCAGGTGACGAAGGGGCCGGAAGTGTGCGGCGGCTGTCTGGATACGCGGCTTTTTGGCGTAACCTATCCAGTGGACAGCGAGTCTTTCTCCTGGATCGGGCCGGTGCAGTTTAAGTGGGGACGCTCGTTGCACCGGGCTAAAGTGGAGCTGGTACAGGGGACGGCTGCGTTTGCTACGAAGGATGAAAGCAACCAGCGTTCATTTCGTAATGAATATATTGTGCCCTATGCCTTGATCGGCGCCTATGGCATCGCCAATCAGTTCGCGGCGGCGCAAACCGGTGCAGCAGACGAGGACTTGGCGCTGCTGCGCGAAGGCCTTTGGAACGGAACGCTGAATCTCATTACACGCAGCAAGGTAGGGCATGAGCCGTGCTTGCTAGTGGAAATTGTGTACAAGGAAGGCTTTTGCGGGGCCATTGGCTCTCTTGACGATAAGGTGCGTTTAGTAAAAGCCGGCGGTGAGGAGTTTAGCCGCGAAGAGCAGCTGGGACTGCGCAATTTGCGGGAGGCGGCTCTGGATATGACGGAGCTGGGGCGTTGCATAGCCGCAAAGAAAGAACATATCGCGCAAGTGCGCTTGCAAAAAGAGGCGCAGCTTCAGCTTAAGGGGCTGGCTGAACTGAAACAGGCGTTGGGAGAACGCGTTGTGGAGGAGTAAACCATGGCGACGGTATTTGAAGCGACGGCGCAAATGGCTTTGTTTCGCCGTCCGTATACAACGACGTCTTCGGCATCGTACCCGCTGCCTACGCCTACGGCTCTGGCAGGGCTGCTGGCAGCCATTGTCGGGCTGGACCATGGCGGGGCGCGTAAAGGGTATGCTGCGGCATATTGGCGGCATTTAGCTGGCACGAGGCTGGCGGTGCGTTTGATGGAACCGCTGCGCTGGCGCTCGGAGGCGTTAAATTTTTGGAATGTGAAAAATCCGTCCAAGAATATTCACATTCAGGTAAAGCATCAGTTTATTTGGCGGCCGCGCTACCGCCTGTACGTAGAGGGCGGCTTGGAAGAGGAGCTGGACCGGCGTTTGCGCCAGGGGGGCTTTGTGTACACGCCTTTTTTGGGAGTGGCCTATGCGTTGGCGGACTTGACGTATATAGGGCGTTTTGCGGCGGAAGAAGCGGCCGGGGCAAGTGTGATGGTCGATACGGTAGTGCCGAACGTAGGAGAGGTTGAAATCGATGTGCTGCGCTCGCAGGGGGCTTTTCGCGAACGACTGCCCTTTCGACTTGATGAAGAGCGGCGGTTAGTGGAAACTCTGCCTGTGTTGTACCAAAGCGATCCTAAGAAGAAGCTGTGCCTTACGAACAGGGGGGACGTGCATGTCAGCGCCTGCGGCGGCGACACTGTCGCTTGGTTTCCTGCCTGGTGAAGTGGAAAGTCACCCGGGCAAGCCGTTAAAAACACATTTAGAAGGAGTGGCTACCTTGGCGCAAGCTATGGCTTGTCATTACCAGTTGCCCTTGGAGCCGTCTTTGTTGCAAAATATGGCCTTAGCTCACGATTTAGCTAAAGCTCATCCGGAGTTTCAAAGCTATCTTCAAGGGCGAGGCGGCGGAATTAACCACGCGGAGCCGTCGGCATGGTTTACGTACTTAGCCACAGGCAGCCTGTGGGCGGCGGAAGCCGTCCGCAGACATCATACACAGCTGCACCCTACGAAAGAATGGGAAAAAGAGTGGTTGCCGGGCGGGAGCAGTCGCGAAAAAACTTGGGGGCGTTTGACTGCATTCTTGCCGTCTTGGCCGCTTTCATTGACCGAAGAACAGTGGGAGGAAATGGAGGATTTCTTCTATGAGGTTCTGCCAGAGGTCACGTTGGAAGATTGGTTGCGGCTGCGCTTATTGTATTCGGTATTGGTAGCGGCAGATCGTTTGGACGCGCTGGGCGTAGAGAAGGCGGAGTTGCAGCCGTTGCCTACTTTTCAACCTAAAATATTTACCGCATGCGGCGAGGTCGGCCTTTGGCGGCGAACGCTGCGGCAGCAATGTCTGGAAGCGGCGGAAGAAGTAAGTCAGCCGGGCGTATATACGCTGACGTTGCCTACGGGGGCGGGAAAAACGCTGCTGGGACTTGAGATTGCCAGCCGTTGGGCGCAGCGCTGGCAAAGCCGAGGTATCATTTACGCGCTGCCCTTTATCAGCATCGTCGAGCAGAACGCAGGCGTGGCGGCAGAGGTGTTCGGCGATGCCGTTCAGGAAGACCATAGCCTGGCGTACGGCGAAGACGTCAAAGAAGAGGAAGACGCCTGGAACCGCATGACGCAGCTATTTCGTTACTGGCGCGAACCTGTCGTGGTGACAACGATGGCGCAGCTGTGGAATGCGCTGTTTCATTTGCGCGCCAATAAAAGCATCAATTTTCATAAACTAAGCCAAGCGGTAGTCATTCTTGACGAACCGCAGAGCATTCCGCCTCGTTTTTGGAAGGGATTCGGGGAGGTGCTGGCGCAGTTGAGCCGACATTTGGGAACGACCTTTATTTTGATGACGGCGACGCAGCCGCGCATTGCCGCAGAAAGAGAGCTGGCTCCAGCTGGGTTGCGGTCTTTGTTTACAAGGCATCGCTATTGTTTTATGCGGGAAAAATGGGAAGTGGAGCAGATGCCGGAGCGCTTGGCGGAGAGTGGTATGCTTTACGGCGGGTCCGGTCTGGTGGTGGTCAATACGAAACGCGCCGCTATTCAAGTGCAGCGACTGTTGCAGGAGGTGCTGCCTGATGAAGAAGTCCTGCTTTTGAGCGCCTGGATGACGCCATGGCATCGCAAGCAGGTGCTGAAGAAAATCAAAGAATTGGAAGAAACAGGAAAACGGCGGTATCTTGTGGCTACGCAGGTAGTGGAAGCCGGCGTAGATCTTGACTTTGACTGGGTGTTTCGTGATATGGCGCCCCTGGACAGTCTGGTGCAGGTGGCGGGGCGTTGCAACCGGCATTTAAAGCGCCAAGAGCCAGGGCGAGTGGTTGTAGCGGAGCTGACTTCTGCAGGGCGTTCGCTGGCTTCCATGGTGTACGACTCGCTGGCTTTGGGCGCAACAAAGGAAGTCCTGCCGTGGGACGAAGAGCTTGAGGAACAGGGCGTAACAGCCTTGGTCGCTCGGTACTACGCCTTGCTGGAAGACAAGCTGAAAGGCGCGTCTGAGCCGTTGGAATGCTATTTGTCCGAGGGGAACTGGGACAAGGTTCCGGGTTTAATTGAACGGCCGGATTGGCGCGAGGCGGATCTGATTGTGGAGCAGACGGACGAGGTGCGTTCTATTTTACGGCGCTTGGAAAAAACGAAATGGACTCTTGCGGAGCGTTCAGAGCAGAAAAAAATGCTGCAAAAGCTGCAGCAGCATCGGATTTCTATTCCGGAGCCTAGCTTGGCTTTATGTCGACAGGTGTTGATGCAGGTGGCGGTAGAGGGAGAGGAAGCCCCGTTGGCGCAAGTAATGAAAGGGCATGCTTGGTTTTTAAGTAAAGAAGGTGCGTTGGCGGGAATATACGATGAGGAGCTAGGCTTTATTCCGCCTAAAGAGGAAACCGGTGCGGTCATTTTTTCGGATTGAGCTTGCTTTATATATAGGGAAGGAGGCTCTCAGATGGAGGAAGAGGTGCGTGTTGGCGGAACTCTTATCTGGTATTATTGCATCTGCCCCCGCGAAGTCTGGCTAATGAGCCATCAACTGACGCCCGATCAAGAGCTGGATGCGCTGGTAGTGGGGCGGGCGGTAGGCGAGACGACGTACCAACGGGAGAAAAAAGAACTCGCTGTTGGCGGAAGTAAAATTGATGTATTTCACGCCGATGAGGACGGATTGGTTATTGGCGAGGTCAAAAAAAGCTCTCGTTTTAAAGAAAGCGCCCGATTACAGCTGGCTTTATATTTGAGCCAGTTAAAAGAGCGCGGGATTGCGGCGCGAGGAGAGCTGCGCTTTCCTCAGGAACGAGTAAGAGAAGAAGTGGTGTTGACCGAGGAGCCGGAAGGGAAGCTTGCACAAGTTAGAGCCGATATTTTGAGCTTGATTCATCGGTCACAGCCACCGGCTCCCAAGAAAATTTCTTCATGCAAGTCCTGTGCGTACGGTGAATTTTGTTGGTGTTGATAAGAACGGAGGGCGAGCGGATGAAAAAGACTCTTTATTTCTTTTCGGACGGACAATTGGCGCGCAAAGATAATACGCTGTACTTTGAAAGCGAAAAAGGCCGGCGCTTTATACTGGTGGAGAATGTTGGCGAAATCATGGCTTTCGGGGAGATTGATGTTAATAAAAAACTGTTGGAGCTCTTGTCGCAAAAGGAAATTCTGCTGCATTATTTTAGCTATCACGGCTATTATATGGGAACTTTTTATCCCCGGGAGCACTTGAATGCAGGCTGTGTGACGCTGAAACAAGCCGAGCATTACCTGACGGAAGACCGGCGATTGGCGTTGGCGCGCCTGTTTGTACAAGGGGCGGCTAAGAACATCCGGCAGGTTTTAAAGTACTATGCCAATCGAGGCAAGGCGGTCGAAGAACGGCTGGCTAATATGGAAGAACTGCAACCTGGTCTTGCTAAAGCCGAGGATATTCCTTCTTTGATGGCGGTGGAAGGGAATATACGAGAACACTACTATAAGGCTTTTGACGCGATTGTGGAAGAAGAAGCGTTTCGCTTTGAAGAGCGCACCCGCAGACCGCCGAAAAATTATCTTAATACCCTGATTAGTTTTGGCAATTCTTTGATGTATACGCTCTGTCTCAGTGAAATCTACAAGACCCATTTGGATCCTCGAATTGGCTATTTACACACTACCAATTTCCGGCGCTTTAGCTTGAATCTGGATGTGGCGGAAATTTTTAAGCCGATTTTAGTAGATCGCGTGATCTTTAGCTGCTTGGGGCGCAAACGTATTGGCAAAGACGATTTTGAAAAGGGAACGGAAGGGATTCTTTTAAAAGAAAAAGGACGCAAAGCTTTTATCGAAGAATGGGAAACAAAACTGACGTCGACGATTAAACATCGCGCGATTGGTCGTGAGATTTCCTATCGGCGGTTGGTGCGCTTAGAACTGTACAAATTGGAAAAACACCTGCTAGGAGAAAAGGAATATGAACCCTTTGTGGCGCAATGGTAGGCTTACGATGTATTGAGGTGAGGCTATGTTTGTAATCCTTGTGTATGATATTAAGGAGCAGCGCGTGACCAAGGTGCTGAAAAAATGCCGAGAATACTTATCGTGGGTGCAAAACTCCGTTTTTGAAGGTGAGATTTCAGAAGGAAATCTCAAAAAGCTCAAACTGGAATTAGGTTGTATTATCAAAAAAGAAGAAGACTCGGTGATTATTTACCAGCTTCGAACAACGCGATATTCTAAACGCGAGATAATGGGAGTGGAGCGGGCGAGTACGGCGACGATTATTTGAAGCGGGACTCAGGCTGTCGTCGATCTCCGGTAGTGTAAAAAAGCCGGCGGGTCGACGACAGCGCTTGTGCAACGAAAAGCCTTATAAATCCTGGAAAGAAGGCTGAAAAACTTATTTTTGGCAAAAACAGATTTGTGATGAGCAGGAAATATCGGTTTTGGGAAGAAGCTTATAAAACGAGCCTAGCGCTTGCCATTGTTTGTTTTTACAATGGGTTTTTAGCGTCCCTATTAGGGATTGAAACTGAAGTTAAATGAGCTTACGAACGTAAGCGACTGTGAAGTTTTTAGCGTCCCTATTAGGGATTGAAACTGGCATCATAACGTATTTACGTTGTTTCGTGCATACGTTTTTAGCGTCCCTATTAGGGATTGAAACTCTGCCATACCACTTTGAATAACGGCAGGACGACCAGTTTTTAGCGTCCCTATTAGGGATTGAAACCCCAAAACTGAAAGCATCCCTTGCACGCGACGAGAGTTTTTAGCGTCCCTATTAGGGATTGAAACCGGATTTTGTGCCGTCGATAATCGAGGTCAAAGCGTCGTTTTTAGCGTCCCTATTAGGGATTGAAACCCGTACAGGCCGCCACAACGTCAGAAAACGACCTAGGTTTTTAGCGTCCCTATTAGGGATTGAAACGCATGATATTTCTTGTCATATCATCAACACCTTGAGTTTTTAGCGTCCCTATTAGGGATTGAAACTCTCCCACATGATGACATCCTCTGCATCACGCTTTGTTTTTAGCGTCCCTATTAGGGATTGAAACATTGCAGCACCACAGCGGGGGGCTTGGGGGGTAGCCGGTTTTTAGCGTCCCTATTAGGGATTGAAACTAGGAAGGGTAGATATGTTTCCTGAAGTAGTCGCCGGGGTTTTTAGCGTCCCTATTAGGGATTGAAACTTTTTCTTTTAAAATCATATATTATAAACTTATTTCGTTTTTAGCGTCCCTATTAGGGATTGAAACGCCGCTACACGCTCCACCAGTGCATTGTTATTTCCGCGTTTTTAGCGTCCCTATTAGGGATTGAAACGTCAATACAGATGATATAAACACGTTTATTACTGAAGTTTTTAGCGTCCCTATTAGGGATTGAAACTCCAAAGTTACGCTGTTCTCGCTTCTCCGAAGCCTTTGTTTTTAGCGTCCCTATTAGGGATTGAAACGCTGTTACCCATCCAATAATTGGGGTTGTCCCATCTTCGTTTTTAGCGTCCCTATTAGGGATTGAAACCAGGGTCAATGTAATACTCTTCGTAGCTGTAAAGGTCGTTTTTAGCGTCCCTATTAGGGATTGAAACCTGCGCAAGGTCTAGCGGCCACGGCGGCGGGAGAAGTTTTTAGCGTCCCTATTAGGGATTGAAACGCTCAAGATCTTGCAGGCCGCCAAGCGTATATTGATGGTTTTTAGCGTCCCTATTAGGGATTGAAACGCGGAGCCAATAGCTCCATCACTGTTTTAGCCGGCCGTTTTTAGCGTCCCTATTAGGGATTGAAACCCAGAACGGATATCATTCTCCCTTTCTTCATCTAGATGTTTTTAGCGTCCCTATTAGGGATTGAAACCGGGCAGGGGAGGCCCTGGCAGAGGCCAGGGCCGCAAGGTTTTTAGCGTCCCTATTAGGGATTGAAACACTCTAAAAGCGCCCGCGCCGCCTGGCTCGAGTCTGTTTTTAGCGTCCCTATTAGGGATTGAAACTCTTCGCTCCAGTTTCGCCGCGTAAGATCTTGCACTAGTTTTTAGCGTCCCTATTAGGGATTGAAACATACATCAGTAATCGGAGAAATGCAGTTTTATTTTGAGTTTTTAGCGTCCCTATTAGGGATTGAAACTAAGGAGATGGTAGTAATGAGATTCGCCGCGATTGAGTTTTTAGCGTCCCTATTAGGGATTGAAACCCGGGATCATCGCGCCGCTTGCGTATTCAGCAACGAAGTTTTTAGCGTCCCTATTAGGGATTGAAACATATTTTGTTGGGTTCCCATGTGGTGACCTATGAATTGTTTTTAGCGTCCCTATTAGGGATTGAAACTTGACATTGGAGCTATATGGTCCATCGCTGTACTTCGTTTTTAGCGTCCCTATTAGGGATTGAAACATCTCTCCTTTAGGTCATAAATACGAATGAACCTCTATGTTTTTAGCGTCCCTATTAGGGATTGAAACCAGCAAAACTTTATACAAACAAAAGTTCTTTTTACGATGTTTTTAGCGTCCCTATTAGGGATTGAAACAGAGAAAACCAAAGGCAGTTGCAGACGCAACGAATGTGTTTTTAGCGTCCCTATTAGGGATTGAAACCCGCAATCGCATTTACATCGCCACAAATAGCAGCTACGTTTTTAGCGTCCCTATTAGGGATTGAAACTCCTCTTGCATTTTATCTTGGACCGCTGCCACCTTCTGTTTTTAGCGTCCCTATTAGGGATTGAAACTCTGTTTTGCCACCCGGACGGAACTCCATTTTACCCGGTTTTTAGCGTCCCTATTAGGGATTGAAACGCGCGTACCGCGTGGCCTGCGCCAGGGACTTCGATGTACGTTTTTAGCGTCCCTATTAGGGATTGAAACTTTAATAAATATCCTGAATATCAAAAACAGATGTTCGTTTTTAGCGTCCCTATTAGGGATTGAAACCCGCTTAAGAACATCTCATTTGGGTCTTTGAGTGGGGTTTTTAGCGTCCCTATTAGGGATTGAAACGGGATCTCCGCCAGCTTATCGCGCTCTTCATCGGTAGTTTTTAGCGTCCCTATTAGGGATTGAAACCCGTCTGCACGGCTGCCTTGGTGAGATCGTCTTTAGGGTTTTTAGCGTCCCTATTAGGGATTGAAAC
>MTLC01002708.1_pt1 | contig 25724 bp, 18 predicted proteins | sample 1982451 | NCBI WGS metagenome assembly MTLC01 (sample SAMN05710165, study PRJNA340218) | biofilm metagenome | isolation source: sample SPH anode biofilm adapted to +100 mV | place: USA | collected 2012-02-03 | reverse complement strand
ACTTAGGGTAAAATAATGCGAATGGCGCCGCGGTGTCAAGTACAGAGTGCGGCTGGGTTCTTCGGACAGCAGCTACAACTATGATCCCGGGTCCGCTGGATCAATCGCCGTTTCAGGCAGCCAGATACTCGCAGGCATGAGGATGCACATGATGAGACTGAGAGCATCGAGCCTACACGGCTTGGTAGCAGACCCACGCATGTTCCTGCCGGATCCGCCCGCCGCCATGTCACAGTTCTTTCCCTGACCGGCGATACCATATATGCCGCGACGCACGACGCGCCTGCGCTGGCTCCTTGTTGGCGTTCTCGGGCTGTGTCGGAGACTCTCGCGACGTTCAGTCCTTGTCGGGATACCGCGCGCATCCCCTGTGGAATTCGTCCCTCTTCGGGTGATGTAGATGGTGTCTCCAAGTGGCTCGATTGCTCCAAAGCAATCGTCTCGCTTGCCTGTCCACTGATCAATGCGTCGGGGTGTTCGTCATCTGCTCAGAGGTTCAGCTCTGTGGGACATACAGGGGCGTCCACTTCCGGAAGCTCGCGCCGTGTCCATTCATTTTCGTTTACTGCGTACCGGATCGGATGACGGCCGTCTTCTTGGCGCATCGAATCTGGCTGCACCTGATTACATCCCGATATCATGCCTGCCCAGCGCGCCGACTCGCGTGAGCAGGTGCTGCCCTTGGCGCCAAAATCAGCGGCCGCGCATCCGATTCTCTGCGCGCCTTCACATCAATCGAAGTACCGTCCGAATGACACATCTCATCGTGCCCGTGCCTCTCTGCACATCTATCCACGTGCGCGAATCGAGCGCATTACTCATCCATCGATATGTTGAAGATTCGTTCCTGACCGTCAACCTTGAAGCGCGCCTCGATGGATAGTGGCTTGGGTATGGGTCTCTTGCCCATCAGCACCGCGAAGTACGTTGAATCGCCCCTAGACAACCTGAAATTTCCTGGTGGCAGGTAGGTTTGTCTAATATAGCGCTCCCATGCATGATCAGATCCTTCATAGATATTGCGATTCTTCCACCATGCGATGAAGGCATCACGTGTCTGAAATGAGATCCCTTTCTCCTGCGTTCGCATTCCAGTGAGCTCTACTTGATTGGCCCCACTTGCGCCTGTCACTTCGATTACCAGAACGACGAATCCTTGATCGCTCTTGACGAATAGACCATCTGGCGGCTCGTAGGGGCTCGGCATGATGCTTGCAGACGCAGACAGTTCATCATTGGTGGCAATCCGCACGCTCAATGCATCCAGAGAAGGTGCCCCGCTCGGCCTCTCAGAGATGGTTGTGCAAGACTGAACCAGGAGAGACGCCAACAACAACCGCATCACACTAGACCTCGTCATGACAATGCTCCCAAAATGAAAGGACCGGCCTTGCGGCCGGTCCTCGGATAATGCTAATCAGACTCGAATTAGAAGGAAACCTTCACAACGAGAGGAACCGCAATACCAGTAACGTCGGCATAGGTCAGGCCAGTCTGGATAAGACCCTTGGCGCTGATCTTGTAGAGCAACTCAAGGCCAAAGAGATAGGTGCCATCGAGGTTGACAACGTCGGTGTCATAGGCGCCGAGAACGTTCAGCGACAGGGTGTCATTGATCGCGGTGGAGGCATAGCCTTCAACATAGATTCCAGACGTGTCGAGGTTGTACTCGGGGGCTACTTCGAAGGTGATCCCAGACATTGTGTAGTCGAAGATACCATAGATGGAGCCCTTGCTCATGGCTGACTTGTAGCCGGCGCTGGCGGTCAGGCCTTCAACTCCGGTGAAGCTGAAGCTGGCGCTGTAGCGGGAATCCGCAACGGTCGAAGCCATGGTGGACTCGACGATGACCGAACCAACAGAAGCGATGTCGTACTTCACATTGAAGCCGAAATCAGAGAGCGTAACAGCAGTTCCGACAGTGGGGAGGTACGCAACGCCGATGCTGAGAGCTTCAACCGGCATAACCTGGAGAAGCATGCCCTTTGCGGCATCGAGAGCATAACCATCGTTGCTTACGTTGCCGAGCAGGTACTCAGAAACGCCAGAACCGAGGTTGTAGTCGTAGTTGGCCAGCTTGCCACCGGTGAGCTTCGCCATGCCGTCAAACAGGTTGACGCGAGCATACGCATAGGACACGCTCGGAGCATTGTAATCGCTCGACTGGAGTCGCACGAAGGCGTAGGCGTTCTTGTCTTCCGTGGTGTAGCTGATGTTCAAGCGAACCCTGGTGGCAAACGCAGAACCAGCATCCGAAAAATCAGCCTTCGCACGAACATAACCATTGACCGTAGCCTGAGCGAAAACGGCACCGCCGAGAACGGCGAGGGCCAGAAGAAGCACGATAGCTTTCTTCATGTAGATTCCTCCTTGTAGGAATAAAAGCGGGGACCAAACCTATGGTTTGGCTTTCCCCTTAGCTTTATTGCGAGTATATCAGGGGCAAATTCAGGTGTCAAGGAAATTTTGTGTATTCGGCGTCTCATATTTGACAAAATGACATTAGTTTGTCATGCAGAGGTTCGCGAATTTCTGATGTCTAGGGCATGCGGCTATTGCACAAATCACGCCAATCGAACCGGATTGCCTGCTCGGGAGCGCTGGAAGGCCTGGTTTTCCATAGTCGCGGGGTCCTGGCCTCACAAACGCGGGGCGCGCCAAGGCGCGCGCTCCGCGTTTGTGAGGTCACCCCGTGACCTTCGCAGTGCTAGCCCTTCCGTGGCGAATTATCACGGTTCGATAGGCGGCCTGGGGCTATGGCCGCGCGAGTTGAAAGCCAGAGTTCGGAAGGACATCGATGAGTAGCATGGACATTTGTCCAAACGAGTGCGGCGCCGAATACATTGGGCGCATGTGTGGCGGGCATCGGGGCGCACAGTCATGGCATTAATCACGCACATCGAACCGGATTGCCTGCTCGGGAGCGCAGAAAGGCATGGCGACTTCGGCGATATCGTCTATCGACTTGCCTTTGATCCATGATCTGTGTGCGTCTTCCCTCATCGCCCCGGACCTGCCGTGCTACGGTCTTTGCTCTAGCCCCTGCTCGAGGCGTTCGGTTCCGCCATATTCAATGTGCCCCGCCGCGCCGAGCGCGGCTCACACCCATGACGCCATGGTAGCCTTGAAGGCAGCCCGCGAGCCCTCTATGGTCGCCTCGGGCACGCTGTAGCAGAGGCGGAACCAGCCTGGATAGCCGAAGCCGACCCCGGGAACCGACAGCACGCCGTGATCCTTGAGGGCCATCGCGAAGGTGACATCGGCGGTCTCCGCGGGATTCGCGGCGGAGCCGGTCGTCCGCGGGCTTACAGGGGCCTTGCAGAAGAAATAGAAGGCGCCTTCCGGTGCGGCAAATTCGATGCCGGCGTCGCGCAGGACCGAAGCCATCATATCGCGGCGGCTGGCATAGCGTGAGATGTCTGTCTTCGCCTGCCAGCTGGCGGCCACGGCGCGCTGCATCAGGGCCGGGGCGTTGACGAAGCCGAGCACGCGATTGGAAGCGGTGAGTCCGGCCATCACGAGGGCCTTGTCATCGCAGGCCGGATTGACGGCGATGTAGCCAAGGCGCTCGCCTGGTATGGACAGGGTCTTGCTGAAGCTGGAGGCGACGATGCTCTCAGGATAGGAGCAGAGCACCGGCGGCACCTCGATCCCGTCATAGACGATGTCGCGGTACGGTTCGTCTATGATCAGGTACGGCGCACGGCCTCCGGTGCCCGCGTGGGCGACCAGCACGTCAGCAAGGGCCTTGATCGCCTCCGCGGGATAGACCCGTCCGGTCGGATTGTTCGGGCTGTTGATGATTACGGCGGCGGTCCGGGCGGTCAGGCCCCGGGCAATCGCGGATGGATCGAGTGAAAAATCGGGCGCCGAATCCGCCACGACCATGGTGCCGCGATAGTTGTCTATGTAGGCGGAGTATTCGGCAAAATAGGGCCGTATGACCACGACCTCGTCGCCGGGGTTCAGTATGGTCTTCAGTATCACGTTGATGGCTCCGGCCGCGCCGACGGTCATCACCACCTCGTCGGCCGTGATCGGGACATCATGTTCCCGGCTCACCTTCTGCGCCATCGCGGCGCGGACGAGCGGGTAGCCGGCGTTGGTCATGTAGGCATGCGAGCCGAGCTCGTCGCTGAGCGCCGCCGAGCGCAGCGCGGCTATGAACTCGGGAGGTGGCTCCAGGTCGGGATTGCCGAGCGAGAAATCAAAGACGGCCGATGCGCCAAGCCGAGCCTTCAGCTGGATTCCCGCCTCGAACATCTTTCTGATCCAGGAGCCTTTCTCAAGGCTGGCACGTACGGCGGTGGCTATGGGCATGGGTTTCTTGCCTCGCTTTCATCGGAATCGGATGTTACACTATAGCACGAGGTACCTGCAATGTCTGAGGCCATCAGCAACGCGGCGGCCAGGGCCGCCGCATTCTCCGATCTACTCAACGCGCTCATTCTTGGTGGAGACAATGAGGCGGCAAGGCGGGCGATGCCGCTGGTCGAGGATGCCCGCCCCGAGGACCTCGTCAACGCGGTCGACACGGCGGTGGCGGCAGGCGTCGACTTCGCGCTGCTCAAGCCGGCCATCTCCAGGCTGGTCAACCTGCTGTCTTCATCCCTCAGGCGCCATCGCTGCGCGCCCGGGCGGGGCGAGCGGCTCTTCTCGTCGCTGATGGCCGAGAATGCCGGTTTGCTCAGGGTACTCGATGAAGGCAAGGCCCTGGCCAGGGAGATCAATGGCGCGCGGTCATCGGAACGAGAGGCGCGAGCCGCATTGTCCGGACTGCGGTCGCTGCTGGGGCGGCTCGGCGCGGTGGAGGCGCACTACCGCAAGAAGGAGAATGTGCTGTTCCCCTGGTTTGAGTCGCGGTATCCGGAATACCGCTGCGTCCGCATCATGTGGGAAATCCAGGATGATGCGCGCCGCGGCCTCGAGGTCGCTACGCGGCTGGTCGATGCGGGGCTCGCGTTGCTGGACAATCCGCGATCGCAGGTGTCATTCGATCCGGCGCCACTCAATCAGGCGCTTGGCCGGCTCTATTTCGACCTGAACGCCAACGTGTTCCGCGAGGACTGCGCGCTGTTTCCGGTCATGCTCAGTCTGATGCCGGAGGAGACCGATGAGCTGTTGTTCGTCGAGGCGGCCGACTATGGCTACGCGTTCCTGGATGACGCGACGATACAGTCATTTGGCCGCCATCCATCCCAGCCGGCTCGGGTCGACCGCACCGCGGCCGGCGACCCCGCCGGCGGCTTTCTGGGGCGTACCGGCAGCATACCGAACCAGGTGCTCGCGGCTATGTTCGCCTCGCTGCCGGTCGACATGACCTATGTCGACGCCGACGACAAGGTGCGCTGGTTCTCCGACTCGCCGCACCGCATCTTCCCGCGCAGCCCGGCCATAGTTGGCCGCGACGTCCGCAACTGCCACCCGGGCGCCAGTGTCGGCAGGGTCGTCGCCATCATAGAGTCCTTCAGGCGCGGCGAGAAGGACAGCGAGGCGTTCTGGATATCGATGGGCGGACGATTCATTCATATAGAATATTTCGCGCTGCGCTCGGCCGACGGCCAGTATCTGGGAGTGCTCGAGGCAAGCCAGGACCTCACCGGGAAGCGCGCTCTGTCGGGCGAGAAGCGCCTGGCCGACTGACAGCGGCGGAATATCGCCGATTCCGGACATAAATACCTGAATATGATGATTATTTCGGCATTGTAGTACTTTTATACCTTGACAATCTATCCAGACGATATAATACTAAACCCATCATAGTTACAGGCGGCCACACGAGAGCGACGGCCACAAGGAGTCCCGCATGAAGAAGACACTGACTTCCACCGTATCGTGGGTAGGCAAGATAGACTGGGAGCTTACCCGTTTCCATGGCGACGAGTACTCGACACACAAGGGTTCGAGCTACAACAGCTACATCATCGAGGAAGGCAAGACCGTGCTGATCGACACGGTCTGGGGCCCATACGCCAAGGAATTCGTCGACAACCTGGAGTCCGAAGGCCTCCTGGACAGGCTGGACATGGTCATCGCCCAGCACGCCGAGAGCGACCACTCGGGGGCCATGCCCGAGCTGATGCGCCGCAGGCCGGACCTGCCGGTCTATTGCACGGCCAACGGCGTCAAGTCGCTCAAGGGTCATTATCATCAGGACTGGGACTTCCATGTCGTCAAGACCGGCGACGAGCTGGATCTTGGCAACGGCAAGAAGCTCGTGTTCATCGAGGCGCCGATGCTGCACTGGCCGGACAGCATGTTCTCGTACATGACCGGTGACGCGATCCTGTTCTCCAACGACGCCTTCGGCCAGCATCTCGCCACCGAGAAGCTGTTCAACGACCTGGTGGATCAGGACGAGCTGTATGATGAAGCCATCAAGTACTACGCGAACATCCTGACCCCGTTCTCCGCGCTGGTAAAGGCCAAGATCGACCAGGTGCTGTCGCTCAAGCTGCCCGTCAACATGATAGCGACGAGCCACGGCGTCATCTGGCGGGACAACCCCACACAGATCGTGCTCAAGTACCTGGAGTGGTGCCAGGACTACCAGGAAGACCGCGTGACCATCCTGTACGACACGATGTGGCAGGGTACGCGCGCCCTGGCGGACACCTTCGCGCGGGCCATCAACAGCGTCTCGCCATCGACGACGGTGGTGTCGCACTGCCTGTCAAAATTCGACAAGAACGACGCTCTGACCGACCTGTTCAGGTCGAAGGCCGTACTGATCGGCTCTCCGACCGTTGGCAAGGGCATCCTGACAGCCGTCGCCGGCTCGCTGGAGGAGATCAAGGGGCTCAGGTTCAAGGGCAAGAAGGCTGCCGCCTTCGGGACCTATGGCTGGTCGGGCGAGTCGGTCAAGATCATCTCCGACGCACTCAGGGATTCAGGCTTCGACGTGGTCGATGATGGTTTCAAGGCGCTGTGGAATCCCGATGATGACGCATTGCGGGCGGCATTCGAATACGGCAAGGCATTTGCCGCCAGGATAGCGTGAGCGGCGCAGTTACCCCAGGAGGTCGTACCATGATAGAGAAACCCTATGCTTTTGCCAGAACGGACGCGAAGACGATGGAGCAGGTCGTCGATGACGAGTTCGTCGGCATCAACCACATCGTCCTGCCGGCGGGAGAGTCAGTGAAGACCCACGTGGCCAACTCCAACGTGCGACAGATCATCGTGCGCGGGACCCTGAGCCTGTCGCTGGAAGACCAGCCTTTCAATCACCACCCGGCCGGCTCGATAGTCGCCGTCCCCTTCAACGTGAAGATGGCCATCCAGAACCAGGGCACCGAGACGCTCGAGTTCTTCGTGGTCAAGACACCGAATCCGCGCGACATGCCGCCGACGAAGACGATATAACCTTATCGATATAATATAGCATTAATTGAATCTTTGACGGACGGTCCGAACTGGCCTATACTGTCCGCCATGAGGCGCCGTGATACGATTCTCGAGGACATGCACGCCGTACAGGCCAGGACGCAGGGTTTATGGATACCTCCAGAGGAACTTGCGCGCCTGGCCCGTTCGTACGGTATGTCCAGAGCGGAGACAGAGGGCATAGCCAGCTACTATTCGATGCTGAGCCTCAAGCCGCGAGGCAGGCACGTGATACGGGTGTGCGCCTCGCCCGTGTGCAGGATGTTCGGGTCAGTAGATATTCTCACGACGATTTCCAGGCTGAGCGGCGCGCCGGTCGGCGGTACCGATCCGAGCGGCACCTTCACGCTGGAAACGGCACAATGCCTGGGTCGATGCGCGGGCGCGCCCTCGATGCTGCTAGACGACATGGTGTATGGCAGACTCGATCCAGAACGGCTGGCGGCCATCATCGAGGCCGTCCGTTCCCGCGATCGTGCGGAAGCCAGCGATGCATTCCCGGTGGCTTCGATGTATGCCGATGATATCGGCCCCTCCTCCGGCGCACACACCATCTTCCGTTTTCCCCCGGACCTGGACGGTACGGACGCCGCTCGCTATGGATCGGCCGGCGGCTGGGTCGGCCTTCAAGCCGCGCTCTTGATGCCCCCTGACACGGTGGTTGCCCAGCTGTCCGAGGCCAAGGTGCGCGGGCGGGGTGGCGCCGGATTTCCGACAGGCCTCAAGGAGCGCGCCACCGCGGGTTCAGCCTGTTCGGACAAGGAAGACTGCGAGCGCTACGTGGTGTGCAACGCGGATGAGGGCGAGCCCGGCACCTTCAAGGATCGCATCATCATGGAACGGTTGTCGATGCTGCTCGTCGAGGGCATGGCGATATCGGCGTACGCGATCGGGGCGCGGCGCGGCTATGTATACATTCGCGGTGAATATACCCACGCCATAGAGCGGGTGAGGAAGGCTATTGCCTCCGCCTACACCGCGGGGCTTCTGGGGCAGCGCATTCTGGGCACCGACTTCTCATTCGATCTGGTCGTCAGGCCTGGAGCGGGCTCATATCTATGCGGCGAAGAGCTGACGCTCATCGAGTCGCTCGAAGGCAAGCGCGGAAGCCCGCGTATCAAGCCGCCCTTCCCCGCCGAATCGGGTCTCTGGGGCAGACCAACGCTGATCAATAATGTAGAGACGATGGCCTGCCTTCCGTGGGTGCTCGAGCACGGCGCCGCGGCCTATCTGCGGCTCGGCACCGCCGCCTCTCCGGGCACGAAGATCTTCTGTGTCTCGGGCGATGTGGCCCGGCCCGGCTATGGCGAGTGGCCACTGGGCATACGCCTGGGGGACATCATCACCGCGGCAGGCGGCGTCGTCGACAGGACCGGAGGCTCAGCCGACAGACCGCTGGCGGTACTGCTCGGCGGAGCGGCAGGCACCTTCATATCAGGCGACAGGCTCGATCTGATCATGGACTATGATGCGCTGAAGGAAGCCGGCGCGACCCTGGGCTCCGGTGCGATCATCGTGCTGGGGCCGGGAAGATCGGTGGTGGACTGCCTTTCGGCGATCATGGATTTCTTCAAGCACGAATCATGTGGCAAGTGCGTGCCGTGTCGAGTCGGTACCGCCAGGTTGGCCGAGCGTGCCAGGTCCATGGCGGTGGCTGCTCGATCAGGATCTTTCAGGCAGGAAGATCTCGCGTCCTTGGTCGCCGACGCCGAACGGATAGCCAAGGCCTCGCTCTGCCCGCTCGGCCAGTCACCCATACTATCACTCCGGAGCGCGGCCCGGAACCTTACCAGCCTCTTCTGAAGGGAAGGCATTCATGCAGCATGACAATACGGTCAGCATCACCATCGACGGTTCGAGCATCACCACCGCACCAGGACGGCTGCTCCTTGAGGTGGCCCGCGAGGCGGGCTTCAACATCCCGAGCCTGTGCTGGCACCGGAAACTGAGCCCGACCGGCGCGTGCCGGCTGTGCATCGTGAAGGTCGCCGGCATGCGGGGTCTGGTCACATCGTGCTCCACCAGGGTTGAAGATGGCATGACCGTGACGGCCTTCGATGAAGAGCTCGAGACCGAGCGCAGGTTCATACTCGCGTCGCTGATGAGCGAGGTTGCCGTCGGCACCGATGGCTCTCACCGTGACGAGTTCGCCGAGCTGGCGGTGCGGTACGGTCTGGCCGATTCGACGACGCCGCCGCGAGCGCCCGTCGAGGCGCTGGGCCTGCCGCTGGCGCACGGAAACCGGCCGGGAATCGACGCTTCATCAGTGATCCTGACCTACGATCCATCACACTGCATCAAATGCTTCCGGTGCGTCAAAGGCTGCGACGAGGTACAGGGCAAGGGTGTCATAGGCATCCTGGGCCGCGGCATCGATTCGTACATATCGGCCGGCATGGAAGGCTGGGGCAGCTCGGAGTGCGATGGGTGCGGAGAGTGCGTGCAGCTGTGCCCGACCGGAGCCCTGGTCGAGAAGCCGAATCGTGACACGATCAGGCGCGCGGGGCTCTTTGCCGGCGATACGCTTCCTTCGAACGCGCACACCGTGCGGACCACCTGCTCGTACTGCGGCGTCGGCTGCCAGCTGGAGCTGATGGTCGTGGGCAACCAGATCGTCCGCTCCAACGGCGTCGAGGGTGTGCTGCCCAACGACGGGCGGCTCTGCGTCAAGGGACGCTTCGGCTATGATTTTGTCGACAGTCCCGAGCGTCTGACCGTGCCGCTGATCAAGGAGAACGGGGCCTTCCGCGAGGCGAGCTGGGACGAGGCGCTGGACAGGGCGGCTCAGGCCTTTCTTTCCATAAAGAAGCAGTACGGACCCGATGCCCTGGCGGGGCTGTCGTCCGCAAAATGCTCGAATGAGGACAACTACCTCTTCCAGAAACTGATGCGCGTCGCCTTCGGGACAAACAACCTGGACTACTGCACCAGGCTCTGCCACGCGTCCACGGTCACGGCGATGCTCAAGGCGCTGGGAGACGGTGCGGCGACGAACTCGATACAGGATTACGAGACGGCAGATTGCGCACTGGTCATCGGCAACAACATGATCGAGACGCATCCCGTCACGGCGACCTATCTGAAGCGCGGGCTGATCAACGGCGGAAAACTGGTCGTCATCGATCCGCGCTGGACGCCGCTGGCGGACTGGGCCGACGTGTGGCTGCAGCCCCGGCTGGGCACCGATGTCGCGCTGCTCAACGGCATGGCGCGCATCGCGATGGCGGAGGGCTGGGTAGACCGGGACTTCATAGCCACACGGGTCTCCGGAGGGCTCCAGTCGCTGGAACAGCTGCGGCTGGCGGTGGAGCCGTACGACGAGGCGGAAGTCGAGCGGATATGCGGCGTGCCGGCCGACAAGCTGCGCGAGGCCACGAGGCTGTATGCCACCGCCGGAAGATCAATCATCGCGACGGGCATGGGCATGAGCCAGCAGGCGGTGGGCACGAACAACGTCTTCGCCCTGATCAACCTGATGCTGGTGGCGGGGCAGGTCGGCCGTGAGGGTGCCGGCATCAGCCCACCCCGCGGGCAGAGCAACGTGCAGGGTGCCACCGATGTCGGCGCGTCGCCTATATTCTATCCCGGTTACATTCCGGCCGCCGACGCGGCCAACCGCGGGCGCATCGCCGCGCTGTGGGGGTGCCCCGCCGCGGAACTGCCCGGCGAACGGGGATTCTCCACGGTAGAGATCATGAAGGCGGCCGGAGACGGCAAGGTGCACGGCCTGTACATCATGGGTGAGAACCCGCTGCATACCGATCCCAACCTTAACCATGTCGAGGAGGCCGTGGACAAGCTGGACTTCATGCTGGTGCAGGACATCTTCATGACGCCTACGGCGTTGCGCGCCGATGTCGTACTGCCCGCCACGAGCTTCGCGGAGAAGGATGGAACGTTCACGAATTCGGATCGCCGTGTGATGCGCGTCAGGAAGGCGGTCGCCGCTCCGGGGCAGGCGCGCGACGACTCATGGATCATTCAGGAGATCGCCAGACGCATGGGCAGGCCCGTCGGTCCGGCCGGATCGCCGGAGCCGTACCCATCCTCCGAGTCCATCTGGAACGAGGCGACCAAGGCGGCGCCCATCATGGCCGGCATAACCTACCAGCGTATCGACCGGCAGGGCATCCAGTGGCCATGCAGGAGCGCCGATGATCCTGGCCAGCCGACGCTGTTTCTTGAAAAATTCAACACGCCCGACGATCTGGCCCGCTTCACGCCGGTCGCGTATGTGTCCGGCGCGGAGGCCACCGACGATGAGTTCCCGCTGCTCATGAACAGCGGGCGCATCCTGTACCAGTTCCATTCGTCGACGATGAGCCTGCGCAGCGCGCCGCTGTCGGCGTTTGCCAGCGAGTCGTACATACTGGTGCACAGCGACGACGCGCACCGGTTCGGTCTGTCCGATGGCGCCCGTGTACGCGTCCGCTCGCGCCGTGGCGAGCTGGCAACGGTGGTCAGGATCGACGATGGGGTAACGCCCGGCGAGACATTCATGCCGTTCCATTTCCCCAACGCCCTGGTCAACAAGTTGACCAGGGACGAACTGGATCCGCTTAGCAGGATAGCGCCGCTGAAGCTCAGCGCCGTCTGTGTCGAGACTATACGGTAAACTTGTCCGCGGCCGACTTGACGTCGGATATCAGGTCGGCATTGTGGGATGACAGCTCGGTCGTGGCAACGATCGCCTCGTTGATCTCCTTGGTGCCGATCATGATCTCATCGTTGTTCTGCACCACCGACCTGTTGACGGCGGTCAGCCTGGCTACCTGATCGAGGATGGCGCGGTTGCCGCCGGTCATCTCCTGGGCACCCTGGGAAATCTGCTGGGTAATGTCCTTCAGTCGCGAAAGCCCATCCAGGAGCTGCCTGCCGCCCTCGCGCTGCTCCGCCATGGCCGTGCTGGTCCGGCCAATTTCGCCACCCAGAGCCTCCGAGCGCACCAGGACCGCCCCGAACGACTCGACGGCTGAATCGGATGCGGCGCGCACCGTCTCGATGGACTGGGCCACCTTGCCAAGCCCGGCCGAAATGTCCTTGGCCTGGCTGGTGGACTGCTCGGCCAGTTTGCGTATCTCGTCGGCGACGACCGCGAAGCCCTTGCCCGCCTCGCCGGCATGCGCGGCTTCGATGGCGGCATTCATCGCCAGCAGGTTGGTCCGTTCCGCTATCGCCCCTATCACGGTCGCGGCCTCGTTCAGGTTCTCCGAATTCCTGACAATGTCCCGAACGGATTCTCCCACCTCATCGATGCGCGTCTTGCCTTCGGCGCCAACCGACACGAGCGATGTGCTGGCCTCGGCCGCGACGACCAGAGACTGTGCCACCGACTCCACGTTGGCAATCAGCTGCTCCACCGCGGCGGAGGACTGCGACACCACCCCGGATTGTGTTCCGATGAGGCCGGACAGCGAATCGACGCTGCGCGCGAGCTCCTCAATGGCTGCGGAGACCTCGCTGACCGAGTCGGTCTGCTCATTGAGCTGGCTCCTCGTACTGGAAATGTTCGAGTTTATCTGTATCACCGCGGAGCCGGTCTCCTCCATATTGGCGGCAAGGTTCTGGCCGGTCTCCTCAAGGGCCGAGACCTTCTCCTTGACGGTGCCTATCAGTGAGCGGGTCTGCCCTATCAAGGTATCGATGCTGAGACCCATCTTGCCCATCTCGTCGCGGCCCGACAGCCCCGTCAACATGCGGTAGTCGCCCTTGCCGGCGGTGTCCAGAACTCCAACCAGCGTACCGATCGGAGACGTGATGGAAAGCACCGTCAGGGTCGAGACACCGATGGTCAGCGCTATCACGATCAGGCCAACAACCATCAAGAGGATGATCAGGTGGTTTGCCTGGGATTGCGCGGCCGCATAGGCCGTGGAGCCAGCCTTGGCTATGGCCTGGTCGAGGGCGGCTACGGAATCCAGTATCGCCGCGAACCGCTTTTCAAGATCGGGCATCGAGGAGAGCGCCAGTGCCGGAACATCGATGATGAAGCCGAGCGTGTTCTTGGAGGCCTTGGCATAGGCATCGAAAGCCGTCTTTGTGGCGACCGCCGCATCTGACTCTTCCGCGCTCAGTCCAGACAACTTCTCGAAACTGGCAACCGTGGCTATGCCATCGGCCATCGAAGCCGTGGCCTTGTCTATCATCGCCTGGACATCTTCTGTCGAATAGTACTGGGAGCGATAGTTCGCGGCCTTATACAGGGCAATCTGGGCATCATAGGCGTGCGTAGCAACCTGCTTGGCCACCTGGGATGCGGCAGCGTGCGTGTTCTGCATCTCCTCCATCGACCTGGCTATCCAGACCAGCCCTGACCGGCTGAATAGGAACAGGGCGGCGAATGCCAGTACGACGACGAGGCACAGCGCTATCAGTTTGGCCAGTATGGTCATATTGGGAAAAAGACGGTGTTTCATTCGTGGCTTCCTCTGGAGCATGGCGGTATCGGAAACAGTGCCGATTGCTCCAGTATATACTATATATCCAAATATCCCAAGATGATACGAGTTCGTACCGCTGGAATCGATGCGGCGCCTCTGCTAGTATCAGGCACATGATCGATCATTCGGTATATCAGTCACCATACAGCTGGCGGTATGGCAGTGCGGCCATGCGTTCGGCCTGGAGCGACCTGACAAAGCGACGGCTCTGGCGCTCGATCTGGGTACACCTGGCGCGGGTCGAGGAAGAATTCGGCCTGGTCACATCTGCCCAGGTCGATGAGCTCGCGGCCCATGCAGACGAAGTCGACATCGAGCGCTCGCTGGCCATCGAGGCTGAAATCAGGCATGACCTGATGGCCGAGGTCAAGGCGTTCGCCGAGCAGTGCCCGGAGGCTGGTGGCATCATCCATCTGGGGGCCACGAGCATGGACATCGAGGACAACGCCGATGCCCTGCGGCTCAGTCGCGGCCTCGGCCTGCTGATCGACGCGCTCGATACCCTGCTTGCCGCGTTCGCGGACCGGATAGAGGCGTATGCAGACGTGCCGGTCATGGCCTTTACGCACATCCAGCCGGCGGAACCGACGACGCTGGGCTACCGTCTGGGCATCTGGGCACAGGACCTGCTCGATGACCGGCAGCGGATCGCGCACGAGCGCGAGGCGATACGGGGCAAGGGCTTCAAGGGAGCGGTGGGCACGGCGGCCTCGTATGCGGAGCTGGTCGGCCCCGACCGGGTCCAGCGCTTTGAACAGCGCCTCTCCGAAGAACTCGGGCTTCCATTCTATCCACTGGCAACGCAGACCTACACGCGCAAGCAGGACTACGCCGTCGTGTCAACGCTGGCCGGCCTCGGGGCTTCGCTGCACAAGTTCGCCCTCGACATGCGCATACTGCAGTCGCCCCCGATTGGCGAGCTTTCGGAGCCATTCGGCTCAAAGCAGGTGGGCTCATCGGCGATGCCCTTCAAGCGCAACCCGATCAACGCGGAGAAGATAGACTCGCTGGCGCGATCGCTGGCCGTGCTGCCGCAGGTGGCCTGGCAGAACGCCGCCCAGAACATCCTGGAGCGCACGCTGGATGATTCGGCCAATCGCCGCTCGATGCTGCCGGAGGCATTCCTGATATGCGACGAACTGCTCGCCACAGCGCAGAAGATCGTAAGCGGCCTCGTCGTCAACAGGCCGGCGATTGAGCGCACGATGGCGACCTACGGACCGTTTGCCGCCACGGAACGAGTGCTGATGGCCATGGGCAAGGCAGGTGCCGACAGGCAGCAGACGCACGAGCGCCTCAGGGAGCATGCGCTGGCGGCCTGGGAAGCAGTGCGAACCGCCAGTGCCGGATCGCCGAACCCTTTGGCGGAGCGCCTCTCCTCCGACGCCTTCTTCACGGGCACGCTCGGACGCGAGGCCCTCGCCGCGCTCATGGACTGGTCCGGATATACCGGCACCGCCGCGGCGCGGGCACGGGACATGGCCAGGCTGCTGCGCTCTGTCATGACTACCGCGTGACTACCGCTTGACTACCGCGTGACTTCCGCGCGCCCGGCCATGTCGAATGGCAGCACGAATTGCGGCAGGAACCCGAGGCCCGTATCGATGCGGGCCACGCCGGCGAGCCGGTAGTTGACCGTCGCCAGCCTGATCACCTGGTCGAGGAGCGATCGGCTCATATCGGTAAAGTTCATCGTCAGGAAGAGGCTGGCGGTGGCCGAGCCACCGGCGGGAACATCGAACGGCTGCGCCTGGCTGCCATCGGCCCAGAAGCGCCCCTCCCCGTAGAGCCGGTAGTCAAGCGTCGCGAATGACAGCCTGAAGGCGTTCGGGTTGTGGATCGCCAGATCGACGCGCAGTCGGGTATTGATCAGCTCATCCTTGATGATCCGTATCGATATAATATCGAGCTTCGGCGCCATCACGCGCGGCACCTCGACGCGCACCGTACCGGCGAAGCGCTGCGCATCGCCATCTGCTGAGCGCCCCGTTACCTCTGTTGCGAGCAGCAAGGACACGAGCGCCGACGTGCCCGCCGGCACCAGAAAGTCGAGCCGCAACGGCAGGCTGGCCGATTGGCCGGGGTCCAGACACATGGCAGTGCCGTCGTTACCCGTCGCGACCGAACCGGATTCCCCATCCAGGCGGTAGTCGACGGATTCGACGACAACGCTCGCGGAGCCGGTATTCGACAGCTCGACAGACGCATCGAGCCGCGCCGAATCGAGGCCGGTGCCGGACACCGCCAGCGAATCATACGATACGGACAGCGCCGCCTGATGCACGTCGGCCAGGGGCGGCCGCGTGGCGCAGGACACGGCCGACGCGGCCAGGGTCAGAGCAAGCCAGCGCACCGTGCGCATCAGTGCGCGGCTCCATCGGTCTGCCGCTCCAGGCGCCGGTTGCGCAGCCAGAACACGGCATCGGTCGATACCATCGTCGCGTTGATCGCATAGAGCCATATGACAAAATCGGGCTTGTACAGCAGCTTGTTGATGATACCCGACAGGTAGCCAACGATGACGATGAGCAGAAAGACCAGACTCTTGCCATCGGTCCGCCTGGTCTTGATCGACTTGTATATGGAAAATGGCCAAGCCGCGCCAAAACACACCAGCATGATGATCTCGAAGATACTCATAGGTTCCTTTCAGGTATGCTACTTGATCAGGGCACCGAAGTACGCGCCCGCACCACCCATGATCATGTCGACCGATACGGCCGTCAGCACCAGACCCATCAGGCGCTCGATCGCCGACAGCAACTGCACGCCGAGCAGGCGCTTGAAGGTCGACGACAGGAAGAGGCTCGCCAGCGTCAGCACCATGGAGATGGCAAGCGCGCCTACCCACAGCGGCATCCTGGATGGATCGTCCGCGGCGACAAGCATCGCCGTCGCTATCGCCGACGGGCCGGCTATCAGCGGCACCGCTATCGGCACGATCAGGGGCTCGCCATCGGTCGGGCCCTCGCCCATCCTGGCGCCAGCCATCGGGAATATCATGTTGATGGCTATCAGCAGCAGAATCACGCCGCCGGCGGCCTTGAGGCTCGCATCACCGATGCCCAGCACGCCAAGCGCGCCGCGGCCGCCTACCATGGCCAGGAGCAGGATGCCAAAGGCAAACGCGCACTCGCGCAGTATGACGCGCGTCCGTCTGGCAGCCGAGACCCGCTCCAGCGCCGTGATGAACAGCGGGATATTGCCGAGGGGGTCGGTGACCAGAATCAGTATCAGGGTCGCGTGCACAAAGCTATTGTCCATTCGGACCTCCGGTGTCTGGTGCTAGAATCCTCTGACGCGCCTGCCGCACAGCATGTTCTGATAGCAGCGGACACAGCCAGGGAAGATGCCATTCCTGGCATGCCTGAGCGCGAGCCTGAATTTCCGGGCGCGCTCGCCATTGTAGATATCGAAGAACGATTGCTCCCGAATGTTGCCAAGCGGGTAATCGTTGTAGTCGGCGCAGAAGTGCACATCGCCATTGTAGTCGATATTCGCCTGGCTCCAGGGCACCGAACAATGGGTACGCACCGGCACCTCGAGCCTTCCATAGTATATGTCGATCTTGTCCGGCTCCAGCGCGGGCACGGTGATGATCGGATGATCGATGTCCATGGCATGAATCCTGGTCAGGATGTCGTACAGCTCCTGACCGTCGATGCCCTCATTGTAGCCCGTCGCATAGCCCGGCAGGCAGGCGATATCGGTATCCAGATGCTCCTTCATGAACGCCTGCTGGCTCGCCACGATGGCATCGTTCGTATAGGTCCCCAGGTTGTATATGTGCCATGCCAGCTTGAAGTCCTTCGTAGCCTCCGCAAGGGCGTATAGGTCACGGTAATTCAGGTTGCTGACCGTTGTCACCACGCCCATGTATGGGTAGTGCGACCCTTGCCGCTCCTTCTCCCGGTTGATCGCCTCGAAGCCGGCAAGTACCCGCCTGTACGATCCTTCCCCGCGTATCTTGTCGTTGGTCGCCTCGAAGCCATCGAGCGATACAAACAGCCCGTGCCATTTCTTCCGTACTATCTCCTCGGCATATTGCGCAAGGAAGGTACCATTGGTATTGACGGTGACGATGAGTCCAGCCGCCATCATGTAGTCGATCAGCGCGAAGAGGTCAGGATACAGAAATGGCTCGCCGCCCCAGAGGTAGACAACAGGATGCTTGTGCTTGATCTGGTCGACCAGCCGCTTGTAGTCTTCGAGCGGCACCACCTTGCGGGCCTCGCTGGCGGCGAAGCTACCCTTGAGCACGCCCTTGTCGCCCCGCTGGCCACACATGACACAGCGCAGGTTGCACAGCGGGGTCAGCCTGAAGTATATCAGACCCAGCTCGTTCGACGTGGCGGGATGCAGCGTGTGGTCGACGAGCATGGACTTCTGTCCTGCAAAGAAAGCGGCGGCCATGCGCCCGGCGAGCAGTGGGTCCTTGCGGAGCAGCTTGGGTACAATGGAAAAGTTGGTCTTCATGGCAGGTCCTGAGGCTGGGATGGCACTGGTCAGACCAGCGAGTCCAGAAAGCGTTTGATGATGGCCGGCGGCGCGGTCCGCGGCAGGAGCCCGAGCAAGAGTGCGGCGAAGCGGTTCCTGCCGCCGGCGATGACGCTAGCCTTGCGCTGGTCCATCGCACGAAGGCCGATGCGGGCCACGACATCGGGCGCGAGGCTGTTGGCCTTCGAGAACTTCTGGTAGGCCTCATTGACGATGCCGGCGTGTTCATCGAAGCCTGTCCGCACATAGCCGGGCAAGAGGCAGGTGACGCCGACGCCAGATCCGGCCAGCTCGGCGCGCAAGGCCAGGCTGTAATTGAGCACATAGCTCTTGGTCGCCGCATAGCTGGCAAAAAACGGCGTGGCGTTGAGCCCCACGAACGAGCCGACGTTCAGGATATGGCCCACCCCCCTGGCCCGCATGTCGGAACCAAAGAGCTGGCAGAGCGTCGTCAGTGCGGTAATGTTCAGGCCGATCATCGCCGCTACCGCTGCCGTATCCATGTCGACGCTGGGACCGAAGAGGCCGACGCCTGCATTGTTGACAAGCAGGTCGACGGCAAGACCCTTCTCAACGCAGTCAGCATGCAGGGCCGTCGCGGTCCCCGGCAACGACAGGTCACTGGTCAGCACGACCGACTGACTGCGCGCCGGCTCGGGGAATTCCGCCAGCACCGCGCTGAGGCTGACCGAATTTCTGCCAACCAGGATGCAGGCCTTGCCCCGCCCTGCGAGCTGCATGGCAAATTCCCTGCCGATTCCGCCGGAAGCGCCTGTGATCAACGCATACATTCGAGGTGAGTCCATTCCTATATATACCATGAATAGTGCCGGAACAGAAAGCAGAAAGCATGCCGACCGGTGTTTGCTCTCTACTGATATTGATTATCATTATCATATTATGGTATGGTAGAGTATGCTTATTGAAGAAGCCGATATGCACAACGGATCGGAAGTGGCTCCGGTGCGGCCACTCAAGGTGGCGCTCGCAGGCAACCCAAATGCCGGCAAGACGACCATCTTCAATGCGCTGACCGGTGCGCACCACAAGGTGGGGAACTATCCCGGAGTCACCGTAGAGAAGCGCGAGGGATCAAGGACGAGAAACGGCAGGCACTACGACTTCATCGACCTGCCGGGCATATACAGCCTGACGGCATATTCGATAGACGAGGTGGTGGCCCGTGACTTCCTGCTTGACCACGCGCCCGATGTCATCGTCAACGTCATGGACTCAACCAACCTCTCCCGGCATCTGTACCTGTGCCTGCAGTTCCAGGAGCTGGGCATACCGGTAGTAGGCGCGCTAAACATGAGCGACGAGGCGGAGGCCAAGGGCATCAGGATCGATGCCGAGGCGCTTGCGGCCGTCCTGGGCATTCCGATGGTCAAGACCATTGGTCCCAAGGGCGATGGCATGGATCGTCTGCTCGACGCGATAGACGCGACCGTGACCGACCGGAATCGGGCACCGCACAAGTTCATCAGATATGGATCCGAGATAGAGGACAAACTTGAGGCGCTTGAAGGGGCGATTCGTGCCGATGCCGGGTTCTGTGCCCACTTCCCCGCCCGCTGGCTGGCGATCAAGTTGCTGGAGAAGGATGTGCACGCCTTCGAAAGGCTGACAGAACACCGCGATGCCACGGCAGTTGCGGTGCTTGCCCGGGAGTCGAGCACCTGGATAGAGGCACACTACGGCAAGGATGCGGAGATTGTCGTATCGGAGCAGCGCTACGGCTACATCAGGGGCGCTACCAAGGAATGCATAACGATCGAGCAACGCCCTTCATTTTCGCTGACTGAATCCATAGACAAGGTGGTCATGAACCAGTTCCTGGCGCTGCCAATATTCGTTGGCGTGCTCTGGGCGGTATTTCAGACAACCTTTGCCCTTGGCTCGTATCCGATGGTCTGGCTTGAGACCTTCTTCGCGTGGCTTGGAGCCGTGGTTCGGTCGGTCGTGCCTGCCGGGATGGTGCAATCCCTGCTGGTGGACGGCATCATAGGCGGCGTCGGTGGCGTCTTCTCCTTCGTGCCGCTGATCGTCATCCTGTTCTTCTTCCTGTCCTTGCTCGAGGACATCGGCTACATGTCACGCGCCGCGTTCGCGACGGACAAGCTGTTGCATACGTTCGGGCTGCACGGCCAGTCGGTGTTCCCGATGATGCTTGGCTTCGGATGTTCGGTGCCCGCCATCATGGCAGCCCGCACGCTCAAGAGCCGCAGGGACCGCATCGTCACCATTCTGATCATACCGTTCATGAGTTGTGGCGCGAAACTGCCAGTCTACGTGCTGCTCGCCGCGGCCTTCTTCCCGAACAATGCCGCCAACATGGTCATGCTGATCTATGGCGTCGGGGTCGTCATGTCGCTGGCATCAGCCTTCGTATTGAAGCGCACCCTGCTTCGTGGCGATGCGACCCCCTTCGTGATGGAACTGCCGCCGTTCAGGGCGCCGACACTGTCGGGCATCGTGTGGCATATATGGGAGAAGACATCCAACTACATGAAGAAGGCGGGCACCGTGATTCTGGCCACCTCCGTACTGATATGGGCCATCACGAATTTCCCGGTGTACAAGCCGGTCGGCCAGGAGACTGCCGCGGCGACGGCGCAGCACGCCCTTGAACAGAGCATCGCCGGCCGGATCGGCAAATTCATAGAGCCGGTCTTCAAGCCCATAGGATTCGACTGGAAGGTAGGCGTGGCCACCGTGACCGGCTTCGCTGCGAAGGAAGTCGTGGTGTCGACGCTCGGCGTCCTCTATAGCGTCGGACTCAACGAGAGTGCCGAGAGCGAGGGTCTGCGGGATGCGCTGCGCAACGATCCGGCCTTCGGCCCACTGGTCGCCTTCATCCTGATGTTGTTCATACTGATCATCCCGCCATGCTTCGCATCACTGGCCACCATCAGAGCGGAGCTGGGCTGGGGCTGGCTGCTCTTCGAGGTGGCCTTCATGTTGACACTCGGCTGGGTCATTGCCTTTGCCGTGTTCAGGTTTGGTCTGCTGCTTGGTCTGGGTTGACCTTGAACCGCTCGATGCCCACCTCGACCTTTGCCAGCAATTGGGCGTTTCTCTGGCCCAGCTCGTTGACCCGTGCCGTCACATCCTTGATACCATCCGAATCCCGACCGATTTCCTCCATGCTGCGCTTGAGTTCCTCGGTAACCTGCAGCAGGGCATGCATCTCTTCTCCGGCGACGGACGCGCCCTGCGTCATCTCGGCAGAGGCGCCTCTGACCTCATCCGTTATGTCCCGAATGACCGACAGGGCCTCGAGCACGTGTTTCGAGCCGGCGCCCTGCTCGGCCATCGCCGCCTTGATTTCGGTTTCCAGTTCTCCCACGCGTCGGACCTGATCGACAATGTTGCCAAACGCATGCTCCGCGTCGGCCGTGGAGACGACCACCTGATCGATGCCGCCGCGAATGCCGCCGATGCTGGCCGCTATTTCCTTGGATCGAGCCTGCGACAGCTCGGCCAGCGTTCGTATCTCGTCGGCAACCACCGCGAATCCGGCTCCGGCATCGCCGGCATGCGCAGCCTCGATCGCCGCGTTCATTGCCAGCAGGTTGGTCTGCGCGGCAATCGACTGGATAACCTTGTTGGCGTCGATCAGACCCTGCGACCGTATTGATATGTCCTGGACCAGCTGCGAGACACCCGACAGCTTGCCACGGCCAGCGTCCGATGCCTCTATCAGCAGATTCATGTAGTCGCCAAATGAACTGACATTCTTGCCGATCGACCCTATTGCACCGACCAGTTCTTCTATTGAAGCTGATGATTCGGCTACGCCCGCCTTCTGCCGCTCTATCATCGTATCGAGCGACTCGATGTTCCGCGCAATCTGCTCCACCGATGAAGAGACCTCTTCCACGCTGGCCGCCTGGTTGAGCGAGCGCTGTATGACGCCGTCTATCGATTGATCGATGCGGTGCGCGGCATCGCTGGCTGCGAGCATGCCATCATCAAGTTCACCGGAACTTGCCTTCAGTTCGGCCACGGCTCGCTTGGTATCGCCGATGATGCCGGCCAGCTTCTCGGCGAACTTGTCGAATGACCGCGCGAGCGCTCCGATCTCATCCTTGGTCCGGATGCCCAGGCGCTTGGTAAGGTCGCCATCGCCCTCTGCGATTCCCTTCAGCAGCGCACCCGCCTGCAATGCGGGTCTGGCAACCTTGCCAGCGACGATCATCGTTACTCCAAACTGCGCGAGCAATACCGCCGCAAAGGTCGCCAGCAGCATGACCATCAGCGTTGTGGCTCCTGAAGCGGCCCGTATCGTCGACATCGGTATCTCCACCAGGAGCGACCATGGCGCGTTGGTGTCCGAGACGCGCACCGGCGTCAGTATCCGCAGGAACGGCGTGCCGTCCTTTCCCTGCCTGAAGTGCGACACATGTTGCTCGCCGGCCCTGACCGCCTTTGCCTCATTTCCCCGCGACGCGTCGATGCTGATGATCGACCGCCCCACATATTCGGGGTTGTCCGCCTCGAGAAACACGTAGTCATTGTCGAGCAACGAGAACGCGGAACCAGTCTGCATGCTCATCGCATTGACCAGCCGGGTTATCGTTACCGCCTCCAGTTCGATGCCAACAACCCCCACGGACTTTCCATCCTCGATGACGGGCGAGGCGATGCTGAAGACCGGGTCGCCCGCGGTGTCGTCCGGTCGGCGGTACGGACCGACGATTGATGTTGTCAGCCGCGTATACGGCGTGATGAACCGCTTGTCGGTGCGGGTCGAATCTGGCAGCGCGACCAGCCCCTTCGCGTCGGTGCCCTTCACGTATTCGACACAGAAGGATCCGCCATCGCTGGCATACGGGGAACCCACTGACTGGGCATCGAGCGAATCGATCGAATCGGGCGTCCAGGCGGTCCAGGCCGAGCGAAAGTCAGTGGTGCGTTCGGCGATCGACCGCAGCATCGAGGCGAAATATGGTCGCCGCTGGGACTCGACGACCGACGCGTAATCACTGAATATGTCTGACATCGTGCGGGCGGTTGCAAAGGGGCCTTCAAGCAGGGCCTCTATGCTGTATGCATAGCGCTCTGCCGCGGCGACCGCCTGCCGCTCGGCGGACGCGATCGCGGTCTTCACGGTGGTGGTAACGGCTATCGCGGCGGCGGTTCCAAAGAGGGTCGCGGAAACAGCGAGTACGGGAACAAGAATCTTGAATCGAATATTCACGGCACTACCTCGAAGCGACAGTATAGCCCGAAATCGCGGTTCGTGGTCAAACTTGCGTTATCATGAGCGATATCGTATGCTGATTCGGTGAAAAATATGCGCACAATTTCCATAGGGACGATCTCGTTGCTGCTCCTGGCGGCGACGATGGCATATGGGAATGACCGGATGCTGCGTGTGTCCATCGATGTGGGTTCCCCTCCCTTCGAATATGTCGATGAGACGGGCGAGCCGGCTGGTTTCATGGTCGACGTGATGAACCGGCTCGCTCGGGACCAGCATCTTTCAGTGACATTCGTCCCGGCACGGCCGGTTGCATCCCGGGCGATGCTGGACGAAGGCTCGGTCGATATCCGTGCCGCCATGCATTCAGATATGCGCCCGATCGATGCCGGCACGGCCTCGACTCCGCTCTGGTATACCGACTATAGCATTGTGGTCAAGCGCGGTTCCGATATCCACGACAATGCCGGCATCAGGAACCACATCATAGCGACCCGCATCGGTGACCTTGCACAGACCGCAGCCCGAGGAATCGGTTCCAGGATGGCCGGCTTCGACGACTGGACGGCCACGCTGTCGGCCGTCATCGATGGCAGCGCAGACTGCGCCATTGTGCCAACGATCATCGGTGCGCATCTGGTGCTCCTGGACGGGCGGCAGTCCCTTTCGATGATCGGTCCGCCCCTGTGGCATACTACCTACCGACTCGAGTTCAGGGCCGGCGATCCTGTCCTGCAAGACGTCGTCGAGCACGGACTTCTTGCGATGCGCGAGAGTGGCGACCTGGACAGGATCGGCCTGCGATGGTTCTCGATGCAGGGCCCGACCAGCCCGATATTCCTGAATGGCATGATTCTGGCCATGCTGGCCGCAGCGACAATCATCGCATCCGTCGCGCTGGCCTGGGCGCTCGTCCCGCGGCAGCAACCCGCGCGCGCTCCGGCTCCCGCGGTGCCGATGCGGCCGCAGGGCAGCGAGCCGATAGAACCCCCGCATGATGAAGGCGGACAGACGCCGAGCACGCAACGGTGCGAACCGGACCTGACGGCGGAAAGCACGAAGCTGCTTGCATGCCTCAGCCGCGAGCTCAGGACACCGCTCGTTGGAGCCTCGGGGGCTCTCGAATTGATCAAGCCGGCCCGTCTGGAGCCCGAGCAGCATCATTCGCTCGAAATGGCCATGTCATCGATGTCACAGCTGGCTGGAATCATGGACACCCTGGACGACGTGGTCGATGCCGCAAATGGTTCGCTACGACTGCAGATGAGCGAGTTCGCGTACAGGCAGTTCGCGACAGCCATCGAGACAGAGACAAGGATGGCGGCCGAGACTCGTGGTCTTACCTTTCGCTGCATGATTCAGGGCTCTGATGAATTGATCATTTCCGATCCGAAGCGCCTGGCCCAGGCCATCAGGAACCTGTGCAACAATGCAATCGAGTATACCGAGCATGGCGAGATCGATCTTGTGCTGAGTCTGGAGCCCGAAGGCTTGCACATTGAGGTGCGGGATACGGGGCCAGGATTGTCTGAGCAAGCGCGCCACAGGCTTTTCATGGTTCGGTACAAGGATGAAGAAGGCAGGCCTACCGCAAAGTTGGGTCTGGGACTGACAATGGCCAAGGCCATTGTCGACGCTCTTCGTGGATCGATCAATCTATCAAGCAGACCCAACCAGGGAACCGAATTCGTGATCGATATTCCGGTGACGACCGGGTCAAGACCCATGCTCGAAGTCATTCCGGCAGCGGCAGAAGTTGCGCCTGTCAACCGGCCTGTGCACCACGGTACGGCGATCATCGCAGAAGACGAGGCCATCAACCGGCTGTATCTGAAGCGCATCCTGGAGCTGGCCGGATATCAGGTGGCCCAGGCGCCCAATGGCGCCATTGCGCTTGAAACGGCGCTTGAGGGCGCATGGGACTTCATACTGATGGATGTAAGCATGCCGAAGATGGATGGCCTCGAAGCCACGAGGCGCATACGAGCCCATGAAGCTGGCCGCGAAGCGCCGCATATCCCCATCATAGCCCTGACGGCGCATGCCTATGCAGAAGACAGACAAGCCTGCGTTCAAGCCGGCATGGATGGTTTCCTCTCCAAGCCCTTCACCGAGACCGCCCTGTGGGCCGAGATCCAGCGGGTGCTTGATTCACTCCAGGCCAGTCGCTCATCTACATAGGAACCGTTGTTCGC